>OGOE01001265.1_pt1 | contig 16671 bp, 12 predicted proteins | sample 1552611 | NCBI WGS metagenome assembly OGOE01 (sample SAMEA2580129, study PRJEB22360) | human gut metagenome | biome: human gut; feature: human-associated habitat; material: faeces | place: Denmark | collected 2008/2010
TTTCTTTCAGGTAATACGGAGTTATCTGACCTGTCATATACATGGGTATCCAGCTTTCAAGTCCCAGCATCATTTCATTGAACGGACGATCAAGGTTGTGTATCTGATAAAGATGAAGACCCTTTTTCAGCATACAAGCCATACCGTACATCCATTTTTTCGGGAATAGCTCGTCCTTTGCCATTTCTTCCATAGGCATATCGCTGTACATAATAACAGGCTCGTTTGACGGAGAAAGCACGGTAGCTTTCAGAAAATCAAGCTCGCTTTGCATCATCTCGGATAAGCCGTAATAATATTTTGACGTGGGAAGATGAAAAGGAACTGTCGGTATTTTGATATCGTCAAAGTGTATGGTCTTTATGTATAAGTTCAGATCGAAATCATCGATCTTTTTCAGAAAATCGGCAACGCTGTTGCTATTGTCATTGTGAGCGCTGATAAGCCACCCGAAAACAGCCGATGAAATTTCATCTTTACCGTCAAGCTCGGGCAAAGGTGTGCCGATAAGTTCTGAGAGTGCGGATAGTGCCGTTTTGTTATCGGACATTGTTTCCGCAATATATGCGGCGGTCGCTTTAGCAAATCCTGTCGGATCTGAAGGCTGACGCGTACCGTTTCTTATGCGGAATACGGTTGACGTGTCATAATTAAGGCTTTTGCAGAGCTTACCTATGCTTATGTCAAGTGCGGTTATCAGCGTATTGAAGTTTTCGCGCAGAACATTGCAATCGGGTGAGCTTGTGCTTTCAAAACACTCTGCAAATTTCTGATCGATATCAGTATATTCAATGCCTTTTGAAGCGGCGATCTCTTCGATCGCACGGCATAATTTCCTGTAGTTATCCGAGCTTCTGTCCGGGATACGTTCTCCGGATCTGTAACGGCTCAGTGTTGAAGCGGAAATGCCCGAATGCTTTTCGATATCCTTAGCAAGGCAATTCAGCTCTTCTATATAATTATTGAGTACATCGCAAAATTTCATAAAGAAATCTCCTATAATAGTATCTGTTGAAATTATACTACATAATTGCGGGAAAATAAAGTGGGTCCTCGAATTTATTTTCTGTATTGGCAAATGACATCTGCGGAAACTGTATTGCTTTAAATTTCCTGTATAGTATAATTAAAACAACTTATACGGTTTTCAGATAAAAGGAGGTTGTTTATGAAAATGAGAGAGAAAAACAAATTACGGTCTGCCGTGAAATTCATCGTTACGTCAGCCGTACTCGCTCTGACATTGGCTGCGGCATCTGTTGCGGCATTCGCAGAAGGCGAAAACGAAAGTACCCAGACTGTATACATAGGCGGTAATATGCTTGTTGTATCGGCAACGGAGGGTTCATACTGGTATTATAATGAAGCTGACGGCTCAATAGCTGAAAGCGATGAGGATAATGCTAATATAATAATCAATAACGAGAAGCAGTATGACGATGAAAAAGATGACGGCGAAATGTATATGTCGATCAAAAATGTCAATATCACGTCAAGAGGTCAGGAGAACTACTATTTTTCAAATACAGGCATTTTCAGTATAGCAGATGAGCTGTTACTGAGAGTGTACGGTGACTGCAAGATAAGCGGCGCGGAATACGGAATTTACGCAAACTGTATTCATTTATCCGGTCAGGACGAACAGGCAAAGCTCACAGTCACAGGTGATAATTCTCTTGCAAAACCGGGAACGTATTATCCGGTTTCTGAGGCTATGCATTTAAAGAAGAAGAGCAGAATAGTAGCCGGCGTATCCTCACGCAATGATTTTTCGGTTATATTAAGAAGTAACACCAATAATACAGTATACGGTTCTTTCTGGTTGCTCGGATCTAAGAACAGTATATTTGCCGGCGCCGATATTGACGGTGCGGATGCGACTGAGTTTTTAGCGGACGAAGACGGCTACTATAATATCGGAGATAAAAGCAAATATAAATATCTTGAATATCGCGTAGGAACGGAGCTTTATGACAAGGTTGAAATAACAGACGCTACACTTAATTTTAATGCAGGTGATAAGCCCAAGTTCACAGCAAAGTTAACAGAAGAAGATAAATTCAGCATTTGGGAAGAAGAGTGGGCGCTCCTTGACGAAAACGGAAAAAAAGTAAAATGGTGTTCATCGGTTGATGTATTAAATCCGACTGATGAAGAAAATTTATTGACCGAATTTGAAGAGGGAAAGACATATTATTATTCTGTAACGATTTCGATAAAGGATTTTTTCTGTCAGTACGCGGACAATGTGACTGTAACAATAAACGGGAAATCCTATAATTATGATAACAGCGGTAATATTTACTATACTCTTTATATGAGTAATTTTATCAAAATGACACCGACTGTAAAGAGTGACACTGTTATCAATAAGGTTGAAATAAGCGGCGCTACGCTCTCTTACAACGATGGAGATAAGCCTGTTGCAACAGCGGTAACAGGCGGCAAGTTTAAAGATAATTATGAGATAGCGTATGAATATTGGGAAGAGATGAAGCAAAACGCCGACGGAACGCTTGAGCCCGTTGCTTTCTGGTATTCGGACGAGAATATGTATACCGCGGCAACAAAGAAGTTTACAAAGTTTGAAAGCGGCAAGAAATATATGTACAGTATAGGTCTTAAAGCAAAGGACGGATATAAATTCGGCAGTGGTAATACAACAGTAATGACATTTGACGGTAAAGAAGTTACATCACCGTATTTTATACCGTCACTCGACGGAAAGACCGCTATGGCATTATCGCTGAAAACGATAAATGTCACTGAAACTCAGCAACATATTCATAGCTACGGTGAATGGTCACATGACAACGATAATCACTGGTTACAGTGCACAGACAGTAGTTGCGACGATATGAGCGGCAGTATCAAGGATAAGGCAAAACACGTCTTTGACAGCGATAAAGATGCGGTTTGTGATGTTTGCGGATATGAAAGACAGATCGAAAATCCGGGTGACGATAATAAACCCGAACAGCCCGACGACAAGCCTAACGTACCCGGTGGCAATAACAAGCCCGAACAGCCCGACGATAAGCCTAACGTACCCAGTGACGATAACAAGCCTGAACAGCCCGATGACAAGCCTACAGTACCCGGTGACGATAAAAAGTCGGAAAACCCCGATGATAATAACCCTGTAACTCCCGGTGAAAGCGAAGATGTCAAACCCGGAGAATGCTCCGGTGATCCGATCGTTAATCCCGACACTGACGGCAGACTTGACATTGCGATATTCGCAATATCGGTAGTTTCGCTTGCAGGTGCTTTTGCGGTTCGCAGAAAGAAATAAGATACTGCGCTGAAAATTGAATAACATATACAAAAACTCCCGCCTGCTGTAAAAGCTGACGGGAGTCCTTGTTATTTGAAAGGAGACGAATGCAATTTTAAATTCAGCGCTTAACGTTGAATGCACCCATACCGGGATAAACGGCGCTGTCACCGAGTTCTTCTTCAATTCTTAACAGCTGATTGTACTTTGCAACACGTTCGCTTCTGCTGGGAGCGCCTGTCTTTATCTGGCAGGTATTCAGCGCTACAGCGAGGTCTGCGATAGTTGTATCTGCGGTTTCGCCCGAACGGTGAGAAGAAATTGCGGTGTAGCCTGCCTTGTGAGCCATCTTTATAGCCTCAAGAGTTTCGGAAACAGAGCCGATCTGATTGAGCTTTATAAGAATCGAGTTACCGCAACCGAGCAAGATACCCTTTGAAAGCCTTTCGGTATTTGTTACGAACAGGTCGTCGCCGACAAGCTGTACCTTATCGCCGAGTTCTGCGGTGAGTTTCTGCCAGCCCTCCCAGTCTTCTTCGTCAAGTGCGTCTTCTATTGAGATGATCGGGTACTTTTCAACAAGGCTCTTCCAGTGTGCTATAAGCTGTTCTGATGTAAACTTCTGACCGCATTTAGGCAGGATATATTCGCCTTTCTTTTCACCTTTCCATTCGCTTGAAGCGGCATCCATAGCAATCATAAAGTCCTTGCCGGGCTCATAGCCTGCATTCTTTATGGCGTTCAGAATGTACTGAATGGCTTCTTCATCGCTTGCAAGGTCGGGAGCAAATCCACCCTCGTCGCCTACAGATGTAGCAAGTCCGTTTGCCTTTAGCAGAGCGGCAAGTGAGTGGAATACTTCTGCACATTGTCTTAATGCTTCTTTAAATGAAGAAGCGCCTACAGGCATTATCATAAATTCCTGTACGTCAACCGTATTTGCCGCATGGGCGCCGCCGTTCAGAATGTTCATCATAGGAACGGGGAGTCTGTTTGCGCTTACGCCGCCTAAAAATCTGTAGAGCGGGATCTCAAGAGATGTTGCCGCAGCTCTTGCAGCAGCGATCGATACTGCGAGAATAGCATTTGCACCGAGCTTAGACTTGTCCTTTGTGCCATCGGCATCGATCATTGCCTTGTCTACTGCGTAAGTATCGCAGGCATCTGTTCCGACGATAGCGTCGTTTATTACAGTGTTGATGTTTTCTACAGCCTTTTTTACGCCCTTGCCGCCGTATCTTGACTTGTCGCCGTCACGCAGTTCGAGCGCTTCAAATTCACCTGTTGATGCACCGCTGGGAGCAGTACCTCTTGCAACCGTGCCGTCTGCAAGATAAATTTCAGCTTCTACTGTAGGATTTCCTCTTGAGTCGAGAATTTCTCTTCCGACCACCTTTTCAATTACTGTATAGGTCATGTAATTTCCTCCGTTTGTTCTGTTAAGTATATTATTGTATTTTTTACCGCAATAATTCGGTTTATGAGGTGAAATCAGGTTAGTTTCAACTAACTTATTAGGATTATATCACAACATTTTGCATTAGTCAATAGGTTTTGATAAAAAAAGTTATAGAAAACTAACTTTTGAACAATTTTATGCCCCTCCGTATAAAGGAGGGGCATAGCAGATTGCAGAAAAAGTCTGTTTTTGAAATAAACTTCTGATTTATTATCCCTATCCCCTTTAGGACACTCTATTGGCTTTGCTTCGTGCAAAGCTTGGTGTGTCCTTATTTCGGCATCCTTGCCGAAAACCCCTTTCCCCGGGAAAGGGGGAAAATACGGGGGCTATCGCCCCTCGTCCAAGCAAGGACGCTTGCAGTCAGCCACGCATAGTCACTGCACGATGCAGTGACACAATAGGCTGACGACCTATATGGGGGCTTCGCCCCAAAGCAAGGACGCTTTGGTTGCTTGCCAAAAGTTTTGCACTATGCAAAACCAACAAAGCAAGCAACGCTCGACACCCCATTTGGAAACGCATAAGAAAATAAAACTTCAATCATCATCTCGCCCCGCACCTTTTCTGCTCTTCCAGTCTTTCCTTTATCAATCCGACAAAGCTATCAGGGCTTATAACTTTAACGCAAGGGCCGAAGGACAACACACGGATAACAATCTCCGTTTCATCGGTTGCGTAATATTTCAGATGAAGCAGATACTTATTATCGTCAACACGCTCCGCCTGCTTTTCAAAGTGTGCAAAGTGGAGCATTACACGCTCGAGCGCATTCCGCTCGTCATTTATCTGCAGGGTAAGCTCTCTTATCTGCATTGTTTCCGGCTTTTCGTTCCACGGACCTGTGCCTGCGTACAGCTGACAGTTTATAATTCTGCCGAGATTTAACTGTCTGTACTTACAGCCGTCCATTATTACTCTTATCTTATCGTCCTTTTCCGAGTATTCAAACCCTTTGGGGAAAAATCTCAGCGTTACTTCCTTGCCATAGCGGTTATTCAGCCTTGCGATTATCGGCAAATTGTTCTTTATGGCATAATATATCAGCCTGAACCGTCCGATATAGCCCTCATCGCCAAAATCATCGCCGTCCGAGTATTTATCGTATACTTTATAATCGTCCTCAGTGAAAAGCGGCTCGACATCGGATAAGTCGGGGAACTGTACTTCAAACAGCCTCACTCTCTTATCAAGCGATACGGCTTTCAGCCAGCGTTTCTGAAGCAATGTCAGCGGCATTGTCGGCTCGTGCTTTAAAAGCGGTTTTAAACTGCTGTCAAGCAGCTTCCACTTTCCGCTTTTAAGCGACGGCATTATAGTCAGCACGCTTTCGGAAAATGCGTTTTCGCTTACGATACGGTCAAGGTCCTTCTCTGTCGTATTCTCATCGAATGCGGCGGTGATTATCCTTGCGACCGTGTTATAATATGCCGAGTAAAGCTCACTGAATATCATCGCTCTCACCTCCGCTTTCAACCGTGTTATCTTCTATGCCGTATATTTCATACATTTTCTCTATATCGGCTTTAAAATTATTTTCAGCTGTTCTGTCCGAAAAATTGAGCCTTGTTATACGGCAGATAAACGTGCGTATCCACGGTATCATTTCGGTAGTGTCGAACACATCGGCGGAGTATCTGTAATGGTTGTCGTCGATTTTTTCAACTGTACCGCACCGCTTTTCACGCTCAAGGCGATTTACAATATACTGCTCATCATCGGCTATTCTTATATCAAACTCAACGTGCTGAGTGTCTTGTTTATCAAGCCTGCCGTTTACGCCCCACATACAGCTTTCAGCCGCATTCAGCTTCTCCCTGAGCTTATCAAACCTTTCGCACGGTTCGCCGATTTTTACATCGGATATATAATCAAGCCGATACGAAAAAAGCCTGTTCAGCTTTATATTATAGGCTATAAGGTGCTGTCTGCCGTTCTGTGCGCTGATATAAATTCTCAGCGGTACAAGCCCTACCGACATCGGCTTGTCGCTGTGCCTGCCGAGATTTTCCACAGTGACACAGCTTTTCTTCTGCATTGCGTCAAAAAGCATAGCCGCTATATCGCTGTCAAGCGCCTGCGTGATATAGTGGTGCTTGAATGTGAAAAGCTTTTCGTGCGGCGGTAATTTGTCCGAGATAAACGAGCCGATAACACCGCACGGTGCGGTTTCCCCGAAAAAGTCGACAACATCGCATAGCTGTGACACATCAACATCGGGAGAACGGCTGTAAAGCACCTTTCTGCCCTGCTTTTCGGTTATGATAATGCCCTCGGCGGTATATTCCTTTAGCTTTTTTCTAAGGGTCGATTCGTCAAACGTAAAATCCCCCGACAGCAATGAATCGATCTCATCTACAAGCTCCGACAGCGTCAGCTTTATTTCGGGAGCGCAAAGTATATCGAACACAGCGAAGTGCAGAGTTATATCCCCGTCCGTAAAGCTCTTTGCTTTCCACGCCTTATAGAAGGGGTTTTTACAGGCGGTGCGGCTGTCTACCGACAGAAATACATTCTTGCCCTCGGCGGTTTTTGCAAAGCGCATATAATCTCCGAGCCAGCTTTCTACCCTGCGCCGTTCATCGTCATATGAACGGGCGCTTTTTCTGTCATAACCGCTCCTGCTCTTGAAGCCGAATACATAGAATTCACGCATATATGAACGTATTTTCTCAAAGTTCTTTATAAGCTCGCTGTACGCCATATCCGCTCCTTTCGGCATAGTAAGATATACCCGACCGCAAAGTGCAGTCGGGCAAAATGCTATAATATTCTTGTTTTAACTCTGTGTCGCCAAATCAAGCACAGGTGCAGTTCCGAGTATGTAACCGTCAGCGGTCACTCCGGCTGTACTGCCATCCCACACATACGCATCTGTGTACGCACCGTATTCATCTACCCACGCATTTGTCTCTCCGAACTCCGGCAGATTCGCCAAGGCGCTTATATCATTCATATCGGGTGAAAACCATACCGAAAGACACATACCCTGAATGCAGTTTGCACGGAACACTCCGTTTTTAAGTTCAGGAAACGTGTCACGCAGATGAATGCCGAGCAGTTCTTCGCCGTAGCTTGTCGAGGATACAGTAGTTTCGGGTCTTATAATTGCAGTGCTTCCCCACGAAACCGTATCGGGAGAAAACGCATCGGGATGTTCTACTGCGTTCACTGTCCACACTCCGCCCGTAACCGTAACGGTAAATACCTCACGGCTCCCTTCCGATATGCGCATATAGTTTTTACTGTAAGCGTCGGCTTTTGTAAGGAAATATGCAATGGATTTTTTCAGCTCCGACGCAGTGCGGTTTGCCGATGTTATCCGTGCCGACTGTGTAAACCCTAATAATGTAGGAACAAGTATCGCCGCTATAACAGCAAAAATTGCAATTGTGACTATCAGTTCCACTAAGGTAAAACCACGTTTTTTAAGAATATTTCCGGTTTTTTGCATATACTTCCTCCGATATAAGTTTATTAAGTTAATAATAACATACCTTTCAGAGAAAATCAATAGATATATGCCACAGTTTCGGATTTTAACTGTTATGCCGCTTGTTTTGCTTGTAATATTCGTGCTGTGAATGCACAAGCCCGAACTTTTCCACCTCAGGCGGCACATTGTCTGTCCAGCCGACATAGTATGCCGTTATATCGGTCAGATCATTTGTTATGCGGTCAAAAACCTTATATTTGTTGCCGTTCTCGTCACGGGCAAATGTAGTATACATAATTTCGTTTTTGTGGTTTTTTTCGCAATATGCAACATAATCATCGGTTGTACCGTAATTCATATCATTCTTGTCTACGCCGTACAGATCCGGCGCCCCGAACAAGTGGAGAATCTCATGTGCTACAACAGCAGGCGCAAGCACAGTACCTTTGTACTCCATCGGCAGAAATGCAGTTTCATAAGGATAGTCGTTGACTTTATTATAATATCTTACCACAAACGCTGAAGAACTGCTGTCTGATTCGGGGTTAAGAAATATAATATATACCATGCTATCGAGGTCATACTTTTCTTTCAGCGATCTATTGTCTATATTTTCATCTATATATTTCCACTGAACAGGCATTGATTTTTCTCTGGCTTTTTCAACATTTGCAGATTTATCGTCAAACCTTGTTCTGTAATATAAATCACTTTCTTCGCTTCCAGCAAAGTAGAATTTAACGTGTTTATTATATTTTTCAGCCTGTATTTCCAACCAATCGGTAGCTATAGCTACATAATTTAATGCATCATCTCGCTTTTTTAAATCATCTGCATTGTCAAAACTCCATTTGCCGTTCAGATCATCGGCAAAAATTGATATTATACCGATATTGCCCTCAAGTTCCGCCGCAGAACCCAGGTTCTCCAGTTTTATCGCTGTTGTCCGCTCAATTGAAATCGGTTCACTGTCAGTTCTAATTATACCGCTTGAAATTAAGCTGATAGTTATTACAGCTACAGATATTACTATTGCAATCGCACATACAGCAACAAACAATTTATTCTTCATCGCTACTCTCCATAGTAAAAATATATCCCCGACAGTCACCCGTCGGGGATATATGTATTAACAGTTGTTAATCAGCAAATCAGATTACGGTGTAGCTGCTGCCGGTGCAGATGAAGCTACGTTATCCTTAGTAACCTTGGGGTTTGTACCGATGATATCACCGTTGATAACACCATCTTCGCAGCCGTCAGCTGCAAAGTTAGCAGGCTTGATTTCGTCAAAATCTTTAACACTATCTGATGAAGAATAAGCTACCTGTGCGCATACACCGTTCTTGATAACGATGATAGCAGAACCTGCCTTGATTTCCTTAAGGTCATTCTTAAGTGCATTAGCGATTGACTTGCACATATCGTTCGGCTGCCATTCAGCGCCATTTGACTTCTTACCGCTTACGTCTAATGTAGAAGCAGTATCTGAATCAGAAGCAACGCTACCTACTGTAAATGTGGGGTTAGAACCATCTGCATTTGCAATATCTACATCCCACTTGCCATCGCCCTTAAGTGTGCAACCCTTTGTTTCCATAGAAGAAATTGTGTTTGCAACTGTCTTTCTGATAGAAGCTGCTGTCTGGTCTGCAGATGTGATGTTAGCAGACTTAACGTAACCGATCATTGTAGGGATCAGGATAGCTGCGAGTACGCCGATGATAGCGATAACAACGATCAGCTCAACGAGTGTGAAGCCTTTCTTGGCTTTCAGTTTCTGTAATTTCTTTATCATGGGAAATTACCTCCTTGAAAAATGTAAAAGTTTTTTTATGTTTAACGGTCTGCGCCGTTAAATCCAAAATTCCCCGTGGGTCTTCAGAATAAATATATGCCGAAGAATTTCTTCTCAGCACCTTTTCTGTTGCCCTTGGTGTTTTCTGTACACTAAGAATATCATACTCCATTCAAAAAAGCAATAGCCAAATTGCTAATTTTTGTGCTAATCTTCAATTTTAGTGAATTTTAGATATAAGCGATTTCTTTTTGTGGTACATTTTGCACAATATTTGTGTAACCGGGTTACACACAGCATATCTTTTGTCGCATTTTATAATAATCCCACTGAAAACTTACCCTAAAAAACGACCAAGTTTTCAGTGAAACCGCACTTATAAAGCAAGAACCCCCACAGGCTCTCGCCCATGGGGGTTGTGGCAGGATTTGTTACATACGCTTGCCCGCTATCGTCTTTATAAACGATTTTTTTAATTCCTGTGGTTTATAGAAGAACGAAGATTCCGATTTACTTAGTCTGTTTTCCTGCTGCTTTAGCGAAAGCAATTCTATACTACATATAAAATCCGCTAACTGTAACAATCTGTACTCACCCGGTGAAGCTTTCCTGAATTCAACGTTGCTCAAAAGCATAGACAGGATAGTATTAAGCACAAGATTAAGCTCTGTTTGTCCGTTATCATAATAAACATTAACTTTGTCAAAAGACGAAAAGTAGTCGTGATTTTTGCTGACAAACGACTTTATTTGCTTTGAAAGCTGTGTACTCAGTGCGAACTTATCTCCCGCAGTCTTCCTGTCTATTATAATTGAATTATGTTTTATCGGGGCATGAAGAAAAAAGCAACGCATTTTATAAAGCAATTGTCTGCGTTCGTCTATTGCCATATTATGATACGGAACCTCTCTTCTTATTATCGGCGCTGTATGTATATAAGAAAAGTCGAGATCCATATACGACAAACTGCTCTCGAGTTGTTCCAGTGCCTGCTTTAAATCTTCCGATTGATTATGCAACACCAATGTTACGATGTAATAAGGCGAAGCGTTGTTCACTTTACCAAAATCGCCCGATTCATCAACAAATACGCTTAATATCTTTTCCATTTTTCGTTATCCCGCAATCATAAATCTAAAAAAAATGACGGGGAAGTGTCCCCGTCTGCGGTGGCCCAGATCATAACGACCAAGCCAAAATGCAGTATACTGCACTTTTATTGTATTCGTATTATATCATAAAAATTCAACTTTGTCAAGATTTCTTACAGACTAAGCAAGAACCCCCTCCGGCATATCGCCTGAGGGGGTTCTCTATATTAGTTTAAAACATTATGGAGCTTGCGATTAAACTGTTTCGTCAACGCCGTAGTAAGCATTGAGGTACATCTGCTTGATCTCGCTCATCAGCGGGTATCTGGGGTTAGCGCCTGTGCACTGGTCATCGAATGCCTGCTCTGTCATAGCGTCAAGTCTGTCTAAGAAGTCCTTCTCATCAACACCGTAGTCCTTGATTGTCTTCTTGATGCCTACAGTTTCCTTGAGCTGTTCGATCTTAGCGATGAACTTCTCGAACTTCTCTTCGTTGTTCTTGCCTGTTACGCCGCAGAATTCAGCAACTTCAACGTATCTCTCAAGAGTATGGGGGTGATCATACTGTGAGAATGTACCCATCTTTGTGGGGTTGGGAACTGCGTTGAAACGCATAACGTGTGTGATAAGCAGAGCGTTTGCAATACCGTGAGGCAGGTGGTGGAAAGCACCGAGCTTGTGAGCCATTGAGTGGCAGACACCGAGGAATGCGTTAGCGAATGCGATACCTGCCATAGCAGAAGCATTAGCCATCTTCTCTCTTGCTTCAACATCTGTCTGACCTTCAGCGTAAGCTCTGGGCAGATACTCGAAGATGTTCCTTGCAGCCTTGAGAGCAAGACCGTCTGTGTAGTCTGTAGCCATGATTGATGCGTAAGCCTCGAGGCAGTGTGTGAGTGCGTCAACACCTGAAGCACTTGTCAGACCCTTAGGCTGTGTCATCATGTTGTCTGTATCAATGATTGCCATGTTGGGCAGTAACTGATAGTCAGCAAGAGGATACTTAACGCCTGTCTTTTCGTCAGTGATAACTGCGAAAGGAGTACACTCTGAACCTGTACCAGAAGATGTGGGGATAGCTACGAAGTAAGCCTTTTCGCCCATCTTGGGGAATGTGTATACTCTCTTACGGATATCCATGTATCTCATAGCCATATCGAGGAAGTCAACATCGGGATGCTCGTAAAGTACCCACATGATCTTACCTGCGTCCATAGCAGAACCGCCGCCGAGTGCGATGATAACGTCAGGCTGGAACTGCTTCATCAGCTCTGCACCTTCCTTAGCGCAAGCAAGCGTAGGATCGGGAGCAACGTTGAAGAATACTGTATGAGAAATGCCCATCTGATCGAGCTTATCTGTGATAGCCTTTGTGTTGCCGTTATGATATAAGAAGGAGTCTGTTACGATGAATGCCTTCTTCTTATTCATTATTGTGCCCAGCTCATCAAGAGCAACAGGCATAGAACCCTTCTTGAAGTAAACCTTCTCAGGAAGTCTCAGCCACAGCATATTCTCTCTCCTCTCAGCGACTGTCTTGATGTTGATGAGGTGCTTAACACCAACGTTTTCGGATACGGAGTTACCGCCCCATGAGCCGCAACCCAGTGTTAATGAGGGGAGAAGCTTGAAGTTGTAAAGGTCACCGATACCGCCGTGTGAAGAAGGTGTGTTAACGAGGATACGGCAGGTCTTCATTCTGTTGGCGAATTCGTTGATCTTCTCACGCTCTGTAACAGCGTTGCAGTACAGAGATGATGTATGACCGTAACCGCCGTCAGCAACGAGCCTTTCAGCCTTTGCAACTGCGTCTTCAAAGTCCTTAGCCTTGTACATAGCGAGTACGGGAGAGAGCTTTTCGTGTGCAAACTCTTCTTCGATGTCTACGCTTTCAACTTCACCGATAAGAACCTTAGTCTTGGGATCAACCTTAACGCCTGCGAGCTCAGCTATTGTAGCGGCCTTCTGACCAACTATCTTTGCGTTGAGTGCGCCGTTGATAAGGATCGTCTTTCTTACCTTTTCTGTTTCTTCGGGATTTAAGAAGTAGCAGCCGAGTGATGCAAATTCCTTCTTAACCTTGTCATATATCTTGTCGAGTACGATTACTGACTGCTCAGAAGCACAGATCATACCGTTATCAAATGTCTTGGAGTGAACGATTGAAGCAACAGCGAGCTTGATGTCTGCTGTAGTATCAATGATTGCGGGTGTGTTACCTGCACCAACACCGAGAGCGGGCTTGCCTGATGAGTAAGCAGCCTTGACCATTCCGGGACCGCCTGTAGCGAGGATTATATCAGCGCTTCTCATAACTTCGTTTGTGAGGTCGAGCGAAGGAACGTCGATCCAGGCGATGATGCCCTTAGGTGCGCCTGCAGCAACTGCAGCGTCCAGAACTACCTTAGCGGCAGCGATTGTGCTCTTCTTAGCTCTGGGGTGGGGGCTGATTATGATACCGTTTCTTGTCTTAAGACAGATAAGTGTCTTGAATATAGCTGTTGATGTGGGGTTTGTTGTAGGAATAACTGCGGCAACAACACCGATAGGCTCTGCAACCTTCATTGTACCGAAAGCCTTGTCTTCTTCGATAATGTCGCAGGTCTTTGTGTTCTTGTAAGCGTTGTAGATGTACTCGGCTGCGTAGTTGTTCTTGATAACCTTATCTTCAACAACACCCATGCCTGTTTCTTCTACTGCCATCTTAGCGAGCGGGATTCTCATCTGGTTAGCGGCGATTGCTGCCGCCTGGAAGATCTTATCAACCTGCTCCTGTGTAAAGGTTGCGAATTCCTGCTGTGCAGCTCTTACTTCTGCCATACGAGCCTTGAGAGCGTCAACATTGTCAACGATCAGCGGGCTTACGGGAGCAGATTCAGCTGTCTTGTTGCTTACGATTTGCTTCTTAGCCATTTTGTCCTCCTGAATGTTTTAAACTGTTCTTTCTTATTGTACCGTTTTTGCGGTCTGCTGTTATAGTTTACCGCAGGGTCGGCGGTTTACCCATTTGTTATTTTTTTAACAATATCATTATATCAATTTGAAGCGCATTTTGTCAATCTTTTTTTCTATGAAAATGGCTAAAATAAGATTGTTCCTTTTGTGCATATTGTATAATTGGTTGTGCAGAGGGTGGTTTATGAGGAAAAAAGCGGCATCGCTCAGTCTGTTGTGCAAAAAAACAGCCGTGACTTAATAACCGCCACAGCTGTGCATGGTTTAATTGTAATCAGCTCTTGAAATGATCTCCGTATTTTTCTTTAAGTATCTTCCACTGATATTGGTATGCATAACTCGCCACAAAAACTTCCTTATCTCGTTTTTCTGATATATATACAGAAGGCTCGTTTTTTTCTAAATCGAAAAAGATAGGATAAGCGTTATTGTAAATATTTCCATCAACTTCATTCGGTGTGCTGTCGTTATCAGCAAAAATCAGATAAGATTGTCCTTTCTGCAAAAGAACAGGATTCCATTCGGTTTGAATATATTTTCCGTTCGAGTTCTTTAAAGCGTTGTAATACTCCAATTGCTCATCATAATACTTTTTATCACTTTCACTGTGATTACTGCTGTCAAAATTACCTGATTTATCATCAAATTGCCGCCTTAATTCCTCCTCAGCTTTTTGTACAAAATTAAGACTTCTTTCGTTATATCGTTCTGTTATCGAATAAGATTCACGGATATATAATATATCCCATTTTTTGTATACGCATTTTTTGTTATCCGAATCGACAACCTCTTCTACAATAACAGGCGTATATATAGAAGATAAAAACGGCTTCACGATCAGCGTTTCTCCGCACTTACCGTCATTGACAACATAACTGTCACCCGCTACCCTGCATTTTAATGCAACAAGTTCAGATGAATTAACATCTATGGTTTCTTTATACAAGTCTTTAAGATTCGGCTCGGGCGGAGTGTACATACTATATATAGGGTAATAAGAATCTTTGTATATATATTCATTAATGATTTATACATCTTAGGAAGATATTTTTCAATTTCTCTCAATATAACATCTGCTCTAAAAACAAACATTCCTGAGTTCCATAAATAAGTTCCCTTTAATAAAAAATCCTTAGCTACTTCAATATTAGGCTTTTCAGTAAATCTTGCTATTTTATAAGCTTGAGCTCCTGATGGTATCCTTTCTCCCATTTCAATATATCCATATCCTGTTTCAGGTCTTGTTGGATTAATTCCTATTGTTACAATTCCTCTACGCCTATTGGCTATTTCAATAGCTTCTGATAGTGTATCTAAATAAGCCTTTTGCCCCTCAATATGATGGTCAGAAGGTAATACTACCATTACAGCATCATTATCTTTCTTTAACAACTTAATAGCTGATAACCCTATACAAGTAGCAGTTTCCTTATTTTCAGGTTCAGTAAATATATTTTTAGAATTAACATCAGATAACTCACCTCTTATTTTACTTAAATAATCTTGGTTAGTTATCACATAAATATTATCCTTCTTAATTAAAGGAGTAATTCTTTCAACAGTATTTACTAAAAAACTCTTATTATTAATAACCTTTAAGAATTGCTTTGGTTGATTTGCCCTTGATAAAGGATATAGCCTTGTACCTTTTCCCCCTGCTAAAATTAGCGCGTATATCACACACTTCAACTCCATGTAATGCTATAGTTCATTATATGAATGTTAAAAAAATATTGTTCCTTAACTTCCTTTATAATAAGGCACTTCTTATTGTGTATGGTTTTAATTCATATTTAAGACCCTTTTGATCAAACTTTTCAACAGGTATATAAAACTCAGGAATTCCTGTAACATAAGGTGCAATTTCATAAACTTGAAAATATATAACAACATTGCCTGAACTTAAATAAAATCCTTGGTTTTCACTAATACCATTAAAGCCATCCTTACCTGTAAAATACTTATCTTTATCCATTTGTATTGCATTTGCAATCTCAAAATTAATTACTTTCTTATAATCATATCCACTTTTAAATAAATCACTTAATTGAAGCTCTTTTCCTGTTTTATTATCCACACTATAAGAAAGTCTAGTAGTTATTCCATGAGCTCCTCCTGTAAACTGATAATAATCTATATAAAAACTAGTTATATTTTGACTATTAGTAACCTTATATCGACTATAAAGTTGATACGGACCTATTGGTGGAGGTACTAACCCCTTAAAGTATTCATCAGAAATCTTTTTCACATCATTTATCCAATCTTCTGTCCACTTTATAATCTTATTATTTAGTTTCTCTATATTAGGGTTACCCTTATTGTTTTCTATTACTGGAATAATTACATCAATAATAAGATAATCATTTTCACTTTTATACTTTTTATCCACAACCTTATACTTTTCTGTATAATTATTTAATGCACAATCTATTAACACCCCCTGTGGATAACTTGTTAACAATAGTAAAACTCCACAAGTCAGTAGAATAGCCTTTTTTAGACATTGCATATACCTTTCACCCCTTATCTTTCGATACTTTTCTAACCTTTTCTATTATTATCTACAAATATCTAAATTATTATTAACATATATATCAACAACTTTTTCACAACTTATCCACAACCACCTGTGGATTATGTGTGTAACTTCCA
>OGOE01001269.1_pt1 | contig 16587 bp, 10 predicted proteins | sample 1552611 | NCBI WGS metagenome assembly OGOE01 (sample SAMEA2580129, study PRJEB22360) | human gut metagenome | biome: human gut; feature: human-associated habitat; material: faeces | place: Denmark | collected 2008/2010
CCCGGAAGGTGAGATCATTGGGAAATTTTCTACCGGAGATCATAGTGGAGTCATGGTCCCCGTGTATGCATTTGGGCCCGGAGCGGAACTGTTTACAGGTATTTATGAGAACACGGATATTTTTGAAAAAATCAAGTATTTATTGAAACTCTAAAAACTAATATATGAAAAGAATCATCTTTATTTTAAGTATTTTCATGATTGCAATTTCTTGTAATTCACTCTCTACAAGCGAAAAATCGATACAAGAATATATGCGTACCCAAACAGGTTCTCCTGATTTGGAGATAGAGTTTACTAACGTACAGATCACCAAACAAACCGTCGGGGATAGTATCGACATCTTGCAAAAAATATTTGAGGAGCAAATAAAAGAGAAAGAGAAGACAATAAAAAGGATAGAAAACGACAACCAGGCCTGGCAAAAAGAGCTGGAATCTATGTCCAAAAAAGACCAAAATTATGCATTTCTGGTTCAGATGGTGAATTCCAATCAAAGACGAATCAAAGAGTTGCAGGAGAAAGTGATCAAGAATGGGACAGGGTATTATGACGGCCAGGATCCTAAAAAAGTCATCGCTACCCTGGTAAAGTGCGAGATGACCTCGCTTATCAATCCGGTATTAAAGGCGAAACAAACCAAAGAGGGGGTTTTTCTGCTTACTCCGGATGAAACGGTCTGTATCCGTCAGGTAAAATAATTTATTATTGTGTAAGATATTTTATGGAAAATCTTTTTTCGGGCAGGTATATTTTTCCTGTCCTGATAGCGTTATTCTTCTCTTGTTCCGCCACCGGAACCTTGGGACAAACGCCGGCAAAACGGGATGTAACCTGCATCATTGCAGCCGATCTGCATTTTGATTTTTTACCCGAAACGGATCAATATTACCATGTCGTGGCGATGAATCGGGTACCGGGACATTGGGTCATGCCTTCAGGGGAAATTATCCGGAAGATAGATGCCGTCATTTTGGCTGGAGACCTTTTTGACAGGGCAAGGCCTGAAATCATCGACCTTTACCGCCAGCGTTATGAATGTGGAAAAGGAGAGAAAAGAATCCACTTTCCGGTTTATCCCGGTTTTGGAAATCATGACCTGGATACGGTTACAGAAGGCAAGACCCCGAATAACGAGGTACACTTGCAGTTGATAAAAAATTATATGGACTCGGTCCTGAGTGTAAAACTGGCCCGCAAGGAAATTCTGAATCTGCATCCGTCGAGTCGGAGTTATTCCTGGAATATCGGTGACGTGCATTTTGTTCATGGGCAAAGATATGCCGGCGATACTTCCTATTGTGAGAGCAACCTGGAATGGCTGAAAGCTGACCTGGAGAAATATGCTTCCCAAGGTAATCCGGTGGTTTATATCCAACATTACGGTACCGATCCCTGGGCAATAAAGTGGTGGCCACAGGAAGCCCGGAATGAATTGTTCGGTTTGCTGGACCATTACAATGTAGCTGCTTTTTTTGCCGGTCATACCCATACGGCTATGCTGCCGACCTATCGCGCCTATCCGATTTATCAGGTGAATAATGCCTGGCCGGATAGAGACGGTAACGGATCGTTTGCTATACTGCAAATTAAAGGAGATCAGGTAGCTGTCGTTTCTTGCCGCTGGAAGGACGGAGAAGGAAATATAGAAACGACAGGACCTGTATTAAGTCGCTCCCTGCCGATTACCCGGAAAGATAAAATTTATTACAATGCTTTTTCACACAATGATTATCAGAGAGAAAATCCTTTGCAGGATGCATTGGCATTCCGTTTCAATTGTGTGGAAACCGATCTTTGGCTGATCGACGGGGAGGTGTATGTCGGACATGAAAAACCGGAACCCGATCCGGCAATCACTTTTGAAAATTTGTATCTGAAGCCACTGATCCGGCGAATTAAGGAAAACGGAGGGAAAGTATATCCCGGAAGTGAACGTCCCTTTTTCCTGATGGCCGATTTTAAAGCGAATGGAGAAGGAATCTATGAAGTTTTGAAAAAACAGATGGAACCTTACCGCAAGTATTTTTGTTCTGTAAAAGATGGCGTATATCAGGAAGGAGCAGTCCTGTTTTTTATTTCCGGGAATCGTCCGTTATATTCCCTGCCTTCGGAATCTTTACGGTTTGCTTTTTTAGACGGACAGATCCGGGATCTTGGTAAAGGAATGCCGGCTTCCCTGACTCCGGTGATCAGTGATAATTACCAAAGTTATTTCAGTTGGGACGGCAACGGGGAAATGCCTGAAGAACAGTATAAAAGAATGGTGGAGATAGTGAAAAATGTTCATCAGGAAAAAAAATTGTTCCGTTGGTGGGGGGCGCCCGATACCGAAGCTTTTAAGAGGTTATTTCTACGAACCGGTGTTGATCTGGTGGGTACCGACGACCTGAATCTATTATATAATTTGCTATCGGAAAATGAATAAGCTTGTCTTTTGTGTTATAATAACGTCCCTGATTTTCGGCTGTTCTTTACAGAAAGGCCGGTTGGCCCGGGAAGTGAATCCTTTTGTAGGGACAGGTTTTCACGGACATACTTATCCGGGGGCTACGGTCCCGTTCGGAGCTGTACAGTTGAGTCCGGATACCCGGAAAAACGATTGGGACGCTTGTGCCGGCTATCATTACAGCGATTCGCTTATCTCAGGTTTTTCGCATACGCATCTCAGCGGAACCGGATGTATCGATTTCGGAGATATCCTCGTTTATCCGGCAAGTAGGACACTGGATCCGGAACAAGGAGGGAACTGGCTTTCGCCGCTTCCCTTTTCCCATCGGCAGGAATGGGCATCTCCAGGCTATTATAAAGTGATGTTACCGACAGAAGGAATACAGGCAGAGTTGACCGCTACACCTTACACCGGAGTGCATAGATACCGTTTTGACCGGACAGGTGAAGCGTCTGTTGTCATCGATCTGGCTCATTCGCTGACCAGTGAGACGATTCAGGCTGCTTATTTGGAACAGACCGCTCCGGATGAAATTTCCGGGATGCGGAATACTTCTGCCTGGGTAAACAATCAGCCTATTTATTTTGCGGCCCGCTTTTCTCGTCCGATAGAAACTTTGACTTGGGTAAAAGAGGGAAAGGTATGCCGGGATACTGTTCGGCTCGACGGAGAAAAATTACAGGCTGTCGCTACATTTCATGTAAAGGCCGGGGAAACTATAGAATTGCAGGTCGGTGTTTCGGCTGTCAGTGTCGGGAATGCCCGGTTCAACCGGGAGCATGACCTGATAGGGCAGGATTTCGATGCTGTGCGTAAAAAAGCTGATAAAGAATGGCAGTCACTGCTTTCCGGGATCCGGATCAAAGGCGGGAGTCCGGAAGAAAGGGTGAATTTCTATACAGCCTTATATCACAGTAGTGTCGTTCCTAACCGGATCAATGATGTCAATGGGGAATACCGAAGACACGATATGGGCATCGGGCGGACCGGGAAGGGTAAAAACCGATATTCTACACTTTCCCTTTGGGATACCTTCCGGGCCTGGCATCCGATGATGACCCTGCTGGATACTGCTTTTGTCGCCGATATCGTCCGTTCTGCTCTGGATATTTACGAAATAATCGGCGAATTGCCTGTTTGGCCGTTAGCTTCAGGAGAAACGGGTACTATGATCGGATATCACTCCGTCTCTGTCATCGCAGATGCCTGGATGAAAGGAATACGCGGTTTCGATGGTGGGAAAGCCTTGGAAGCGATGGTACGGTCGGCTGAAAAAAATACCAAAGGAGCCGATTATTACATCCGGGAGGGCTATATTCCTGCAAATTTCCGTAAGGAATCGGTTTCTTGTTTGTTGGAATTTGCTTATGACGATTGGTGTATTTCCCGGATGGCAGAGGCATTGGGTGAACAGGACATCGCCGGACGTTTTGCCCGGCGTGCCCGTAATTATATCAATGTCTTCGACGGTTCCTGCCGTTTCTTCCGGGGAAAACGCTCGGACGGAAACTGGGAAACACCCTTCAATCCTTATGAGGCTGGACGGTCGTATACCGAGGCCAGTGCCTGGCAATACCGTTTTTTTGTTCCTCATGATGTAAACGGGATGATACAGTTGTTCGGAGGAGAGGAACAATTCCTGCAGGACCTGGACAGTCTGTTTTCGACAACCTCCGTGGTGGAAACTTCCCTTTCAGATATCACCGGGCTGATCGGTCAGTATGCCCAAGGTAACGAACCCAGCCACCACATGGCGTATTTGTATAGTTATGCGGGACAACCCTGGAAAACACAGGCGATGGTCCGCCGTATTCTGAAAGAAATGTACCGGAATACACCCGAAGGGCTTTGCGGTAATGAGGACTGCGGACAAATGTCCGCTTGGTATATCCTGAGTAGTCTCGGCTTCTATCCGGTATGCCCCGGTTCTAACGAATTTGTGTTCACTTCGCCCCTGTTTCCCCAGGCGACCCTAAAGCTGGCAAATGGGAAAACACTGGTCGTTAAAGCCAATGAACCGGAGAAGAACATATATATCGACAAAGTCTGGTTGAACGGTAAGGAAATAGACCGGAATTTTATCACCTATGCCGAGCTGATGCAGGGAGGGGAATTACGTTTTCAGTTATCGGCTGAACCCAATCTGCAACGGGGAATTTCTTCCGGTAGTTTCCCTTATTCTATGAGTAAAGGAAAACAGGTATCTATCCCTTATGTTTCAAAAGATTTGTATTTGTTTGAGGAAGAGATGACTTTCAAGTTGGGTAGTACCACTTCAGATACAGAAATCCGTTATACCCTGGACGGAAAGGAACCGGATCGGACTTCTCCTCTTTGCCGTGATTCCATTCAAGTGAATCACTCCTGTATTTTGAAAGCAAGGGGATTCAAAACAGGATATGCACCAAGCGAACTCCTGACTTTGCAAGTGGAAAAAGCAGTATACCGGCCGGCGTCACAAATTCAGGATACCGGAAAAGGTATCCGTTTTAGGTACTACGAAGGTAAATTCAGTTGTGTTTCGGATCTCGAGAAAACTCAACCGCTGGACTCCGGTTATGTGTCGGCTATCCGTATAGATCGGGCCCCGGCAGACGATCATTTCGGTTATATCTGGGAGGGATGGATTTATATTCCGGAAACCGGAATATATGAATTTGAAACGAGGTCGGATGACGGTAGCGTCCTTTACATCGGTTCTCAAAAAGTCGTAGATAACGACTGTTCACACGGAGCCGTATCCGCCTCCGGGCGAATCGCCCTGGAGCAAGGTTACCATCCCTATAAACTCCTCTATTTCGAAGACTATGAGGGGCAATTATTGGAATGGAATTGGAAATGACGGAGTCGGTTGTGCTTTTGTTTTGTGAAGTTTGCCTTCACTAAACAAAAGCACAATTTAGTTTTCCAGATTGTATTCTTTCAGTTTGCGGTATAGCGTCCGCTCCGATATGCCCAGATCTTTCGCTGCCAGTTTGCGTTTCCCATGGTTTTTTTCCAGAGCTTTTGTAATCAGTTCTTTTTCTTTTTCTTCGATAGAAAACGACTCCTCGATGACTGCTTCGGTATCCTGAATATGATCTTCCCGGTGGTTGAGGAGGGTTGGACTGGGGGAAGGAGTGAATTGTCCCGGTTCGTGATCGTAGAGATTCCTCAGTACCAGAGAAGTGGTTGGCTCGGTAGTCCCTGTTTCTTGCTGAGGTTCATTTTGCATCAGATCATAGACCAGGCGTTTCAGGTCGTTCATATCCTTTTTCATGTCGAAAAGGATTTTATACAGGATTTCTCTTTCAGAGGCGAAACTGGCTTCTCCTTTGTCGTGGCCGGTGGTCAGGGTCGGTAACATCGGATCGTGTTCCGGTATATATTTACGTAAGGTGGTTTCATCTACCATACGTTCTCGTTCGATGATGGAGATTTGTTCCGTTACGTTTTTCAGTTGCCGGATATTTCCCGGCCAACGGAAGTCCTGAAGGATTTTAACGGCTTCTTCCGTTAACCGGACTGCCGGCATCCGGTATTTTTCGGCAAAATCGGCGGCAAATTTCCTGAATAACAAAGGAATATCTTCTTTACGTTCGCGTAAAGGAGGGATCGTGATCGGAATAGCATTCAGACGATAATACAGGTCCTCCCGGAATTTTCCGTTTTTTACCGCTTGCGGGATATCGAGGTTGGTGGCTGCGATAACCCGGACGTTGGTTTTCTGTACTTTCGAGGAGCCTACCCGGATAAATTCTCCCGTTTCCAATACCCTTAATAGACGGGCTTGCGTCGGTAAAGGCAGTTCTCCTACTTCATCCAAAAAAATGGTTCCGCCGTCCGTTACTTCGAAATATCCTTTCCGGTCGGATACGGCTCCGGTAAAAGCCCCTTTCTCATGACCGAAAAGCTCGGAGTCGATCGTTCCTTCAGGAATCGCACCGCAGTTTACCGCTATATACTGAGCGTGTTTACGGGTACTGTAGGCATGGATGATACGGGGAAAAATCTCTTTCCCGACTCCGCTCTCTCCGGTTATCAATACGGACAAATCTGTCGGGGCTACTTGGGTAGCAATATCGATGGCCCGATTTAAACCCGGATTGTTTCCGATGATTTCAAATCGTTGTTTGATCGCTTGTATATCTTCCATATTCAGCTATCTTGTTCATATTTTCTTCCGGACCTGTAAAAGTTACAGGTACTCTGACAAAATTACATTAAAAAGCCCGAATCAGGAAACATTTATTCATTTTTACTCTTTCAATAAATCGATTATTTTAATTTCTCTTTTGATTTTTTCTAACCGGCCGTATCGGTCGCCTGTCGTTTTTGGGAGACTGGGTTTTGTAAAAAAAAGAGACAACAACTCTTAATAAAATGTTAGAGGACTATCGTGAATATCACAAATATAGGTTAAGATGGAAGAAATTAGACCTTAATTGAATCCCATTTTGTAAATTGCATCATCATTTACCAAAACTATTTAAATCATATTATGAAAAAATTAATTCCTTTGATGATGTGTCTGGTGCTAAGCGTAATGGCTTTTGCGCAAACGGGAGTGGATTTCCAGCATCTGACATTTGATGAAGCATTAGCTAAAGCTAAAGCAGAAAAGAAACTGGTTTTCGTTGATTGTTACACAACTTGGTGTGGTCCATGTAAGATGATGACAACAAAGATTTTCCCGATGAAAGAAGCCGGAGAATTTTTTAATCCTCGTTTTGTCTGTGTGAAATTCGATATGGAACAGGGAGAAGGGAAAGAACTGAAAAATAAATTAGGTGTGCGGGCTTATCCTTCTTTCTTTATTATCCGTCCGGACGGAACAGTACAACATGCTGTCGTCGGTGGAGGTGAACTGGAACCTTTTATCGAAAGAGTAAAGAAAGGGTTGAATGAAAAGACTTCCTTGCTGTATCTGAATCAACAGTACGAAAAAGGAAAAATGAATAAAAAGCAATTATTGGCTTATAAGGTCGCTTTAGATGATGCTTACGATCAGAAAAAAGCAGAGCAGGTAAAAAAAGAATTACTGTCTCAGGTCACCGAGAAAGATAAATTGAAAAAAGAATTCTGGCCCTTGTTTGAAGACGGTACTTGTACGGTTGGAACTCCCGATTTTAATTTGATATTGGCCAATATTCCGACTTTTGAAAAAAATATAGGGAAAGAAAAATTGGATGAATTTTTATTCTCTGCTTATAGCCGGGCTTTGTCTCCACACCTTTATGGAAATAAAGAAAGACAAACCGTATCTTTGGATGAACTGAAACAACAGATCGGTAAATTGGATCTTCAGAAAAAGAACGATTTGTTGTCTTTATGTGATATCGCCGGATTGGTGGCTCAGGGAGATGTGAATCAGTTGGTATCTAAAGTGGAAGAAAACGCTGCTACATTGACCGGAAACGATTTATCGTCTATGCTGATGGCTTTCGGAGCTATGCGGGATAAAGCGACTAAGGCAGATTATAACCGTATGGTTGCTGCCGCTGAAAAAATGATGGCTAACCCCGCTAATAGCGAAATGAAAAATTACCTGGAATATTATGTGGAATCCTGGAAGAATTTAGCTCATGTAGGGGTTAATTTCCAGGACTTGACTTTTGAACAGGCAGTAGAAAAGGCTGCTAAGATGCGTAAACAGATTTTTGTCGACTGTTATACTTCCTGGTGTGGGCCTTGTAAATATATGAGTAACACTGTTTTCCCACAGGAGAAAATGGGAGATTATATGAATCCGAAATTCATTTGTGTTAAATATGATATGGAAAAAGGAGAAGGACCTGAATTAGCTAAAAAATTCGGTGTTCGCGCTTATCCTACTTTTGTCATTTTGAATACGGATGGAACCGTGCGTCATAAATTTGTCGGCGGTGGTGAACCGGACCGGTTTATCGAACGGGTAAAGGATGCTTTCGACGATAATAAAGCAACCGGTGTACTGGATGCAAAATATGCAGAAGGAGCCCGGGATAAGGAATTCCTGGCTAAATATGTGGAAAGTTTGATTTCTATGTATTCTCCGGATGCTTCGAAAGTAGCTGCAGAATTGTATGGACAACTCACCGATGAAGAGAAAGTATCGGCTGATTATTGGTTTATTTTCAATAATCCTGATTTAGCTCCAGCAGGCTCTGAAGCTTATGAATATTTGTTGGCAAACCGGGAGAAGTTTGCACAAAATAATACGGAAGAAGCTGTCGATAAACGACTGTCCAGCGGGTATCAACGTAAATTGATGATGATTTTCTACGGACGGGATAAATCGACAACAGCTGCCGACCTGGATCAGATGAAGAAAGAGATTGTCGGTCTGAAATTGAAAAATGAAAAATCATTGGTAGGGCAGATCAATATCGCTAAAGCACTCTTAGCCAATAATCCGAATCAGCTGCTTACAGTCTGTGAAAAAGAAGTGAACAACCTTTCTCCGGAAGAATTCCCATTCTCGATAATTGCCGGAGCAAAAGAAAAAGCTACTCCTCTGCAGATCAACCGTTGGAAAAAGATCGGTCAGAAACTGGTAGCCAAATGTGAGGATAAAGACATGGCAAAGCAAATGGAACAATATATCGAATCTATGTTTGCTAAAAAGTAGGTAAATAGTTCTGTCCGAAATAGAAGCGAAGGGGCTGTCCAAAAAGTCGGATAGCCCCTTTTGCTATTGTTTATTTCGGTAAAAAGAATTATCTTACCGTTGCAAAAAAACAAACATTATAGCAATGGCTAAGATAGTATTTAAAGAGTTAACTTCCAACCAAAATGTACTTTTTCCGGTTAGTTTATCGGAAAAGATAGCTTCGAACCATCCCGTTCGTGTAGTAAACAGTGTTGTAGATGCCTTAGATATTAGCAGTCTGCTGCGGGCATATAAAGGAGGAGGAACCAGCAGCTACCATCCCCGTATGATGCTCAAAGTCCTGTTTTATGCATACCTGAACAATATCTATTCCTGTCGCAAAATAGAAAAGGCCTTACAGGAGAATATTCACTTCATGTGGTTGTCAGGTAATAGTACTCCCGATTTCCGCACTATCAATGATTTCCGTGGCAAACGCTTAAAAGAAAATATAAAATCGTTGTTTTCAGCCATTGTTCTGCTGCTACAGGAATCCGGCTATGTCAGTTTGGATGTACAGTATATCGATGGCACCAAAGTTGAATCGGCATCCAACCGCTACACTTTTGTCTGGCGTGGGAGTGTGGAAAAGAACAAGGCAAAACTGGAGTCGAAAATACAGGCAGTCCTTAGTGAGGTAGACAAACATATTGAGCAGGACAAACAGGAAAGGACACCGGATACCTTACCGGATATGGATTCCTGTGGTTTGCGGGAAAAAGTGAGCGCTTTAAACAAACGGCTCTCCGGGATGAACAAAGCCGAGCAAAAGCAAGTCAAAAAGCTACAGGAAGAATATCTGCCCCGCCTTGCCAAATATGAATCGCAATTGGAGAAATTAGGGGATCGTAATTCTTTCAGTAAGACAGATGAGGATGCGACCTTCATGCGCATGAAAGAGGATCATATGAAAAACGGGCAATTGAAACCCGCCTATAATATACAGCTTGCTACAGAGAATCAGTTTATTACAAATCTGGGCATTTACAGGCGCGCCGGAGACACAGGAACTCTAATTCCTTTTTTGAAAGATTTTCGGGAGACTTATCATAGGCAATCCTTTATAGTAGTAGCTGATGCCGGTTATGGAAGTGAACAAAACTACGAGTTTATGGAGAATGCGGGTATAGAGGCTTTTGTCAAGTACAATTATTTCCACAAAGAGCAGAAGTGTGCCTGGAAGAAGGATGCTTTTGCCATACAGAACCTTTACTACAATCGGGAACAGGATTACTACGTATGCCCGATGGGACAACATATGGAATATACAGGTCAAAGGAAAAGTAAGTCCGATTTGGGATATGTATCCGTACTGAAACGTTATCAGGCACAGAACTGTGAGGGTTGCCCGCTGAGATCTCAATGTCATAAATCAAAGACCAACCGGATCATAGAAGTCAACTATAAACTTAACAGGTATAAACAAAAAGCGCGCGAAAAACTCATGAGCGAAGAAGGTATTTATCATCGGGGCAGACGATGTATAGAACCGGAAGCTGTCTTCGCACAGATAAAGCATAACTCGGCATGGAACCGATTTAGATTAAGAGGGCTGGAGAAGGTAAAAACAGAGTTTACCCTGGTTGCTATTGCACATAATCTAAGGAAATTGGCTAAAAAAAACAGCTTTCTTTTATTTCTTACTTATTTCTGGAGGATTACTTTTCCAAAAGAGATAATAGAGAAGACCAAAGATGTTTTAAAAATAAAAATGGATAATAAACGGGCAGCATAACAAAAAAAGAAGGCATCCTTTTCAGACACCTTCTTAACGCTATTGAGCATTTGTACAATAACCTTCAGAAGAGCCTAATTGACTTCATTATGTCCGTTCTTGATGTCTGCCAACAGGTCGGGCATATGTTTTTGTGCGAAGTCAAGCAAGAGGGATGCAATGGCATTGTTGCCGTATGCGTTCTTGAAATTAGCAATTAGAAAATCCCTGCGAATAATCGCTTTCTGCTTGCTCGTGAGGTTGGCAATGATGTTTATCTTTTCTTCATCTGTAAGGTAGGAATAAGGCTTTTTTTCCTCGATACCTACCGCTTCGAAATGCTCTTTGCGGAGGGATGATAGCAAGAAGAAATAAATCATCTTGTCCTCGTCTTGCCCAAACTTGCAATCGGACATATCAACCTCCAAAATCTGTTTTTTTGTGTCCTCTACAGTCTTTTCAAGGGCAATTTCCTTGTTGCGTTTGTCTTGCTTTTCCAACTTCTCTACCGGTGAAAGCGTCTGCTCCTGTTTTGTGTCATTGGTAGTACAGGTAACTTTCGGAACATAACAGAGTACGATGTCCTTGCTCTCAATACGGAAATAAAGGATGATTTCACCTGCTTCACTTCGGGTACGGATTTCTTCGCATTCTTCCGTGTAATCGTTCAAATCCTGTTCGAACTCGCTCTGTGCCTGTTCGTATTCTTCGGTGGTGTCGTACTCATCTTTTCGGGGTGCTTCGGGCTGTTCGGGATATGCCTTTGCATAATAGTTAAGGCTTTCCACTTCGTAACCCATGGCGGTAAGACGTTCTACTACGGCTTCATTGCTGTTGAAACTTTCATAGCAGAGGGATACCTCAGGGCGTTCTTCCATAAGGCGCACGGCTTTCTCCGTGAGATATGCTGCATTCATTTCAGCAAGGCAAGTACGATTGGCGCAATTTCCGCAACCACCCTCGCAAAATAACATCATATTATTTGTATTGTGAGGACACGACAGACAGAGGGTCTTGTCAAATGCGTATCGCTCCAAGTCGGTGGTATATTGCCGTTCGATGTTCCGTGCAACATCAGAGGCTTTCATTCCTCGCCAACTATTGTACTGCACCCCCTCTTTAAGATGCTTGTTGTACACCTCTTTCTGAATATCTTCCCCATAACGGCAAATTTCGCTCGCTACGCTGATTGTGATTTCGTCCTGTTCCAAAAGCTGTGCGATTTCGGGCATTAAGGAAACGAATTTAAGGCGTGTGCGGATATAGCTTTCGTTTTTACCGAACTGCACCGCCAAAGACTGCACATCGTGGCGACCACTATCAATGAGCTTTTGGTAGGCATTTGCTTCCTCTATCGGGGTAACATCCTTGCGCTGGAGGTTTTCAGTTACCGCCATTTCTTCGGCAACTTCGTCTGAAATTTCCATAACGACAGCCGGAATGTCTTCCAATCCTGCCATGAGGGAGGCACGATATCGGCGTTCTCCAAAAACAATCTCAAAGCGGTTGTCTTCTATTGGGCGTACTCCAATAGGCTGTAACACACCCTGCTGACGAATACTCTCGGAAAGTTCTGCAAGGCTCGCTTCGTCAAAATTCTTACGTGGGTTGTAATTGCTCGGCTGCACGTTTGCCAATGCTATCATTGTGATGTTTTTCTCTACTGATTGAATTGCTGTTGCTTCCATAATCATAAAAATTTAATTGGTTTTAATATTTAATTTCTTATTTTCCCTTTGTTCGGTTCTCTTTTCTGCCTGAACCGCTTGGGATTTACAGATGCTTTACAAGGACTGACGAATAAGCGATTTCCGACGCTTTTTCCGGAAAATTACTCTTTCGCAGAAAGGAAGAATTTTATAGGAAATGCACTTCAAAGCGACGGAATCAAGCGCGGCAGTCCACCTTTGCGTCTGGAAAACCAACCGGCGATGGCAGAAATGGACCGGATGAGTGGCATTAAAAGAATATAGAAAAGGAAGAATACGCTGAAAGGCGGATGGTAAAACGGATGGAACTATAAAGGGATGATTAACGATACAACGGGACAAGCGGAAGGACGTAAGACCAGACGGTGTAAAACAGGAATGGAACTTACCAGATAAAAATCCTTTGAGCCATTTCGCTAAATAAATCTGTATCAATTGCCTGTTTTACCAGAAATTTGCATTATTTTTGCAGTAACGAAACAGCCGTTTCGGAAACAGCAATAAAAAAGGATAAGGATATGAGATTTTTTGACAGGACAGAAGAAATAGCCTCTCTTCGCAAGATTCGCGAAATGGCCAAAAACAATGCTCAGTTTACAGTGGTAACGGGACGTCGCCGTATCGGTAAGACATCACTCGTGTGGAAGGCATACGAGGACGAACCGATTCTCTATTTCTTTGTTGCCCGGAAAGCCGAAGGCGATTTGTGTGAGGACTACCGGCTTGAAATAGAGAACAAGTTGGGGGTCCCAACCATGGGGCGGGCCGAACACTTCACTGATGTGTTCGAGTACCTGATGAAACTTTCGGCAGAACGTCCCATCACACTCTTTATCGACGAGTTCCAGGAGTTTTTCCGTGTGAACAAATCGGTGTTCAGCGATATGCAGCGCATCTGGGATCTATACAGCCCGAAGTCCCGTATTAACCTGATTGTCTGTGGTTCGATTTATTCCATGATGACAAAGATATTCAAGGATAAGAAAGAGCCGTTGTATAACCGGCAGTCGCGCTTTATGACTGTGCGTCCGTTTACCCCAACTGTTCTGAAAGATATTCTTTCGGAATACAATCCCGGCTACACGGCGGAAGATCTGCTGGCCTTGTACGCTTTCACGGGCGGTGTGGCGAAGTATGTACAACTACTCGTGGATGCAGGAGCAACAACCAAAACGACTATGCTCGACCAGATTATAAAGGCCGACTCCATATTTTTGGGCGAGGGTAAAGCGATTCTTATCGAAGAGTTCGGCAAGGATTACGGAATCTATTTCTCCATACTATCGGCCATTGCACGAGGAAAAACATCCCGTTCGGAAATTGAAAACGTGGTAGGCAAGGAAATCGGCGGTTATCTTACCAAGCTGGAGAAAGAATACGAAATCATATCGAAGAAGCAACCGCTGTTCGAGAAGAGTTCCGCCAAGAATGTCCGGTATGTCATCGAGGATAATTTTTTCACGTTCTGGTTCCGCTTCATCTACAAGTACAGCTATATGCTGGAGATAGAGAACTATGGAAGTGTGAAGATGATTATAGGTCGGGATTATGAAACTTTCAGCGGTCTGATGCTTGAACGTTACTTTAAACGTGTACTGATAGAACGGCAAGTCTATACGCGTATCGGAGGCTGGTGGGACCGCAAGGGTGAGAACGAAATAGACATAGTAGCTGAAAACGAACTGGACGATACGGCGACATTTTTCGAAGTCAAACGCAAGGCCGAAAATATCGACATGGAAAAACTGGAAGCGAAAGCAGCCGCTTTCATGCGTGCAACGGGAGAGTTCAAAGGTTATTCCCTGTCATACAAAGGGTTGTCAATGACTGATATGTAGCAATACATATCGGCATAACGTACTAACAGGAGTCACAGATTTAAAAGAACGGTAAGCGAGGGACATACCCTCACTTACCGTTTTTTTCCAAATACTCCTTCATCGCCTCATTTACAATGTCTCTCAATGACATATTCTTCTCAATAGCAAGGAATTTCATACGCGTATGAACACTCTTGTCGATAACGAAATTGCAATGTACCGCAGGCTCTTTTTCAGTTTTAAGTGGTGTGGCTTCCTTCTTGCGGAGATTTCTTCGTGGATGACAGCAATCCGTCCAATCCGCTTTTCATACTGTCTTTCAATAAATCACTCTTGCCCATGTTGTCTTATTTTAATTTCAAAACCTCTTGTGCTAAAGCCATATAATCTTTGGCTCCATTGCAGTTCTTATTGTACTCAAAGACGTTCTTTCCCTTTATAGGAGCTTCGGCCAGTGCCACATTGTCCCGTACAATCGTTTTGAACACTTTGTCACAGAAAGAGTCATTGATAATTTCAGCTACGCTCTTGTTGAGTGTCTTGCGCTTGTCAAACTGGGTAATAACAATGCCACCAATACTCAGGTTCGGGTTCAGGCGTTCCTTGACAATCTCAATTACGCTTGTAATCTTCGCCATTCCGCGCATGGCGAGGAATTGTGCCTGCACCGGAATAATCAGAAAGTCCGCTGTGGTAAGGGCATTGAGTGTCAGCAAGCCCAGTGAAGGTGGACAGTCAATCAGGATGTAGTCAAACTTCCGACTGTCAAGCAATTTCGCAATCAGGCCTTTCAGTATCAACTCACGTCCCGGCTCGTTTATCAGTTCGGATTCTGCCGCCGACAGGTCGAGACAGGACGGCACAACAGCAAGTCCGTTCTCCAGTTCGATAACCGGTAAGGGATATTCACCTCTCATTGCCCCATACACCGTTTGTTCTTCCTCAATGGAGAGACCACACGATTCTGTAAGATTTGCCTGCCCGTCCATGTCGATAGCCAGTACACGCTTTTTCTTCTGTCGCAAAGCAGCGGCAAGATTGATGGTGGTAGTTGTCTTGCCAACCCCACCCTTATGATTCAAAACAGCTATAATTTTTGTCATAATTTGATGTCTTTATATGCGATACAAAGATAATACTATTCTTAGTAAATACTATAATTAGTATATACTATTTTACTAAAAAAAGTATTTTAGTATTTACTACTATACTAAAATTGTACAATGCGGCTACCTGTTGCAAGGGTAGTTTTCGGCATGGTAAACAATTTGTTGGCGTATTCGGTCATTGTGCCTATGGCGTCCGCCTTTTCCCTGCCTACTTGTAAAAACAGTTGTTCCCGTTGTGAGAGTACCGTCTTGTGCGTGTGCTTTTGGAATATCAGCAGGTCACTGCCTACCTCTATACCGCTTGTCTGCATGAAAAGCATATCGGGCAGACGGATTGCACTTATCAGGTCGGCATGATTTACAAGATATTCACGCACGAACTTGTTACCGGGCGTGTCGGCTATGCCCCTCGATGTGATGAAAGCCAATAACCCACCCTCATTCAACAACTCCATCGCTTTGACAAAAAAGTAGTTGTGTATGGTCTTGGTGGCCTGTTCGTACATACCGCCTTTCTTCCACAGCTCCGCATCGAATACCCGGAAATTGCCAAACGGGATGTTGGAGGCTATGACATCGAAAGTTGTATGCTCAAAACCTTGTTCTCCAATGGTTTCAAATGCAGCCGTCCGTGTTAGCGTGTTCTCATGGAGCAGGGAAAGTATCATCCCCGAAATGAGATCTTTCTCAATGGCATAGTCATACGTGCCGGACATGGCTATGGGCAGAAAACCGCCTATACCTGCACTCGGTTCGAGAAATGAACGCATTTTGAGGCCGTTTTCGCTGAACGTGGCGTGTATCTGCCGCACCACTGTATCAACAAGGAATTTAGGAGTGTAAAATGCTGTCAGTACAGATGCTTTGATACCCTCTATGACATTGTGTCGCATGGGTTCTGTGAAATGAGGGTAAGCATTGATTAACTCCTGCAATCTTTGTATCGGTTCTTGCATATCACCACCTATGGGCTTGTCCGTACCTATATTCAACACTTCTTTGATACCCCCGAAACCAGAATATCGGGATAAAATTTCTTTTTCTTCCGCAGTGGCCTGCCTGCCTTGAACTTGGATTTTCATTGCCGTTTCTATGGCTTCCACGTTCGCTACCAATGATTTCAATTTGTTGTAACTCATAATTTAACCTTTCTTTTTTTCCCTTTTTTCGGCC
>OGOE01001303.1_pt1 | contig 16234 bp, 8 predicted proteins | sample 1552611 | NCBI WGS metagenome assembly OGOE01 (sample SAMEA2580129, study PRJEB22360) | human gut metagenome | biome: human gut; feature: human-associated habitat; material: faeces | place: Denmark | collected 2008/2010
GGATGTGGTTCAACCCCACATTGCTGCATACAGAAGCCTTGCAGAAGATTATCCGTAGCAACCGCAATCGGCTGGAGATAGAGATGTCGGAACTGCTGCTTGACATTATGGTTGCAATGGATGTGGATAGCGTTTCATTCTGCCTTAACGACCTTGTCGTACTGCTGGTGCACTCGCAGGTAAAGGCGGAAAAGCACCAAGTGCGTAAGGTGGTGCAGGAGTGCTGGAAACTAACACCTGCACCAAACGGGCTTACCTACACCACTTATCAGGGCAATTACAACAGAAGTTGTCACTATGAGCCGATAAAGAGGGTGGGACGCTTCTACACCGTCACAAGGGAGCAACTCGAATCCCTGTAATACTATCATTTTTCTGTTGAATTGTTGAATATGGGTATAAATACACTGACAATAAACGATATACATTCTCAACAAAATTTCAACAAGCCAAAAGAGAAGTTGAGAGACCACCGACACCCGTTTGTGGATTTCTCTTTTGGTGAGCGGTTTGTTGAGAAGATGTTGAGAGGTTACGAGGCTGTATATAAACATATTACATCAACAGTTCATCAAATCAACAAATTTTCATCAACTTCAAAACCGTATGTAATATGACAATCCAAGATGTAAAGCAAATCAAACTGGCAGACTATCTGCAAAGTCTGGGCTATACGCCTGTAAAGCAACAAGGCAGGAACCTGTGGTACAAATCACCGTTACGGGAAGAAACGGACGCATCGTTCAAGGTAAACACCGAGCTTGAAAAATGGTACGACTTCGGCATCGGCAAAGGCGGTAATATCATTGCATTGGCAGCGGAACTCTACCATTCGGGAGATGTAGCCTATCTGCTGAAACGCATAGAGGAGCGGACAGCATACATCCGCCCTGCATCGTTCTCTTTTGGCAGACAGGATTCCGCCAATCAGCCTTATCAGGGATTAAGGGTTGGTGAGTTGTCCTCTCCTGCTCTTATAGCCTATCTGCAAGAAAGGGGAATAAACATCGGACTTGCCAAAAGAGAATGCAGGGAGCTTCGGTTTATGAATGCCGACAAACCCTATTTTGCCATCGGCTTTCCGAACATGGCAGGAGGATATGAAGTGCGCAACAGATACTTCAAGGGATGTGTCGCCCCGAAAGACATCACCCATATCCGACAGCAGGGCGGACAACGATGTATGTGTTACCTGTTTGAGGGGTTCATGGATTACCTTTCATTCCTTACCATCCGAGTAGAAAACAATCCGCAACACCCGCGATTGGACACACAGGACTATATCATATTGAACTCCGTTTCCAATCTTGCAAAAGCGGAAAGCATATTGGAGACCTACACCCAAGTCGGCTGTTTCCTTGACAACGACACGGCAGGACGGAACACCTGCACGAAACTGAAAGAGAAGTTTGGGGAACGCCTGCTTGACAAGTCAATGTACTATCGTGAGTATAAGGACTTGAACGACTACCTGTGCGGTAAGCCCTTGTCCCAATCGGCAGAGCCGATAAAGGAGAAGAAGCAACTCCAATCCGCAAGGCGGATGATACAGCCACTGAAAAAGAAAGGGGGATTTCATCTGTAATATGCACGTTCGCTTTCCCCAAGGTATTTAGGCAGAAATACCATAGCTCAATAGGGCGTTTTCTTCACGCATTACTCCGTAACGCTAAAAACACCCTATCGAGCCAAAGGGAAATCCCTTTGGAAACCCTGTGCAAACGAGTGCAGCAAGGACTCATTTGCATAATAAACCCTGTGAACCGATGCCACAGGCAGAGAGAAGAAACATAACGATAACCGCAAAAATAGAAATAATATGGGATATTTTTCATTGGACATAAAGAAAGCAAAGGGGACATCGGACACCACGCAGTCCGACCATATAGAGAGAAAGATAATACCTAAAAACGCAGACCCGACAAGAACACATTTGAACAGAGTCCTTGTCGAATACCCCGATGGCGTTCACGGCAGGGATGAAGCGATTGCCCACAGGCTGAACACGGCAGGCATCAGACGGAAAATCACACACGACCAAGTCCGTGTTGTCCGGGTGGTTTTATCGGGTACGCACGAGGACATGATGAACATACAGGAAAAAGGAAAGCTTGATGAATGGTGCAACGACAGCATCCAATGGCTTCAAGCCACATTTGGCAAAGACAATGTGGTTGCTGCCCATCTGCACATGGACGAGAAGACTCCACACATCCACGCAGCCGTTGTTCCCATCGTAATAGGTGAAAGGCGCAAAGCCAAGAAAGAACAGACGGACGGCAAGCGCAAGTACCGCAAGAAAACAAATTCCGTCCGTTTGTGTGCCGATGACCTGTTCAACCGCCAGACCTTGATTGCCTACCACGACAATTACGCAAGGGTGATGACGAAATACGGATTGCAACGTGGGGTACGGGGCTCGGAAGCACGGCACACTACCACCATGCAGTATTATCGGGACTTGAAAAAGAAGAATGAAACCCTTGAAACCGAAACCAGACTATTGCAGGAGAAGAAGACCAAAGCGCAGGAGGAGTTGAGACAGGTAAAAGCGGAAATCCGCACCGACAAGTTCAAAAGCGCAGCCACCGATACGGCAACCGCCCTTGCAAGCAGTGTGGGTTCTCTTTTCGGAAGTGGAAAAATGAAATCATTGGAACGTAGGAACGAGGACTTGCAAGACCGCATCCTTGAACTTGAAGACGAAGCCCGACAACGGGAACGGCAACAAGCCGAACAGATACAGGAGATAAGAAACGCTTACGAGCAACAGCACCGTAAGCTGTCGGAGTTTACAGATTTTGTCAGACGCTACTTTCCGTATGTGGAGAAGCTTATACCTGTGGTAAACTTCCTACGTGAACGTTTGGGTTTCAATGACGGAATAATCAGAAGACTGTGCGAGTTCAAGGAGGTCGGAATAAAAGGTAAACTCTATTCTTCCGAGTTTAACCGAAGTTTTGATACCCGACATTCTGTCTGCTCCATCAAACAGGATGAAAGCGGTAAATTCGATTTCAAGATAGACGGGGTTTCACATGTGAACTGGTTCAGAAAGAAGATGAATGAGTTTAGGGAAGCCATGGGAATACCTAAGCAGAAACAAGATAGAGGTATAAAACTATAAATCAAAGGAACGGCCGTAATAATCTGCCTGTATTGAGCGGATTATCACGGCTTTTTTATACTTTTGCAAATGGATTGAGACAACTCTGTCCAAAGACATATGAAAATAGAAGAAGCGTTATGCTCATCTTGTACTTGAAAACGTAGGAAATTTTCAATTAGATGCAAGGATAGCATAGTGGTTCTCACGCATATAGCGTGGGCTGCTATTGTTACATCTGCATCTATGGTTTCCTACGACCTTCAAGTAAAGAGTGTGGCATACAGTTCCACGCTTTTTAGTTTAGCCTTATGGTGACAAATATGAATAACATAAAATGGAATATAAATGATATTAACTGCACAACAGAAGCAAGCAATGATAATGATTGAAAAGTTCATTGCAGATAAAGATAGCCAAGTATTTATTTTGAAAGGATATGCAGGTACAGGTAAAACGACATTGATTCGTAGTATTGCAGATTATTTATCTACTCAATCTTTACATATTCAGTTAATGGCTCCGACCGGACGTGCTGCAAAAATATTACGTTCTAAATTACCAAATTATGGTGCTTCTACTATTCATAGGGGAATCTATAATTTTTCTCATCTAATAGTGGAAGAATCTGAAGGAACACTTAAATATATATTTCCACTTAAAGATAACCACGAGAGGTGTATTTATATTATTGACGAAGCCTCCATGATTAGTTCTCGTGAATCAAAGAATGAACTTTTCCAATTTGGTACAGGAGTATTAATAAAAGATTTACTTAGTTATGCAAGATTAAACTTCGGTGGAAAGGTAATTTTTGTTGGTGACCCTATGCAGTTGCCTCCCGTAGGTGATGATTGTTCTGTTGCATTAGATGAAACTTATTTTGATATACTAGAAATGAATGTATATTCTTATGAGCTCACAGACATTGTTCGTCAAGATAAGAATAGTTGTATTTTGGCTAATGCTACAATACTTCGTGAGTTGATTCGGAAAAAAGAACGAAATCGCCTTGTGTTCAAGAAAAAGGAACATGAAGTAATGGATATTGGAGCAATGGAAGTTGCTAAGAAATATTGTGAAGATCCAGAACAATCGTCTGCTATAGTTTGTTTCTCAAATCAACAAGCAGCTGATTATAATACGGCTATTCGTAATATAATATTTCCTGAAACGAATCATGTGGCGGTAGGAGATAAATTGATGGTAGTATGCAATAGCTACTATTATGATAAATGTGAATTATTGAATGGTGATATCATAACTGTAGTAGAAACATCAAATGATATTATCTCTCAGTCTGCACCTATTTGGACTGAAAAAAATGGGAGAAAAGTAAAAGAAATCATTACGCTTGATTTCAGAGAAATAAGTTTTCAAGTAGAAGATGGTAATATTTATAAACGCTATATTATTGATACATTACTCCAAAACAAGCGACCTTCACTGACAATTGACGAAATGAAGGCTCTTTATATCAATATGGTAATGCGTATGCGTACGGAGAAAGGATTGACTAATCCTAAATCTGAAGAATTTACTAAGGCAATGTGGGGAGACCCTTTCTACAATGCTCTTCATGTAAAGTACGGTTATGCTTTTACATGCCATAAATCACAGGGTGGTGAATGGAATACAGTTTATGTAGATTTTTCAAGACGCACAGGGCTTGATGTGGATAGCCTTCGTTGGAAATATACAGCGATAACTCGAGCTTCTAAGATGTTATGGTGTATTAATCTTCCTGATGTAACACCTATTACATCTCTTAAAATAACCCCTATCAATAAAACTGCAAAAACAGCTGTTAATGCTTTATCTTTTGATAATATAGAGGATACACCTTTTCATCCTTCATCAATATTACCTTCAGTAAAATGTAAATATTGGTCTGTTGTAAAGAATATGAATGGAACTCTATATTCAGTAAAGAACGTTATCTGTAAACCTTGGAGAGATATTTATGAAGTAAATACACCAACCGGTATAGTAAGAATTGATGCAATATATAATGGAGCAGGTCTGTTTACAAAATATGAAACAGATGCCAATGACACTGAGTTGTTGTTTTTCTTCCAGAATGATGAAAATATCAAATATAAAATAGACTATCATCCATCTTTGGAGTCATTAAAGATGCTACATAGTCGCATGATTTCTTTGTGTGATGAATGTGGTATCATATTAACAAATGTGGTGGAAGAACATTACCAACTCGTATATTATATGAAAGCTTCTGGTAATTATGCTGCTATAACTTTTTTCTTTAATGGGAAAGGGTTTATTAACTATGCTGCTCCACTTTCTGATATCGGAGAAGCTGATATTAAACTGTCACAACTCATAGAAAAATTAACATAATAGAAGAATACTAATGTCTGTAAAAGAAGTAACATTATTGCGTAAAAGTGGTAATCTAAAAGAAGCATATAAGATGGCCATAGATGATCTGAAAGAAGATAGGAATAACCCATGGGCACAAATGTCTCTCTTTTGGGTTCTGCGTGATATATGTCAGCAACTATGCAATAGAAACGCCATAGATAAAGCTAAAATTTGCTTGAAAGAGATGTCTTCATTACTTCCTACAATGGTGGATGATAGTGGCGCAGGAGAAAGAGCTTATACTAATTTGTATAAACGATTGCAACCTAACGCTGATGCTATTTCAAAAGCATCCGAGCTATCAAAAAATGATCCTTCAAATGCTTATGTTCAGGTAAAGAATTATATTGACTCTGCAAATGATGTAGATTCAGCTTTGCATGAAGAGTTAGGCTGGATAATTTATCGTTATATCAAGGCTAAAATTTCAAATTTGACATCGTTGGAAATAAGAACGTTGCTAAAAGACTATATGTATCTTAGGAATGAACGTCCTTCAATGCTTCATTCTCAAATATTGAACTTTGCTTTGAGTTTCTCAAAAGAACATTCTGATTTTAGTTTTTACCGTTTCTTTATGCTCTGGGAACCAGAAAATTTACGTTATGAAGATTTGAACAAGGGCTATTACAATGGTAGTGAAATTCCCTCGCTTATTTCTCGTATATGTCGTCAAATTGTAAATAGCGGCGAGGATATTGATGTCGAGATGCTGTGTGAAAAGATAAATCTCCCAAAAACAGAAACACTTGACCTGTTACGTGAACCGCAGTTTTGGGAAATTATGAATCTTCATAAAGAAGGTAAAATGCGTGAGATGTTTGAAGCTTTTACTGTCTATAATAAAAGAAACGCCGTTTATGGTGCTTCTCATTGGCATTCTGAAGTGTTGAAAATTGCAGAGCGTCACATGAATGGTCAAGAAACATGGAGATTTATTTACTTTTTTAGAGATTGGAGATATGAAAACCTCATGGATGCTGATTGGAAAGAAGAAACAGATAATAATGGTAACACTTATAAACCTTTGGCTGTTAAAGCAGCAAAGAAGTGTTATGAATATCTCAAAGAATCACACCCAAGAGATGCAGAACTAGTATCTTGGTTAGATTCATTGTATAATGTTCTTATTGAACGTGCTAAAAAAGATGAATGGATATTAAGACAACGAGCAATAATATATACATGGCAACAGCAATATGACCTTGCTATCAATGTGTACAAATCTTTATTACTTGAAATGAGTGAAAAATACTATGTATGGAGTGAATTGGCAGATTGTATACAAGATAGTAATGAATTAAAGATAGCATTGCTTTCTAAGGCTTTACTTGTTGAACGAAATGAAGATTTTCTCGGCTCTATTCATTTGACTTTAGCCGACCTGCTTATAAAGGAAGAGCTAACATCTGAAGCCTTATGCGAATTGAATATATATAAGAAATTTCATGAAAACACTTCCCGGAAATACCAAGAATATATTGAACGAGTCGACATATCAGTTATTCCGCCCAATAATAATAAGCTATTGTATAATAGATATGCCACCATTGCTGAAGAGTACGCTTTTTCAGAAATTGAAGCAAAAGAGGTTACGCTGGTGGATAGATGGGAAAAAGACGGAAAAACTTATTGCACTCTCACAAATGGGGTAGACGTTATATTTCAAGTGAATGTAAAGCGGTTTCCTTTTTTGACGAATGCGATATTTGGTTCTGTTTTTAGAGTAAAGTGTCATGTAGATAAAGAGGAAAAGCAAATTCAGACAAGTTGCTTCTCTTGGAATAAAACAAAAGTGACAGAAGCTAAATATATACCTCTTTGCATGCATAAGAGTGAAACAAGGCTATGGATGGGACTTCCCCAAAAGTTTGGATATGTAGAATATTTGAATGAAGAGAAGAAAATTCTACATATTGTAACGCAAGATTCCCAGCAAATATTTCAAGCTTTTAAAGAAAAATGGGGCACTATTTCAAAAGGGGATTTTGTCAGTTTCAGAGAATATACTATTATAAAAAAGAATGAAAACAAAGTAGTTATTGCTAATGTAGAAAAAGTAAATAAAGAAACTGCTTTACCGAATTTTAATTCTGGTATTGTGGTCGTTGACGATATAAACATACAAAAAAAATTATTCCATTACACTTTCGGTCAAGGAAAAATTGGAGGTATCGTATTCTTTAATGATACGGATCTTCGTCCCGAAGTAGGACAATGCTTGAAAATATTCTATTGTGTAACAAAAGACAGGAAAGGTGAAAAAAGGCCTATTGTACTTAATGTAGAAGAAACTGCAGAAATAAACACAAGTGCAATAAAGACAATTCAAGGTCACTTAGAATTAAAATATAAAAATGGTTCTTGGGATGATTCTCCTGATTTTGCATTTATTGGTGATTACTACGTTCATCATTCTGTTCTTTGTGAGTATAATATCACGAAAGACTGCTATGTTACTGCCGATGTTATATATGCTGGACAGGGTAAATGGAAAGTTATAAAAATACATCAATAGAATTATTTGACAAGAGACAAAATATATCCTATTTTTATTGCTTGCCAAATAATTTTTATACCTTTGCAATAATAAAGAGTTACTTGAATGCAATTCAAGGCAGAACATAGCATATGGCACAGTTGCTAATTCATTACCTCAAAATCGGGTAATTCTCCTAAAGTCTTTTGTATAAGGCACTAACAGAAGTTTTCCAGAATTACTGAAAATAATTGCCATTTTTCAGGAAAAATATTAATTATATGTCGGTTTTGTGATCCGGACAAATGGTAATTCTTGTATTTATAAGTGTTTTTTCAAAAAAATACACCATTATTCGACGTTCGTAATATCAAATCCACGGCTTCCAATGCTTTGTTGACGGTGCGCTTCAGATTTCGATCGGTATGCGGATTGGCATAAATTCGTCGAGAATCTGATTTCTTCCGATGGAGGGGGACTCCTTGCCGTATATGTCGGTGATGAAGAATTTTCAACGACATGTACTCCGGGTACGGAATACGTGATTTATGGATTTGCGTATGATGATCTGGAGGTTCGGTCGGATATATCGTTTTTCCGTGCTTCTTCGTTGTCCTTCTCGTCCGTGTCGTCGCCTTCCCAGTCGAACGGCGGGAAATCGCGTCGTTCACCCAGCGAGAAGCGGGTGTAGGTGATCGGCAGCTTCCGTTCGAGGAACATCTGTTCGTAGGCGGTCTTGACCGAGAGTATTTCGTCCGCGAACCCCGAGCCGTAGATGTCGTTGTTGGCCACGTCGCAGGGCAGACCGAACCGTTCGATCACGGCTTGCGTGTAGGCGTAGAGGTGTTGCGAGTCGGTCTTGAGGTTGATTCGTCCGCCGGGAACCTGCATCTGTGCGTACTGGCCCAGGAAGAGGGGTGAGGTGAGCCGTTTCTTGGCCCGGCGCGATTTGAGCTGCGGATCGGGGAAGGTGATCCAGATCTCATCGACCTCTCCTTCGGCGAAGAAGGAGGCGATCATTTCGATGCGGGTACGCAGAAAACCGACGTTGCGCATTTGCCGTTCCGTGGCGGTTTTGGCTCCGCGCCACATGCGGGCACCCTTGATGTCGATACCGATGAAGTTGCGGTTGGGGTCGCGCTCCGCGAGTGCGACGGTGTATTCGCCCTTGCCGCAGCCCAGTTCGAGTACGATCGGACGGTCGTTATGGAAAAAGTCGCTGTGCCAATGTCCTTTGAGCGGATGGTCGCGGCGGAAGGCCTCCTCGAAGGCGGGTTGTACGAAACATTCGAACGTGAGGTTCTCCGCAAAGCGTCTGAGTTTGTCTTTGCCCATCTGTTTTTATTCGCTTTTTTGCTGGTTGATGCCGATGGCTTCCACGCCCCGGACCGGCATCGCCGGGGTGAAAGCCATCCTGTAAATGCCGCTGTCGGGAAAAATTACGTGCCGACGATAGGGAACCGACGCTTCCTCCGCGAGGGCTGCCGGGTGCCTGCGGGGAGGAAGGCCCAGCGTGTAGGATTCCTCGAAAACCAGGGAGTCGGGCGAAATGGTCCGTATCGTCAGCCGCAGCGTGTCGTCCCGAAAGGAGTCGTTGTAACGCACGACGATGTATAGGTCGCGCGGGGTCACGGTATCCGCGTTCGGAATTTCGATTTCGGCACTTTCGCTCCACGTGCCGCCCCCGGTATCGGTTACGACCGTCTGATGCGGCGAAAGGCAGCTCGTAACGAGCATTCCGGCGATCGCTATGATACTCCGCAGGTACATTACGAGTCGTTATTGCTCTTTTTTCGGCGGTTCGGGTTGTGCTGTCTCTCCGTTTCCGCCTTCCCGACGGTTGCCTTCACGACGGTTGCGTCCTCCGCGTCCCCGAGGACGGCGGCGGGCACCGTTCTGTCCCTCTTCGCCCGGAGATTGGGAGTGTGTCGGAGTCGGATCGGTTTCGGAGCCGTTTTGTCCCGGACGGTTTTCGGAACGAGAACGCTCCGAACGACGTTCCCCGCGCTGTTCGCTGCGAGAGCCCTGACCGTTGCCGCGTTCACCGTTCTGTTCGCCGGAGGTGTTCCCGCGTTCGGTGCGCTGTTCGTTTTTCTGGGTGCTCTGTCCGTTGCGCGACCCGTTCCGGTCGCTGTTGCGTGGGTTGCGCGGTTCGCCCTGACCGTTATTCCTTTCTCCGCGCGATTCGCGGCTTTCGCCTTGTCCGTTTCGATTATTCCGTTCACGGCGGTCGCGTTTTTCGCGGCGTTCACTCCGGTTGGCAGCGGGTTCCTGTTTTTCGTCCTTGCGGGATTCCGAAACGGCGGCCGCTTCTGCGGCGCTTCCGCTGCGGGCACCGTTGTTCCGGTTCTCGCGTTCCTCTGCCCGGTCGCTGCGGCGTCGGTTGCGGCCCTTGCGTTTGGAGCCGTTGCCGTCGAAGCGTGTGATGCTGTCCTCCTCCGAGCGATAGGTCGGTTCTTCGAACTTCTCCCGTTGTGGTTGCTCCGCCGACAGCTGATCGACCTTCTTGCCGGCGCGGTTCAGCGCTATGATCTCCTTGACGCGGGCGACGGGAAGCGTCACCACGTTGGTCATCGTATCCTTGCTGCTGCTGAAGGACATGGTACCGGCCAGGATGTCGGTTTTGACCAGGTAATATTCGCCGTCGAGAGCCTGGAGCGGTTCCCGCAGACGGGGGAACTCCTTGCGGGCGTCCACGTAGGTGTCGTATTCGTAGGCGAGGCAGCACTTGAGTTTCGAGCACTGTCCGGCCAGTTTTTGGGGGTTGAGGGAGATCTCCTGCATACGGGCCGAGTTGGTCGTCACACTCGAGAAATTCGAGATCCACGATGCGCAACACAGTTCGCGGCCGCAGGCTCCGATGCCGCCGATGCGTCCCGCTTCCTGGCGGGCGCCGATCTGTTTCATTTCGATGCGGATGTGAAACCGTTCGGCGAAGACCTTGATTAGCTCGCGGAAATCCACGCGCTCGTCGGCGATGTAGTAGAAGATCGCCTTGATCTTGTCGCCTTGGTACTCCACGTCGCCGATTTTCATATTGAGTCCCATTTCGGCGGCGATCTGGCGTGCGGTGATCATCGTTTCGTGCTCCAGAGCGATGGCCTCCTGCCAGCGTTCGATGTCGTAGGGTTTGGCCTTGCGGTAAATCTTCTTGAATTCGCCGTTGTAGGGGTTGAAACCCACGCGGCGCATTTGGCGGGCTACCATGTCGCCCGTCAGGGAGACGATGCCGATGTCGTGTCCCGGCGAAGCTTCCACAGCGACGATGTCGCCCCGTTCCAGCGGCAGATTATTGACGTTTTGGTAGTAGAAGCGCCGGGTGTTCTTGAAGCGCACTTCGAAAATATCGGTCGGCGTGTGTTGCGGGTATTGCTCCAGCCAGGCTGTTTCGTGCAGTTTGTAGCAACCCTCGCAAGGCTTGGCTGCGACCCCTTCGGGGGCGTAGTAGAACGTGCAGCCGCGACCGATTTCGGGCTTGGGCGCTTTCGTATATGGTTTGGTGTTATCCATTGGAGTCATAAATTTCGGTAAAGATAGTGAAATCCGGGAGCAATGCCAAATTTATTCGGCTGAGACTCCGGCATATTCCCGCCGGGCGGATGTGCGTCGCTGCCGGGAAGCGGAGATCCCGGATTATCGGATGCCGGCCTTCCAGCGCCGGATATCGCGGCGGTAGCGGACGATCAGCAGTACGGCGGGGGTTGGCGGGGGTGGCGGACGACCGGCAGAACGGGGCCCGTCGTAAGACCGACGGTGAAGCCCAGAATCAGCCCCTGTGCGCCCATTCCCAATGTAAAGCCCAACAGGTAACCCACCGGCAGGTTGAAGACGATGTACGAGAGGAAAGCGATCGGCATGATGATCTTCACGTCCTGAATACCCCGCAGAATGCCTACCGAAACGTTCTGGATGCCGTCCGCCAACTGGTAAACGGCGATCAGCAGGATCAGCTTCGAGGCCAGGTCGATCACTTCGGCGTTGGTGGTGAAGAAAGTCGGGATGACGTTGCAGAGCGAGATGAACGTGATGGCGGCGAAGAGGTTCCAGGCGATGACCAGGTGGTAGGAGGCCTTTGCCGCCAGAGTCAGCTCCTTCAAGCTGCGGGCGCCGTAGCAGTGGGAGATGCGGATGGTCGTGGCGGCACCGATCGAAGTCACGATCATGAAGGCGCAGTTGCCCAAGGTCATGGCGATCTGGTTGGCGCTGATGGCCGTTTTGCTCAGCCAGCCCATCATGATACTGGTGCCGACGAAGGCCGAGGCTTCGAGAAACATCTGCAGGGAGATCGGAAGGCCCATACGCAGCAATGTGCGGATCGTTTTGACCGAATAGTTGCGGGGCGAGAATCCCTGAAGATAGGCGCGGTATTTCTGTTTTTTGTAGAAATAGCCGATAATCATGATCGGCATGGCGATGCGCGATCCGAGGGTGCCGAGCCCCGCACCTGTGGCGCCCAGTTCTTCGAATCCGAGGTGGCCGTAGATGAAAATCCAGTTCAAGCCGACGTTCATCAGGTTGCAGAGAATCACCACGACCATTTCGACCCGGGTGTTTCCGACGCCTTCGAGGAATTGCTTGAAGGTGAAGAAGAGCATGATGAACGGCATGCTGTAAGCCAGCAACTTGTAATACGGTATGGCCATATCGACCACTTCGACGGGCTGTCCCATGTGGTACATCAAAGGGATGACGGCCAGTTGGAGCCCGCAGACCAGAAATCCCAACAGAGTATAGAACATCAGGCCGTTTTGCAGGTATTGCGACGATTTGCAACGGTCGCCCTGGGCGTAGAGTTCGCCGATCAGGGGCGTGAGGCCCAGTGCGATGCCGACGCCGGCGATGAAGAGGATGAAGAAGACCGAGCCGCCGAACGAAGTGGCGGCCAGCGGCGTGGGGTCGTCGCCTCCGTAACGGCCGACCATGACGTTGTCGGCGACCTGTACGAGGATCTGCCCCAACTGGGTCATCACGACGGGCAGGGCCAGTTTCAGATTGGCTTTGTATTGTCGTTTGTAGGTTGAAAAACGGTACATATATTTCTTGAATCAGACGACAAAGGTACGAAAATAATCGATTATCCCTCTTTCGCATCCGTTTCGAAGGGGGAACGGAGTCTGATGTCCGGACCTTTCGACCGGGTGTCGGGGCCGATTTTGCAGGCAGATGTCGAAAGCATGCGGGACGGACATATATGGAGCTGTTCCCGGTTTCGATGCAAATGCCTCGTTGCCGGGAGGACTGTTCGGGGTTATTCCGTATGTCGGGCCGGGGTTGTTGTCGGTTCTGGAAAACCGCTTAGTCGAAGGAGTGGGTGAGGCGTGAAAATCCCGGCCGATACTTGCTTCGGCCGGGATTCGAAAACCGTCCGCCACTGGTGCGGATTTATGTTAGGCGACCCGGAGAATCACCTCCTTTTCGCCGTCGGGTTCCACGATCACCCGCTCCCCGCTGTGCAGTTTGCCGTCGATAATCAGTCCCGAGAGAGGTTCCTCGATGCGTTCGAGCAGCGTGCGGCGCAGGGCGCGGACGCCGTATTTGCGCTGGTAGCCGATGGCGGCAAGGGTCCGCTTCGCCTCGTCGGTGATTTCGACCTTGTAGCCGAGTCGGTCGGTACGGGAGAGCAGCCCCTTGAGTTCCAGGTCGATGATCCGCTCCACGTCCGAGAGGTCGAGCGTGCGGAAGATGACGATGTCGTCGATGCGGTTCAGGAACTCCGGTGCGAAGGTTTCTTCCAGCGCCCGGCGGTATTCCGACTGCGGGGCTTTCTGCTGGGTGTCCGATTTCGAACAGGTGCTGTACCCGACCTGCGTGGAGCGTATTGCCGCGGCCCGCGATCCGACGTTGGAGGTGAGAATGATTACCGTATTTCGGAAATCGACCTTGCGCCCCGAACCGTCGGTGAGGTGTCCCTCGTCGAAGATCTGCAACAGGGTGTTGAAGACTTCGGGGTGGGCTTTCTCGATTTCGTCGAACAGGACGACCGAATAGGGATGGCGGCGTACCGCTTCGGTGAGCTGTCCGCCTTCGCCGTAGCCGACATATCCCGGCGGGGAGCCGATCAACCGTGCGACGTTGTGTTTTTCGCTGTATTCGCTCATGTCGATACGGATGAGTCCCTTGTTCTCGTCGAAGAGCCATTTGGAGAGTTCTTTCGCCAGCAGGGTTTTGCCCACGCCCGTCGGTCCGACGAACATGAAGACGCCGATCGGACGCCCTTCGTCCTTGAGTCCCGCCCGGGAGCGTTGGATCGACCGCGAAATCTTTTCGACGGCTTCGCATTGGCCGATGACGCGGGCCGAAAGATAGTCCGCAAGGCCGCGCAGACGTTCGCTTTCGCTGCCCGAGAGCCGTTCGGCTGGGATTCCCGTCATGGAGGTAATAACCTGCTCGATATGCTCGGCCCGGATTTCGGGCGGGCCGGGATCGGACGGAAGAGTCCATACGGCGCCACCGACAGTCGTCGTGTCCGCTGCCGCCGTTTTGCGGGAGCGGTTTTTGGGCGTTTTGGCTCCTGCTGCGGCGCCGACCGGTTCGCGGGATGCGGTTTTTCGGGACGGTTTTTCGGTTTTGCCTTTGTCCTGCAGGTGAATACGTGCCCCGGCTTCGTCCAGCACGTCGATCGCCTTGTCCGGAAAGTTGCGGTCGGTAATGTAGCGCCCGGTCAGGGCGACGCAGGCCCGCAATGCTTCGTCCGAGTAGCGCACTCCGTGGTGCCGTTCGTAATGGGGTGCGATGTTGTGCAGGATTTGCAGGGTTTCCTCTTCCGAAGCGGGTTCGACGAGGATTTTCTGAAAGCGGCGTTCCAGCGCGGGATCGCTCTCGATATCTTCGCGATATTCGTCCAGCGTCGTGGCTCCGATGACCTGCAATTCGCCCCGCGCCAGGGCGGGTTTGAGAATGTTGGCCGTGTCGAGGCTTCCCTGGGTCGAACCTGCGCCCGCGATGGTGTGTATTTCGTCGATGAAGAGGATCGAGTCCTGCTTCCTGCGCAATTCTTCGAGAAGTCGCTGCATCCGTTCTTCGAACTCACCTCTGTATTTGGTCCCGGCCAGGAGCGACGATACGTCGAGCGAATAGAGCCGTTTGCCGCGGATGGTGGCGGGAACTTCGTCCGCTGCCATCCGCAGGGCCAGCCCTTCGACGATGGCGCTCTTGCCCACGCCGGCTTCGCCGATCAGGATCGGGTTGTTCTTCTTGCGGCGCGAGAGGATCTGCACGATGCGTTCCATCTCCCGCTCGCGTCCTACGACGGGATCGATGCGGCCTCTGCGAGCTTCGTACGTAAGGTCGGTGCCGAATTTGTCCAACAAGGCAGGTTCCGCAGGAGGAGTGTCCCGGACAGGTTCGCGCAGGCCGATGAACCGTAGTTCGGGTGTCGGCCGAAAATTGGTATCCGGAGGCGTCGTTTGATCGGCCTCCAGGGTCATCTTTTGCAGTTCGGTCGCTATCGCCTGTGCATCGAAATGGTACATGGCCAGCACCTGCGAAGTGATCGTGTGCGGGTCGCTCACGATGTGCAGCAGTGCGTGTGCCGTCGAAACATGGTGCATCGGGGCGAACAATCGTTGTAATTCTCTGGTGTATAAAGGGAAAAATTCTTCGGGATTCTGCCTCGATGAATCGGGTGCCGATACCGACCGAATCTCGCTTTCGATGCGAAGGCATATTTGGTGAATCTCCCAGTCCTTGAGGCGGGAGGTGAGTATCTGATGCGCTAAGGACCCTTCTTCCCGCAGAATCTCAAGGGTGAGAAAATCCTTGAGTGAGTGGGTAATAGCGCGTTTCGAGGTTTCGAATGCCGTACGGGCGATGATGGCCTCGAGCGTTTTTGAGATTTTAGCTTGCATCTTGGATTCCTTTTTTAGTTTTCCGTGTTCGGAAAAGCGAACGCGGTCGCTCTCTCCTCGCTTGTCGAAAATGTACGTTTTGTCCTGTTGAAATTACAGACTTATAACGAAGAAATCCCAGGTAATATTATGTTAAATAAAAATATTGCATATTGAACGATTTCGTCCCTTTATCAAGCGCCGGGACGAGGCCATTCGCCGATTTCCATGTCGCGGATGTCGGTGCCGTCGATGGTGAAGCGCAGGGCGCTGCGCACCTTGTGGAAACCGTAGCAGCCGGCAGCGCCGGGGTTGAGGTGAAGCAGGTCGTAAACGGGGTCGTAGATGACCTTGAGAATGTGGGAGTGCCCCGCGATGAAGATTTTCGGGCGCAGCGATTGGATCCGCGCTACGGCCTGCGGGGTGTAGTGGCGGGGG
>OGOE01001319.1_pt1 | contig 15934 bp, 14 predicted proteins | sample 1552611 | NCBI WGS metagenome assembly OGOE01 (sample SAMEA2580129, study PRJEB22360) | human gut metagenome | biome: human gut; feature: human-associated habitat; material: faeces | place: Denmark | collected 2008/2010
CGGTGTTCCCACTGCTGTCACCAACGACACAATCGTTTTGGAATACAACAATCCCAAACAGCTCAAAGAACTCTTTGACAAAGAAGGCGATGAAATCGCCTGTGTGATTGTTGAAGCCGTGGCCGGCAATATGAATATGGTTCCCGCTACTCAGGAATTCCTCGAAACCATGAGAGAAGAAACCGCTAAACACGGTACCGTCCTCATCGTCGACGAAGTCATGACGGGCTTCCGTGTCGCACTCGGCGGCGCTCAGTCTCTGTATCACATTGATCCGGACATCACGATGTTCGGTAAAGTCATCGGCGGAGGCATGCCGGTTGCAGCTTTCGGCGGCAAACGCGACATCATGAACTGCGTTGCTCCTTTGGGCCCCGTCTATCAGGCAGGTACCCTCTCCGGCAACCCGGTCGCCGTTACCTGCGGCCTGGCTACGCTTCATGAAATTCAGCAGCCTGGTTTCTACAAGCGCCTTTCCGAACAGACCGCTAAACTCGTCAAGGGCTTAGGTGCAATGGCTAAGAAACACGGTGTCGCCTTCTCAGCTCAAAGCATCGGCGGCATGTTCGGTATCTACTTCCGCGGCAAGTGCCCGACTTCTTTCAAGGAAGTCATGGAATGCGACGCCGATCGCTTCAAAACTTTCTTCCATGCCATGCTGGATAACGGTGTTTATTTGGCACCGAGCATCTACGAAGCCGGTTTCGTCTCCATTACTCACGACGATTCCGTCATCGCTCGTACGCTCGAAGCTGCTGACAAGGCCTTTGCCGAAGTCAAACGCGTACATGGTTAATTTGTTTATTTAGACGCTTTGTTGTTATGAGATTTGCTTGGCTTTTGCGCTTCCTTTTGCTTTTCTTTGCCGTCTTTGCTTTAAACGCACAGGCTCTTCCTTGGAAGAAAGCCGAAGCGGTCAAAGCCGAGCTTATCTCTCAAACGACTTCGGTCCAACCGGGAAGCTCCATCCGTTTAGGCGTGCTGCTGACCCAAGAGCCGGGCTGGCACACATATTGGAAAACGCCCGGTGACACCGGACTTCCGACCACCATCGACTGGTCTCTGCCCGAAGGCTGGAAGGCGGGACCCATTCAATGGCCTACGCCGAAACTTTATGTCGTCGGCGATCTCACCAATTTCGGATACGAAGACTCGATTCTTCTTCCTGTCTCAATTTCCGTTCCGGCATCTGCCAAGGAAGGGGAGTACGTCGCTAAAGCGAACGTCTCCTGGCTGATGTGCGCGGAACAATGCATTCCGGGAAATGCTTCGTTTGACCTTCCCGTTAAAGTCTCGAACGCCGAGCCGGCCGCTTCTCCGAACGCCGGGCTCTTCCAAACCAATGACGGTTTAACGCCTACTCCCTTAAAAACGGTTTCCGCTCAGATTGATCCGTCCAATCGCGCCCTTTCCGTCACCTTCAAAACCTCTGAACCTTTCAATCATTTTTATGTATTCACCGAAGGGGAAGGAGCTGTTGATTACAAAGCGCCTCAGTCGGTTTCTAAAAACGGGGATGAAGTCACCGTCCGACTTCAGGGCACGGAGGAACTGAAAGCAGGTGACACATTATCCGGCGTCTTTGCCGCTGACGGCGGACCCGCTCAAGGCGGCTGGTCCGGCAGTTTTTCTCATGTTTTAGTAAATGGAACCGTGACACCACCGTCCGCATCCTCCGATAACACGGACGTCAACTTAACCGTTTGGCTCGCCGCCGGTATGTCTTTCCTCGGCGGTTTGATCCTGAATTTAATGCCCTGCGTCTTTCCCGTTTTGTCTCTGAAAATGCTCAGCCTTGTTGAGCACCGCGGAGACGGAAAACTCGCACTGCATGGTCTTTCCTTTACCGTCGGCGTCCTCATTTCCATGACGCTGTTAGCCGGCGCCTTGATCGCCGTAAAAGCGGCCGGAGCTTCTGTCGGCTGGGGCTTCCAGCTGCAGTCGCCTTGGTTCGTAGCGTTGCTGGCGCTTCTTTTTGTCACGATCACCTTGAACTTGGCCGGCGCCTTTGAATTTTCCGGCGTAAGAATTTCTTCTACAGGTCAGACTTTCGGTGCCTCCCTGGGCGGCAGTTTTGCAACCGGCATCTTGGCCGTCGTCGTTGCCTCCCCGTGCACGGCCCCGTTCATGGGAGCTGCCTTAGGCTACGCGCTCTCTTCCTCTGCACTGGAGTCTTTTGTTGTCTTCCTCTGCCTTGGGCTGGGCATGAGCCTTCCCTGGCTCCTGCTGGCGCTGTTCCCGTGCCTTACTGCCTGGCTGCCCCGCCCGGGACGCTGGATGAGCATATTCAGAACGGTTATGGCCGTTCCGATGGCGCTCACTGCGCTTTGGCTCTTCTGGGTTCTTTGGCAGCAGGTGTCGATCTCAGCACTCGGAGTCTATCTCTTAGCCGCCGTACTTTTAGCTATAGCTTTAGTTTTGTACGGACGCCTGCAGTTCGGTAAAGCAACATCAAAAGGCCTCATAGCTTTTGCCTTTATCCTCGGCGCCGGTGCATATGCAGTCGCCGCTTCTCCGCTGCTTGAGCGCGCCCCTGCTGAAGTGAGAGCGGCCGACGCCTGGTCTCCTGCGGCTTTACAAGCTGCGCTCGATGAGGGACGCCCAGTCTTTGTCGACTTCACCGCCTCTTGGTGCGTCACCTGCCAGGCCAACAAGCTGGCCGTACTTGATCGAGAAAACGTGCAGAGGGCCTTTAAGGAGCACAACGTCAAGTTCCTCATCGCCGACTGGACGAATCGAAACGCCGAAATTTCTAAAACTTTGGAATCCTTCGGCAGAACCGGCGTCCCGCTTTATCTCCTTTACGCCCCGGACGGTACTGCAAAAATCCTCCCCGAGCTGCTCACACAGGACATCGTGGTCGACGCACTCAAAGCGCTTCCGAAAGGCGCGCCAAAGTAGGCATGAATCCTCACCATATTGAGTAAGAATCAAAGAGTTAAGGTTAATACTAAGGGTTTTTACGGAGTATAGTTTCTCTAGCTTTTGAAGTGGAGAAATAACATGATTCTTAGAAAATTAACCCTTGCTCTCAGTGCGGTCGCACTGAGCTTTTCTGTATCCGCATTCGCTCAGCAAGCTGCACCTCAGCCCGAACAACAGGCTCCGACCAATCCTGCCGGTGAAGTCATCGGCAAGTTAGCAACCATGGGCCATATGCAGTTCGGTGACTTCCCCGTCACACAGACCGAACTCGACAGAGCTTCTGAATTCGTTCAGGCTCGTGCCGCTCAGACCGGCAAGACTATTACTCGTGACCAGTCTCTCGTTGCTTTAGGCTACATCGCCGGCCAGCTCGGCGTTTTCATGCAGCTCCAAGGCAACGGCCAGCAGCAGGCTCCCGATGATGACTTAGGCCCGACACCGCAGGCTGTTCCTGCTCCTCAGGCCGCACCGCAGGCAGCTCCGAAGGCTGCACCTCAGCCTGCTCCCCAAGCAGCTCCTCAGCCCGCACCTCAGGCCAACAACCAGCTTCCTCCGGGAGCAGTTCAGGCTCAGCCGATCGAAATCATTCCTAACGGCATGATGATGGGCAACGGTCAAATGATGGGGAATGCCCCGATGATGATTTACGCTCCTGAAGTCGGCGCTACCGGCCAGGCTCCTGCTGCAGCTCCTGCACAGGCCCAAGCTCCTGCCCAGGCACCTGCCCAGGCACCTGCTCAGGCTCCAGCTCCCCAGTCTGCACAGCAGTAATTCATATCGGGCTTCCTGAAAGCCTATAGTGATAAGCCTTCGTTCGCCGCGGAGGCTTTATTTTTGGGAAAAGAAAATATGTCAGATATGGAAATGGATCCGCTGGCCAACCGCTCGTCTTCAGGCTTGGATTACAGCACTCTTCTGGAAAAACTCCTGCAGCAAAACGGCTACACCTCCGATAACAGCAAGCACGGCTTAAAGAGTGCGCTTAAAGACTATGAAGCAGTGTTTCACAGCGGTGCACCTAAGTGGCTCGACCTCGTCTGGCCCTCGATCGGCGTAAGCCTCCTTCATCTTGCTTTATCGTTTAAACAGCCCCTGCCGGAAAATGTCGATCTTCCGCAGGAAGCATTAAAAAACGGCCTTCGCTAAGTTAGTTCGCGAAGGCCGCAAGAGGTAAAGAATTCTGTTTCTTACTTATTTTTTCCAGCCGTAGAAATCTGTAAGGACGTCCCAAGCCAATTTCTGAAGGAACTTGGCATCTTCAGGCTTCAGCGGTTTTTCGCATTCGCCTAAGTAAGTCATGCCTTCGGGACTCTTCTGGAAAAGAAGCCCGTAAAGCATTGCTCCGTACAGATAAGAGCCTGCTGCTGTCGGATGGCTTTTATCCTTCTGATGCATCAGAAGATCCGGGCGCTGCTTCAGGCTTTCTGCAAAGGCCAAGCCGACCGGCAAAACAATCGCATCATTTTCATTGGCAGCCGTAATAATGGCGTCTGCCAGTTTCTTCGTATCTTCAGGCTTGTTTTGACGAGCCCAAGTATCAACAACAATCGGTTCGGCACCCTTTGCCTTGATGGTGGCAACGTGCTGCTTCAAAAACTTCTTGAATGTCGGAATGCTCTTTTCTGCAATCGGTTCCGTCGACATACCCTGCAGAATGACAACATCAAACATCGGATTGATCAGATTGCCCTTCTCATCTTTCTTGGCATAAGGATCCATTTCATGCGGACCCATGTACTGTTCGACATCATGATAGGAGAGACGGCCGGAGCTGATCGTAATGATGCGGGCTTTCCAATCCTGTTTGTTTTCTCGTGTCAAGCCTCTCAAATAGCTGTGAACACCGCAGTTATAGAAGCTGTAAGAGTTGCCGACGATCAGGCCGGTTTTCGGTGAATGATTTTTGATATCGGTCACTTTCGGAGCAACCGAAGTTTCCAAAGCAAAGGCAGAAGAACACAACAGCGCTGCTGTTAAAGCGGGGATGAGGATTTTTTTCATTTGATTCTCCGACGGGCCCGCAAGGGGCCCGTATGTTCATGAGAGTTAGCCTAAGAAGACAACGTTGGCGATGAGGACGGTGATCATACCGGCGATCATCGGAATCCAAGTACGGCGGACAATAGCCATCGGAGAGACACCGGCTGCACCGGCAACCGCGATGATGACACCGGCGACAGGAGACATAGCGCGGAGCATGCCGGAAGCAAACTGCATCGGAGTAACGAAGGCGGCTGCAGTACCACCGAGACCGTTGGCAACTTCAGGAGCCAGAGCTGCGAAGCTGGAGAAGGCACCGACACCGGAGCCGGTCAGGAAGGTAACGATACCGACAACACCTGTAAGAACAGCGGTCATACCGTTGAGGCCTAAGCCCATGCCCTGAGCGTGTGTAATCAGTGCGGAGATCAAACCTGTAACTTTCAGGCCGGTGGCAAAGAATTCAGCGCAGATAATCAGAGCAACGATGGAGGAGAACATACCGCCCATGGCTTTGAAGATGAAAGCACCGTCGGCAAGAACCGGCTTAAAGTCACGACGTCTGATGAGTTCAACGATGATTGTGAAGACCCAAACGAGAAGCAGAGCGCTAATGGTGTTGAGCTTGACGGCAGAGTAGACGAGCTTACTGAAGACGATCATTAAAGCGATCGGCAGGACCGGGAGAATGGCGTACCAGCCAGGAACATTGCGAAGGTCGTCTTTCTTAGTCAGAATGGCGTCGGAATAAACGTCGTCGTTCTTCTTGTCATAGTACTTCTGAACGAAGTAGTGGCAGATTGCGACAACGATCAATGTCGGAATGGCAACCGGCAGCTGGCACTGAACGAAGTAGATAATCGGTTCTAAGCCGGCTGTCTGAGCGGCAAGGTTAGCAGTACCGGAGGCCGGCCCTAACGTCATACCGGCAGATGTACCAATAACAGCGGCAGAAGCAGCGGCGGAACATCCGACAGCGCGAAGAATCGGGAAGAGAGCAACCAACAGCAGCATAGCCAAACCTGCGGCACTCGGGATCACAGTAACCAGAGCCTGACCGATGAGGTAGCCCATTACCAGAACGAGATACGGAGAGGACAAAGCGTCCAGAGGTTTAACGCAGACACGAACAAGAGCGTGTGCAGCGCCGATTCTGTCCATATAGGCAGCGTAACCGCCGGCGACCATAATCAGAAGACCGATGCCGGAAGTCTGTTTAGTTGCGATAGAGCGAAGCAGTTCAAAAATATCAAACCATACGAAGCCGGAAGGTTTAACGCCTTTCGGCAGGAAGCCGTGAACACCGCAGATCACGGCAAAGCTGATCATGGCCAAGCCGGCAAACAGCAGGACCATCGAAGTAGACAATCTTTTAATGATCGCCCAGCCCGCCAGGATAGTGACGACCAGGGCAAACCAAGGCAGAAGTACTGTCATGATTATTCTCCTAAGGTTTCAAATTCTTTATTTAATTTATCGAGGGAAGATTGGATAAAGGCTTTCTTGTCAGCCACCCATTGTTCGTTGAGATGGTTTTCGGCGGTCTGCTCTTTGAGCATGCGTTCGAGCTCGGCGGGCTGAGGTCCGCCTAAAGTCTTACGGTTGTGAACGATGGAGACCGGATTTAAGGCTTCTCGGAATTCTTCTTCACTCATCGGGAATTTCGGATCGCCTTCCGGGAATTCTTTTTCGATGACTTCCTTGTAGATTTCCTGCATCTTGGCGTACGGGAAGTCGAGCGGAAGAATGTTGTTGGCGCGAGCATAGGAAACAATGTGGCTGGCTGCGTGGTGGCCGATACGGAACGGGACGCCGTATTCCTTCATCAGACGGTCGGCAACTTCCTGGCTGGCCGTCCAGTCGCTGTTAAGTTCTTCTAATGCACGATCTTTGTTGATCACGAGTGCTTTGAGAACTCGGTTAAACATGGTAAGAACTTTAACCGCATGAAGAGCTAAAGCACCATTGAGTGTCTGATTCTTCGGGTCAATCATGCCGCTCTGGAGATTGTGAGCGCGGAAGAGCTCGGCCTGAGCTTCGCCGATCACGGAAGAAGATTCCGTTCTGCAGTTATTCACTAAGCCGGGATTGCGTTTCTGCGGCATTGCGGAAGAAACGTAGGTGTTGTCGCCGCCTTCCTGCAGAAGAATCCAGGGACGAGCCTGAGCGTACTGAACCATCAGGTCTTCCAAGAACACATTGATATGCAGACAAATGCCGGTGAGAATTGAAGCGAACTCGACGGGCAGATCGCTCTGACCGATCTGTGTGGCGTCGTAAGCGTTTTCTGCGACAGCTTCAAAGCCTAAACGTTTGCACATGGCTTCGCGGTCCAGCGGCCAGCAGGTACCGTTCAGGACGGTGCTTCCCATCGGGCAGCGGTCAAGACGGACGTAGAACTGACGAAGCTTCTGCGCATCGCGGCTGAAGCCGGCTAAGAATGCAAGAAGGTAATGCGCCAAGCTGTTGGGCTGAGCAGCAACACCGTTGGTGTAGTTGGGGACAACCGTTTCACGGTTTTTGTCCGCCAGGTCGGTCATGGTTTCCAGCACGGCATTCAATGCGTCACCGACTTCGAGAACATGGTCGCGAAGAATGGCAGAACGATAAGTTGCGTGCATATCCTGGCTGGAACGGCCGGCGTGCATCAGCGTGATCACGGGATCTGCTTTTTTGAGCATTAACGGTTCAAACGTGATGTAGGTCTTAGCTCTCTTGGTCGGATCAGCGTCTCCGTCGGCTAAAACTTCACGAAGTGCCTTGGCCGCTTCTTCGGCGATCGGCATCGGCAAAAGACCTTGACGAGAGTTGATCACGAGCGTGGCTTTATTGATTTCGCCCAACCAGAAGAACTCGTCTCTGACTGTCATCTGTTTTTCTCCTATGTTTTGAGGTTGTTTTTTATTATTTTGATGAGCCGGCCTCAAAACTGACAGGCGAAATCGGAAACGCTACTTTGCGTTTTACGCAAAGTACTTGCGTATTTGTCGCTTTTGTTAGAAAGTATGTACAGATCCTCGATTCCCTTTTTTCGCATCATGTCAAAACTAGACGACCTCAGTGCCTGGCGCCTTTTTTGCAGCTTGTGCAATACCCGAAACTTCTCTGATACCGCCGGAGAGTTTGATGTAGAAGTCTCAACCGTCTCTCGCGCGCTGACCTCCTTGGAAAATGCTTTGGGGCAGACGCTCATACTCCGTGTGACAAGACCCCTGCAGCTCACGGAGTCCGGCCAGATCGCCTATGAGCATGCTTCGAATATTCTTTTGCAGCACGAGGAGATGGTCAAGGAGCTGACACAGAGCTCGGCCGGCATGGCAGGAAAAATTCGCCTCTCTTTGGCGCCCGGCTCCGTTGCGGTCTACATCCCGATGCTAATGGAATTCAACTCTCAGTACCCTGAGATCGTCTTTGACATTGTCGGCGGCGGAAACGTCCAGGACATCCTTCAGTACAAGGCCGACATCTCAGTAGCTAGCTTTAAATCCAAGGATCCGCGGATTGTGTCTTACTCAAGAGGACGCAACGTCTATGTGCCCGTAGCTTCGCGCCGCTACATCGAAGAGCATGGAATGCCTCTGCATCCCAAGGATTTAGCCGCACACACAGTTTTGGTTTATGACGGTTCAGTGCGTTCCGCCACGCGTTACTTAGAAAACGGTGATAAACGCGAAGAAGTGAAATGGAAACAAGTACTCAGAGTTTCCAACATTCTAGCGATTAAAAAGTCTGTCATTGACGGGCTGGGCATCTCGGTGGATTTGCCGCTTTTTCACTGCGCACAGGAAATTGCCTCGGGCATTCTGGTCCCGATTCTTCCCGGCTGGGTCCATCCGCCGGTGGAGTGCTTTGTGTGCACTTCAAAAACAAATTGGCGCATCCGCCGCCACCGCGTATTTCTGCAGTGGTTCCAAACGCGCCTGGTTCAATTTTTCAAAAGCAAAGAAGACATGGTGGCGCCTTTCTGGGACATCCCGCAACGCACCATCGTCAACGAAATTTAGAGTCCTCGGGCTGCATTGATCGCATCGCGAGTCTGCATCGCGACCGCTCTGGCTTTTTCTTTGAAGTCTTCGTCGGAGGATGCATAAAGAATAGCTCGGCTGGAATTGATCACCATGCCGGTCTTCTGCGCGTTCATACCGCTCTGCACACAGGCATTGATGTCTCCGCCCTGAGCTCCGATGCCGGGAACGAGGAAGTTTAATTCCGGCGTTAAGGCACGAACACTCGCGAGTTCTTTCGGATAAGTGCCTCCAATCACAAGGCCGAGCTGACCGGTGGTATTCCACTGCTCTACTTTTTTCGCAACTGCGTGGTAAAGCGGCTGGCCTCCGCAGTCGAGCATCTGGAAGTCGTCGCCGCCTTTGTTGCTGGTGCGGCAAAGGATGAAGGCACCTTTGTCCGGATACTCAAGGTAAGGCTCGACGGAATCAAAGCCCATGTAAGGAGAAAGCGTGACGCAGTCCGCTCCGAAACGTTCGAAGGCCTCCTTAGCATAATGCTTGGCAGTGGAGCCGATGTCGCCGCGCTTAGCATCAAGAATCACGGGAACTTCCGGATATTCGCTGTGAATGCGGGCAATCAGTTCTTTGAGCTGATCTTCCGCGCCGGAAGAAGCAAAGTAAGCAATCTGCGGTTTAAAGGCACAGACCAAATCTCCGGTCGATTTAACGATATCCCAGCAGAAGTCCAGGATGGCATGCTTGTTGCTTTCAAACTGCTTCGGGAAACGTTTGGGATCGGGGTCTAAGCCGACGCAAAGTAATGACTGATTGACATCCCAGCAGTGCTGAAGCATATCGGTGAATTTCATAGCTTTCCTCCAAACGTTCGAATTGTGTTTGAGCACGGATTTTAGCAATCCGGCTGCAGAAAATAATGAAAACGTCCGTCGCTTGTTTAGCAGGCGAAAACTCACACGAACTTAGAAGTGTTCCTACACCAGCGGAGTTCCGGTACCTTCCGTCTTAGCAGGTCTCTTGAGAAACAGATAGAGTACGAGCGGTAAGCAGATAAAGCCGGACATTCCGATGATAAACTTATAAGAGAAGTACGCAGTCATTGCGCCGCCGACAATCGGTCCCATCACGGCACCCAGCTGCTGGGCTAGATAAGACAGTCCAAAGACACGTCCTTTGTCGTTGGCATTCGTGGAAACTGTCAGCACCGCGTTAATGGCCGGGAAAATGCCGGCAAAGGCTAAGCCGCCGACAAAGCGCCAAATCGTAAACCACTCAAGCGAGTTCGGAAACACCTGCACAATCCCGAACAGTCCGGCGCCGAGCAAAGACAAATAAAGTACGGGTCGATAGCCCCAGTTCTGACCTAAAATGCCCCAGCCCGGAGAAGCTAAGACGCCCGAAATACCCGTCACTGAAAACACAATGCCGGAAATCAAGACGATTCGCTCCATCGAACCCTGCAGCTCCGCCACGTAAAGCGGCATGATCGGCTGCTGCATTAAAATGGTCAGCTGCACCACGCCGGCGCAAATCAGCATGCGCTTAACTGCCGGAATCCTGCATAAAGAGAAGTCCCAAATCTTGACGGGTTTGGCATTCGGATCGGGCTTCCTCGGTTCCTCTTTAACAAAAAAGAGCAAAGCTAACGTGATCAGGAACAAAGCGGCGGCCGCGATAAAGAACGCCATACGCATACCGAATTGATCCGCCAGCAGGCCGCCGAACAACGGCCCGAGCACGCCGCCCGCTGTCATACCGCCCTGCATAACGCCCATGCAGAAACCGAGTTTGAGTTTCGGAGATTCTACAGAGATGATCGCAAGCAGCGCAGGCCACAGACCCGCGGATAAGCCTTGAATAAATCGAACGCCGAGCAGCTCCCAAGGATTCGTGACCAAGCCGCCTAAGAAGTAAGTGATCGCCAAGCAAAATCCGGCGCGCAGCGCCATAAGCTTGCGGCTCTTTTTATCAGCAAGCGCGCCCCAGATCGGTGCCATGATGCCGCTGACAAGGAATGTGATAGCGAAAATCGCACCCGACCACATATCCACGTCGGCTTTCACGACACCCAAATCCTGAATGAGATACATGGGCAGGAAGGGAATGAGCATCGTATAGCTCATGGACATTAAAACGGCGCATGTGGTCAGAAGACCGAGTATGAACTTCCATCGCATATCTACACTTCCTGTCCTTCTTATTCGTCTTCCTTTCGATTGTATGCCAAATATCTTTCATCAGAGAATGCGGTTAACCGCTAAAAAGCAGCCCCGTACGCCTCAATCTGCTTCCTCGAAACAATGACTTTCGCTTCTCGCGCATACGAAAAAAACACCCGTCGGTACGAGACCTCCGGGTGTTTAATTAACTTAACTCAGCGGATGATTACATCATGCCGGGCATTCCGCCCATTCCGCCGCCCATGCCCATCGGGGGCATTGCAGGTTTGTCTTCAGGCATGTCGGCAATCATGCATTCTGTTGTCAGGATCAAGCTGGCAACGGAGGCCGCATTCTGCAGAGCGGTGCGGGTAACCTTAGTCGGATCCAGAACACCCATCTCGATCATGTCGCCGTATTCACCGGTCTGAGCGTTGAAGCCGAAGTTGCCCTTACCGTTTGCGACACGGTCAACAACCACGCTGGGTTCGTCACCGGCGTTGCGGACGATCTGACGCATCGGTTCTTCCATAGCGCGGAGAACGATCTTGATACCGGCGTCCTGTTCGGGGTTGTCGCCCTTGATTTCCTTGATGGCCTGTTTTGCACGGATTAGAGCAACGCCGCCGCCGGCAACAACGCCTTCTTCAACAGCAGCACGTGTGGCATGCAGAGCATCTTCAACACGGGCTTTCTTTTCTTTCATTTCAACTTCAGTAGCAGCACCGACCTTGATCAGAGCAACACCGCCTGCCAGTTTGGCAACGCGTTCCTGAAGTTTTTCACGATCGTAGTCGCTGGAAGTTTCTTCCATCTGAGCACGGATCTGTTTAACACGAGCTTCGATCTGGTCTTCCTTGCCGGCGCCGTCAATGATCGTGGTGCTTTCCTTGTTGACTTCAACCTTCTTAGCAGAACCGAGTTCGGCAAGTGTGGCCTTTTCAAGGGTCAGACCGACGTCGCTGGAGATAACGGTACCGCCCGTCAGGATAGCGATATCTTCGAGCATGGCCTTACGGCGATCGCCGAAGCCCGGAGCCTTAACGGCAACAGTCTTCAGAACACCGCGGATGCTGTTGACAACCAATGTGGCCAGAGCTTCGCCTTCAATGTCTTCTGCAATGATGAGCAGAGGACGGCCGGACTTAGCAACCTGTTCAAGGATCGGGAGAAGATCGCGAATGTTGCTGATCTTCTTTTCAACCAAGAGGAGGTAGGGGTTCTCAAGGAGAGCTACCTGCTTGTCAGGGTTGTTGATGAAGTACGGAGAGAGGTAGCCGCGGTCAAACTGCATACCTTCAACAACTTCGAGTTCGTTGTGCAGGCTCTTGCCGTCTTCAACAGTGATAACGCCTTCCTTGCCGACTTTTTCCATGGCTTCGGCAATGATGTCGCCAATTTCATGATCGGAGTTAGCAGAAATAGCGCCAACCTGAGCAACTTCCTTGCTGGTAGTTGTCGGCTTGCTGAGGGAGTGGAGCTGTTCGATGGCAGCGGCAACAGCTTTGTCGATACCGCGCTTCAGATCCATCGGGCTCATACCGGCGGCAACATACTTCATGCCTTCGTCAACGATAGCCTGAGCCAAAACGGTAGCTGTCGTTGTACCGTCACCGGCGTTGTCGCTGGTCTTGGAAGCAACTTCTTTAACCATCTGAGCGCCCATGTTTTCAAACTTGTCTTTCAGTTCAACTTCTTTTGCAACAGAAACACCGTCTTTGGTAATTGTCGGACCGCCGAAAGCGCGTTCGAGAACAACGTTGCGGCCTTTCGGTCCGAGAGTTACCTTAACGGCATCGGCAAGAACGTTAACGCCGTTGACCATACGGGAACGAGCGTCATTACCGAACAAAACCTGTTTTGCTGTCATTTACTTAATCTCCTATTTCTAAATTCTGTACTAGGCCGTCTTATTCGAGGACACCCATAATGTCTTCTTCACGCATTACGAGGTATTCGTCCCCGTCGACCTTAACGTTCTGGCCGGAATACTTGCCGAACAGAATGCGGTCGCCTACCTTAACATCCATAGGGATGAGCTTGCCTGCTTCGTCACGCTTGCCGGGACCGACAGCGAGGACAACACCCTGATCAGGTTTTTCACCGGCTGCTTCAGGGATATAAATACCGCTGGCTGTACGTGTTTCGGCGTCAACGCGTTTAACAATAACGCGGTCGTGCAAAGGACGAATCTTCATCTTTAAAACTCCTATTTGTGTTTATCAAAGCGCTAGGCTTTACCAATATTTCCTTATATGAGGCTATGCAGTCTTTTTTCAAGGCCGTTCTCAGATAGGTGTTTATACTAACAAACTCTGTAAACAAATGTGTTTCAAATGCGACGTTTTGTTAACAACATGTAATGTCGCGTAAAAATGGCATTTTTGCTCGAGTGTGTTTTGTGAGGATTAAAGTGGTTAAATTTAGCGTCGTCGCCCTGTCTTTTTTCATTTTTTTCTCCCCTGCCGGTCAGGCAGCCTCCAAAAAATCAGCACCCTCCCTTCCGGCGCCGATCCAAAAAGCGCTTAACTCCTGCAAAGTTCCTAAAGGCGATTTTTCGCTGTCTGTCATTCCGCTCTCCGACAAAGGCACTACGCTAAAGTTCAACGGCACTGCGCCTCGCGTACCGGCCTCGAGCGCCAAAGTCATTACTTCAGCCGCGGCGCTGCAGCTTTTGGGACCGGCCAAGGTTTGGACGACGCGTTTTATCTCAGCAGAAGAGCCGGATAAAAACGGCGTGCTCAGCGGAGATCTCTATTTAGTCGGGCACGGTGCGCCTTCCATGACCATTGAGCGCTTTTGGCTTTTGGTCGACAACCTTCGTGCTCGCGGTGTGAAAGAAATCAAGGGAAACATCATTGCGGATCGTTCTCACTTCGATGTAGCACCGCATGATCCCTTCGCTTTTGATGGAGAAGGCAACCGTCCCTACAACTTGGGACCGGATGCTCTGATGGTGAACTCGCGCTCTTTCTTCATCAAAATCCGCCCTGATAAAGAGGCCGGCGTCGCCTACCTTTATCCCGAACCCAGAATCGCAGGCGTGAAGCTCCCTGAAAGCATTCCTCTTAGCAAAGAAGGCTGCGGCGCATGGAGAAAACAAATCAATCCTGATTTCTCCAACCCGCTTAAACCTGCGTTCAAAGGAAAGTTCCCACTGAAATGCGGTCCGAAGGACTACTTCTACACCAGCCTCTACGCCGACCAGTATCTTCAGGTCGTCTTTGCCGATATGTGGAAAAAAGCCGGAGGCACCTGGAAGGGCAAAGTTGTTCAGGGCAAACTCCCTGAAGACTCTGACGACTACAAAGTGCTTGCTTCTTCCTACTCCGAGCCTTTGACAAAACTTGTCTACAACATGAATAAGTACAGCGACAACATCATCGCTCGTCAGCTCTTCCTCGCTTTAGCTAACACTCAGAAAGACGAACCCAAAAACTTAGAAGGAGCCCGTGCCGCCGTCTATGAATGGGCCGCCTCATTAAGGATTCCCGCCTCCTCACTCAAAATTGACAACGGCAGCGGACTTTCTCGCACCACCGCAGTCTCCACAGACGCCTTCGTGACAGTTCTGAAACACATGTGGAACTCCCCGCAAATGCCGGAATTCGTCTCTTCGCTTCCCATCTCCGGCGTTGACGGGACCATGAGAAAAAGACACGTCGCTCAAGGCAATGCCCACATCAAAACGGGCTATATCCAGAACGTCCGTTCGATCGCAGGGTATGTCCAGACGAAAAGCGGTGAACGTTATGCCGTCGCGGCCATTGTCAACGGTCCTTCCGCGATCAATTCCATACCCGTTATGGACGCCGTAATCTGCTGGGTTTACGACAGATGATAGACTTTTCAGACATATAGATATCCTTAAAGGGAGGTAATTTCAGTATGGAAAACAAAATTGAAGCCGTAGTTCGTGAAAATGTTGACACTGCCCTCGAACAGGCTGACGAATTCCTGAAGCAGGCCTCCGCCGCTACCGGCGAAGAAGCTAAAGAGCTCCAGGCAAAAGCTAAAGAATGCCTGGCTCGTGCAAGCAGAAACATGAAGAGCTTCTATGACAAGACTTCTGAAGAAGGCAGAGAAATTGCCGGTGAAGTTAACGACTGCGTCCGCTCCAATCCTTGGCGCGCTGTCGGTATCGCAGCTGTCGGCGGCCTCCTGCTCGGTCTCCTGGTTGCTCGCAAGTAATTCTTCCCGAGGCTTTCGGAGATAAATATGTCAGATAGAAATAACGCCGATCCCGGACTCTTCACCATCCTTAATCAGGTGGTTGACGGTTTGGCGACGCGTCTTCAAATTGCTTCTATCGAGCTCTCCGTCGCCAAAAACAACGCGGCAAAGACAGCCGTTTACACTGTCCTTGCCGCCCTTTTCGGCCTCTTTGCGCTCGTTTTTATATCGGTCGCACTTCTTGTTATTTTCTGGGAAGATCACCGCGTTTTCGTCTCCTGCTGCATCGCAGGCGCTTATCTGCTCCTGTTCCTTTTCTTCTTAGGCAAAGCCCGCAACCTTGCGGCCAACATGCCTTATGCGTTTGAGGAATCTCGTCAGATTTTGGCAGCCGACGTCGCTGCTTTCCGCGCTTCCTGCAATAAAAAAGCAGGCGTCGCCACTCAACAGCCGGTCGATCCTACCAAAGAGGAGAACAACAATGCAGGCAAATGAAGACGTTGCTCGCAAGCTTGCACAACTGACCGTCAAGGCAGGTGAACAACGAGCTCAGATCCAAGACGAGCTGACCTATATGCGCAATAAACCCGCATCCGCTGTCAAAAACATCGGAGTCGACGCGGTTAAAACCATGCAGGCCTTAGGTTTAACCAACCCGAAAATTGCCATTCCCCTGGCTCGAACGGTGTTTATTCCGGCCGCAGTCGCAATTGCAAGATTGGTTCTTAAAAA
>OGOE01001323.1_pt1 | contig 15848 bp, 14 predicted proteins | sample 1552611 | NCBI WGS metagenome assembly OGOE01 (sample SAMEA2580129, study PRJEB22360) | human gut metagenome | biome: human gut; feature: human-associated habitat; material: faeces | place: Denmark | collected 2008/2010
ATGTTGGATTTTTCGATCACAACACCGTCTGGGTCGGAACCACCTAAAAAGGCGCGCTTATAATGATTATAAACAGCTACCGATAATACTTTTTTCGCTTCTTCCTGACCAATGACATATTCATCCAGAAATGCTTTGATCTCTTCCGGTTTTAAAAGATTGATATCCGAGAACGGATTCCATTCTCTTCCGTTCTCGTATTCAAATTCTTCTTCTATAATCTCTGCGCAGACATCCACACACTCATCACAGATATATGCCCCATTCGGACCTGCAATCAGCTTTCTCACCTGATTCTGCGTCTTGTTACAGAACGAGCATCTTACCTGATCATCGTTCTTTCCTGCCATACTTTTCACCTCGTCTGAGGACTGCCCTAGCGGTTCTTGATGACTTCGTCAATCAGACCATACGCTTTGGCTTCTTCCGCAGTCATAAAGTTATCTCTTTCTGTATCTGCGTTGATGACCTCTAACGGCTGTCCTGTATTTTCTGCCAGAATCTGATTCAGTTTCTGACGAGTTTTTAAGATGTGATCTGCTGCGATCTGAATCTCTGTTGCCTGTCCCTGAGCTCCGCCAAGCGGCTGATGGATCATGATCTCAGAGTTTGGGAGTGCAAGTCTCTTGCCCTTTGTTCCTCCTGTAAGAAGGAATGAACCCATACTTGCAGCCATACCAATACAGATTGTCTCAATATCGCATTTGATATACTGCATGGTATCATAAATTGCCATTCCGGCTGTTACAGAGCCTCCCGGACTGTTGATGTACAGATGGATATCTTTCTCCGGATCTTCTGCTTCAAGAAACAGAAGCTGTGCAACGATCACACTTGCAGATACATCTGTTACTTCTTCGCCCAAAAATATAATTCTGTCTTTTAATAATCTTGAATAGATGTCGTAAGAACGTTCTCCACGGCTTGTCTGTTCAATGACATAAGGTACTAAACTCATGTATATGCCTCCTGACTATACTATGTTATGATCTGACGTTCTTATTTTTCTACTGCATTCTCAACAAGGAATGTAACAGCTTCCTGAACTGCCAGATCTTCCTTCATCTGTTTCTTCTCGTTCTCACCCATGAATTCTTTCAGTTTCTCAACTTCCATGTTGTAAGATTCAGCCATCTTGGCAAGTTCTTCATCGATCTTCTCATCTGTGATTTCGATATTTTCAGCTTTTGCTACCGCCTCAAGTACAAGACGTGTCTCAATTCTCTTGATTGCCTGTGGTCTCATATCTTCCATCATCTTCTCTGCGGTCAGTCCTGTGAACTGGAAGTACTGCTCAAGAGTGATTCCCTGAGACTGGATTCTCTGTGCAAAATCCTCTACCATCTGAGTTGTCTGTGTCTCGATCATTGGCTGTGGAATCTCGTATTCTGCATTCTTAACAGCCTGCTCTACAGCCTGATCTTCCTGATTTCTCTTTCCGTCTGCTGCTTTCTGCTCTTTGATCTTTGCTTTTACGTCTGCTTTGTATTCTTCTAATGTATCGAATTCAGATACTTCTGCTGCGAACTCATCATCAATTTCCGGCAGTTCTTTTGCTTTGATCTCATGAACTGTGCATTTGAATACAGCTTCTTTTCCTTTTAATTCTTCTGCATGATAATCTTCCGGGAAAGTAACTTTTACTTCAACTTCTTTCTCAGCTTCAGCGCCTACTAACTGCTCTTCAAATCCAGTAATGAACGATCCTGATCCGATAGTCAGTGGATAGTTCTCTCCCTTTCCGCCTTCAAATGCTTCACCATCAACAAATCCTTCAAAGTCGAGAATTACTTCATCACCGTCTGCTACCGCACGGTCTGTAACTACAACTTCTCTTGCATTTTTCTCTGCTTCTTCCTGGATCTTAGCGTCTACTTCTTTCTGAGTTACGCGTGTAGATACTTTATCTACTTCCAGTCCTTTATACTCACCGAGTTTTACTTCCGGCTTTGTTGCAACATCTGCTGTAAAGATGAATGATTTTCCTTTTTCAATCTGAACAACGTTGATCTCCGGTCTTGAAACAATCTCAAGTTCACACTCTTCATATGCTTCAGAATATGCCTTAGGGATCAGTGCATTTGCTGCATCATCGTAGAAGATCTCCGGTCCATACATTTTCTCGATCATCTGACGTGGTACTTTTCCTTTACGGAATCCCGGCATAGCGATCTTGTTCTTCTGCTTCATATATGCACTCTGAAGCGCTTTTTCTAAATCATCGGCCGGAACTTCGATAGTAAGTTTCGCCATGTTGTTTTCTAACTTTTCTACCTGTAAACTCATTTACTATTTCCTCCTGTTTCTAACCCGCCTCATGGGTAGCGGAAAAAAAGCGGGTATACTACAATACATTCACCACAGAAGTATAACACAAACTCTGGTAAATATCTAGTCCCCGTTTTTGCTTAAATCCGGTGTTTTTCCGCTTTTTTCCTCTATTTTTATTAAATTTTATGAAAAACTATTAAAAGACTATGGAATCTGCAATTTCCTTTGCTTTTTCTTCGCCATCCAGAATCTCGATCAATTTCAGTCCAAAATCAATTGCGGTACCGACACCCTGACTTGTGATAATATTCTCATCTACTACAACCGCTGTCTCTGTCAGCACGACATCTTCCATCTCATCTTCCACACCCGGATAACAGGTTGCCCTCCTGCCTTCCAGTACTCCCAGGCTCTTTAATATAGTAGGTGCTGCACAGATCGCTCCCACATATCTTCCTTCTTTTGCATACTGTTTTACCACATATCTGACTCCGTCATGGTTTTTCAGGTTCAGGGTTCCCGGCATTCCGCCCGGAAGCACAACCATATCAAATTCATCAAAATCTACTTCATCAAATAAATCTTCTGTCTGCACATTGATTCCATGTGCTCCATGTACGATGTAATCATCCATGATTGAAATTGTATCTACATATATCTTTGCTCTTCTTAACAGATCAACAACAGTCAGACCTTCGATCTCTTCAAATCCGTCTGCCAATAATACGCATACTTTTTTCATCTTCATTATCCTCCTCATCTCTTATTTATTCTAAATTCTATCACCGTTTACTTTTTCTGTAAACTGTTGTATCATAATTTCACCGCAAATGAAAGGAGACCTTATAATATGGAAATAGAACGAAAATATCTTGTTGCAAAGCTGCCGGATCAGCTGGAAACTTACCCATGCCGCCTTCTCGAGCAGGGGTATCTGAACACCAATCCTGTTGTACGTATCCGTCGTGATAATGAAAAGTACGAACTCACTTACAAGTCTGCCGGACTGATGTCCCGTCAGGAATATAACCTTCCTCTTGACCGGGAATCCTATCATCATCTTCTTGGCAAGATCGATGGACGTCTGATCAAAAAGAAACGGTATGTAATCCCGCTTTCTTCCGGCCTCACCGCAGAGCTTGATATCTTTGAAGGCGATCTTGCTCCTCTTATGCTTGTAGAAGTAGAATTCCAAACCGAAGACGATGCAGATTCTTTCACCGCTCCCGGCTGGTTCGGCGAAGATGTCACTTTTTCCGGAAAATATCATAACAGCTATCTGAGCCGTTTATAAATTGATATTTATCTTTACGCCACGTTTCGTTGCTTTTTCATGTTTTGTCACGTCTTGTTGCATATCATATCTATTTTATGGTCAGATTGTTATACTAACAGCAATATGTAACTTGTGGAGGTTTAACATGGCAAATCTGCAACTGGCCAAAAACTTATTCTATCTCAGAACCATATCTGGTCTAAAGCAGGATGATATTGCTGATATCTTCAATATCAGCCGTCAGGCCTGCAGCAATTATGAAACCAGTACACGTACGCCGGATCTTGGTTATCTGGCTTCTTTTGCTGCACATTTTCACGTTACTATGGATCAGCTTATCCTCTGTGATCTCGAAGCCGAACATTTTATTCCCAGATCAGAATATCCTTCCGGCATGCGTGAGACGGTTACTCCTTATATGCAGGGAATCGAAAAAAATACCGGTAACTACATCTATCTCACCGAAGAAGAAGTGGATCTTGTATTCGCATTCCGTTCTTCTTCCGATGAGAAGCGTAAACTCGCTACCGGTTTTCTTCACTCAGATAAATAATTGTCTTTCCTTTTTTCCCGACTTTTTCTCAGGCTCCCAGTCCAAATCCATCATGAACTGCATTCATTGCTTTTTCAATATCTTCTTCCGGAATCAGTACCGTAATACGGATCTCGGATGTGGAGATCATATTGATATTGACTCTGGAATTGTATAATGATTCAAACATCTTCGCAGCTACTCCCGGATTACTCATCATTCCGGCTCCAACGATGGAAAGCTTTGCAACCTTTTCATTCCATGTGATATCCTGGATCGTAAGTCTTTCTTTATTCGCATTCAGTACTTCAATCGCATGTTGCAGATCCTCAGATGCAACCGTAAAGGAAATGTCTTTTGTTCCTTCTCTTCCGACAGACTGAAGAATGATATCTACGTTAATATTATTTGCAGCCAGTGTATTAAATACAGCAAATGCCGTCCCCGGCTTATCCTCTAATCCGATAACAGAGATTCTGACTGTATCTTTATCTGCAGCCACACCTGTAACCAGTAATTTTTCCATATTTGAACCCTCCTTGACTACGGTACCTTCTGAACGGTTCAGGCTGGACCGCACCACTAATTCCACATTATATTTTTTTGCCATTTCCACAGAACGGTTGTGAAGAACTTTTGCGCCGAGGCTTGCAAGTTCCAGCATCTCATCATAAGTAACCGCATCCAGTTTTTTTGCAGTTTTTACAACTCTCGGGTCTGCGGTGAACACACCGTCTACGTCTGTGTAGATTTCGCATTTATCAGCATGAAGTACCGCCGCCAGTGCAACGGCTGTTGTATCGGAACCGCCTCTTCCGAGTGTTGTGATATCGTCATATTTATTGACTCCCTGGAATCCGGTTACGATCACGATCTTTCTGGAATCCAGTTCATGCATGATGCGTTCGGTGTCTACTCTTTTAAATCTAGCATTCCCGTAACGGGATGTGGAGTGCATCATAACCTGAAAAGCATTCAGGGATACAGCAGGTACATCCAGTGCCTGCATTGCCATAGCCATCAGGGATACCGACACCTGTTCTCCTGTAGTAAGCAGCATATCCAGTTCTCTTTTTTTTGCGTCCGGATTGATCGTATTCGCCAGTGCGATCAGTTCATCTGTAGTATCTCCCATTGCAGAAAGTACAACCACCACGTCATGTCCGGCCCTGTAATCTTCAATGCAGCGTTTTGCAACATTAAATATCCTGTCTTTATTGGCAACAGAACTGCCGCCAAATTTCTTAACTATTAACATGTTTCCTCCTGTGACAGACCAATCTGATTAATCCTGGATACGGATCATATGTACGATCTGCTCTTTGTAAAGTTTTGATCTGGTCTCATAATCACCTTCCATCATAACAGGTGTTACGAATCCAAATTCATCTTCCAGTTCCGGAACTTTTACGACTTCAATCTCTCCGTATGATTCTTTCAGCTGTGGAATCAGTTTTTCTTTATCTCCCTTAATTCTCACAAAGAATCTTCTCTTGGAATCCGCCTTATCTTCCAGTTGGAGCTTTTCTTCTTTCCACATTGTCATAATATTACGGTTCAGATGTTTCGCTTCGTCTACCACATCTGCAACTACGGCGCTTGCAGTCGGAAGTTTTCCTGCCCCGCTTCCATAGAACATCGCATCTCCCAGTACATTTCCATGCACAAAGATTGCATTAAATACATCATTGACATTGTAGAGCGGATGATCCGGATATAACATACATGGTGCTACGATCGCATGCAGTCTGTTGCCCGCATAACGTCTGCTGGACGCCAACAGCTTGATCGTTGTTCCCATTGCCTTTGCATATTTCATATCTTCTACCGTAATCTCTGTGATTCCCTCACAGTAGATATCTTCAAAATCGACCTGCTGTCCCGAGATCAGGGATGACAGGATTGCGATCTTTCTGCAGGCATCGTAACCTTCTACATCAGCTTCCGGATTTCTTTCCGCATATCCATTTGCCTGTGCTTCTTTCAGGACGGTATCATAATCTGCCCCTTCGTAAAACATCTTGGACAGCATATAATTTGTCGTTCCGTTTAAGATTCCGGTGATCTCCTCGATCTCGTCTGCAGTCAGAGAAGAATTCAGCGGACGGATGATTGGAATACCCCCTCCGACACTTGCCTCAAACAGGAAATTAATATTATGTTCCGCTGCAATGGAAAGCAGCTCTGCTCCGTGCTTTGCCACCAGTGCCTTATTTGATGTTGCCACACTCTTTCCGGCCTGCAGGCAGCGTTTTACAAATGTATACGCCGGTTCGATACCACCCATCACTTCCACAACAATCTGTACCTCTTCATCTGATACGATCGTCTCGAAATCATGTATGATCTTGTCCTGCACCGGATCTCCCGGGAAATCTTTCATGTCCAGCACATATTTGATATTCAGTTCTTCACCGATTCTCTGATTGATACGTGCCCCGTTGGTATTGATGACTTCTACCACTCCGGAACCCACTGTCCCGTAGCCCATTACTGCTATATTGATCATATATTCCCTCCCTTTAGCCGTTCGCGATCTTCTTCAGGTATGCATTGATAAATGAATCAATATCACCATCCATTACGGCATTTACATTACTGTTTTCCTCATTTGTACGATGGTCTTTCACCAGTGTATATGGTTGCATAACATAAGACCTGATCTGATTGCCAAATCCGATATCTTTCACTTCACCCCGGATATCTGATACTTTTTCAGCCTGCTCCTGCTCTTTCATGAGTTGCAGCTTTGCTTTTAACATCTGCATTGCTTTTTCTTTGTTGTGGTGCTGTGACCGTTCATTCTGACACTGTACCACAATTCCGGTTGGCAGATGCGTAATACGTATTGCGGAAGACGTCTTATTTACATGCTGTCCTCCGGCACCACTTGCGCGGTATGTATCAATCTTCAGATCATCATCTGCAATCTCAATATCGATATCATCTTTCAGATCCGGCAGTACATCGCACGATGCAAAAGATGTCTGGCGTTTTCCTGCCGCATTAAACGGTGAAATACGCACCAGCCTGTGGACACCTTTTTCTGATTTCAGATAGCCATAGGCATTCTCACCATTCACTTCAAATGTAACTGCTTTAATTCCGGCGATATCTCCGTCCAGGAAATCCAGCACCTGAAGTGTGAATCCCTTTCTCTCTGCCCACCGGCTGTACATACGATAAAGCATACCTGCCCAGTCACAGGATTCTGTTCCGCCGGCTCCGGCATGTATCGTCATGATCGCATTGCAGGAATCATATTCGCCTGACAACAGTGTCTGGATCTTCAGCTTTTCAAACACTTCTTCAAATGTATGGATCTCTTCCTCCAGTTCTTTTACCATCTCCGGATCTTCATCTTCATATCCCATCTCGATCAAAAGACCGATATCTTCATAAGAACTGTAGAGATTATGGATTGTCTCCACAAGTTCTTTCAGATTCTTCAATTCTTTCATCAGTTCCTGTGATTCTTCCGGATTATCCCAGAATCCAGGTTCTTCTATCTTTCGTTCCAGTTCTTCGATTCTCCGCTCTTTCCCTGCAACGTCAAAGTGAATCCCTCATTTCGGCAAGAGGTTCTTCATAAGCGTTCATTATTGTTTTGAACTGATCTAATTCAACCACATTTCCACCTCTTTCTTTTCTTATATTCTTCTTTATCCGGCAGCCGGGTTATCCCTGCCGCCGTCATCTCATATCATATACGTCTGCATTCTGAAATTAATTCTTCCGTCCGCAGCACTGTTTGTATTTCTTTCCGCTTCCGCACGGGCATGGATCGTTTGGATATACTTTCTTTTCGGCACGTTTCTTCGGCTCACGTACTCCTGTATCATCCTTGTTCGTTCCGGTTACTTTTGCAACCTGTTCTCTTTCTACCTTCTGTTCCAGTTTGACATGCAGGATCGTACGTACTGTATCTTCCTCAATGCTTCTTGTCATCTCATCAAACATCTCGTATCCGATCATCTTGTACTCAACCTTTGGATCTCTCTGGCCATAAGCCTGAAGACCGATTCCCTGACGCAGCTGATCCATATCATCGATATGATCCATCCATTTTGCGTCGATCACTTTCAGGAGAACGACACGCTCAATCTCTCGCATATGCTCCGGCTCCGGAAATTCTGATTCTTTCGCCTCGTAAACCTTTGCCGCACGTTCTTTCAGCATATGCTTCAGTTCCGTCTGACTGATATCTTTGACATCTTCTTCCGTGATTACTTCCATCGGAATCGTATTCCGGATCGTCAGATTCAATTCTGTCAGATTCCACTCATCATAATCCTGATCCGGACTGGTCACCATGTCTACCGTATTTTCCACATAATCATTCATCATGTGGAAGATAGAATCGCGCATATTATCTCCATCCAGCACGTGACGTCTTTCTTCGTAAATAATCTCTCTCTGTTCGTTCATTACCTGGTCATATTCCAGCAGATTTTTACGGATTCCGAAGTTGTTGCTCTCGATCTTTTCCTGCGCTTTTTCAATCGCACTGGAAAGCATCTTATGCTCGATCTGTTCGCCGTCTTCCACACCAAGTGTATTGAACACATTCATCAGTCTTTCCGATCCGAACAGTCTCATCAGATCATCTTCCAGGGAAATGTAGAATCTGGATTCTCCCGGATCCCCCTGACGTCCGGAACGTCCACGCAGCTGGTTATCGATACGTCTGGATTCATGACGCTCGGTTCCGATGATCTTAAGACCTCCGGCCGCCCTTGCTTCATCATCCAGTTTGATATCCGTACCACGGCCTGCCATGTTTGTTGCGATGGTTACCGCATCATGGATACCTGCCTGTGCAACGATTTCAGCTTCCAGTTCATGGAACTTGGCATTCAGTACGTTGTGTTTGATGCCGCGGCGCTTTAACATACCACTTAACAGTTCCGAATTGTCGATCGTGATCGTACCAACCAGTACCGGCTGGCCTTTTGCATGTGCAGCTTTTACTTCCTCGACAACTGCATGATATTTTTCTTTCTGTGTCTTATACACTGCATCTTCCAGATCCTGACGCTTTACAGGCACGTTTGTCGGAATCTCAATAACATCCATTCCGTAAATTTCACGAAATTCTTTTTCTTCTGTCAGAGCTGTACCTGTCATACCTGACTTTTTCGTATATTTATTGAACAGATTCTGGAATGTAATAGTTGCCAGGGTCTTGCTTTCCCGCTTAACCTTTACATGTTCTTTTGCTTCGATTGCCTGATGCAGTCCGTCCGAATAACGGCGTCCCGGCATGATACGTCCGGTAAATTCATCCACGATCAGCACTTCATCATCTTTTACTACATAATCCTTGTCACGGAACATCAGATTGTGTGCACGTAATGCAAGAATGATATTGTGCTGGATCTCCAGATTATCCGAATCTGCAAGGTTATCGATATGGAAGAACTTTTCAACTTTCTTTACACCATCTTCGGTAAGGTTGATATTCTTCTCCTTTTCATTAACAATGAAATCTCCTGTTTCTTCAATGTCCTCACCCATGATGGCATTCATCTTGGTGAATTCTCCGCTTGCCTCACCACGTTCCAGCTGACGTGCAAGTATATCACATGCTTCGTAAAGTTTTGTAGATTTCTCGCTCTGTCCGGAAATGATAAGTGGTGTCCTAGCCTCATCGATCAGTACGGAATCGACCTCATCGATCAGTGCATAGTTCAACCCTCTCTGCACAAGCTGTTCTTTATAAATAACCATGTTATCTCTCAGATAATCAAATCCGAGTTCGTTATTTGTCACATATGTGATGTCACAATCATATGCGGCACGTCTCTCATCATTATCCATGCTGTTCAGTACCACACCTACAGTCAGTCCGAGGAATTCATGTACCTGTCCCATCCATTCTGCATCACGTTTTGCCAGATAATCATTGACAGTTACAACATGTACGCCTTTTCCTTCCAGTGCATTCAGATAAGACGGCAGAGTTGCGACCAGTGTCTTACCTTCACCGGTTTTCATCTCTGCAATACGACCCTGATGCAGGATGATTCCACCGATGATCTGTACGCGGTAATGCTTCATTCCCAACACACGGCTTGCCGCTTCTCTCACTACTGCATAAGCCTCCGGGAGAATATCATCTAAAGTCTCGCCATTTTCCAGACGGTCCTTAAATTCTTTTGTCTTTGCTTTCAATTCTTCATCTGAAAGCCGCTGCATATCTTCATCCAGTGCCATAACCGCATCTGCGATCGGATATACTCTTTTCAACTCATTCTGACTGTGAGTTCCAAATATTTTCTGTATAATATTCATTCGATGTATACTCCTTATTTCTCTTTAAGGCCGTGAAACGACCACTTTATCCATTATTTTATCACTATCCATACCTCAATTCAACTGATTTATAAAGTGTTAACACTTTATTTACGACCTGTTTATAGGGGATTACTTTTTGATTCCGCATGGCACATTAATGATATTCTTTTATCACTTCATACGGAATCCTGCCACCAAAGAGATCAAGCGCACTTCCAATCGTAAAATCAACCTTTCCGTTTCCGGTTCTGCGTATCTGTTCCAGATCCTCCATACTTCCGATACCTCCTGCATAAGTCACCGGAATGTCTGCCTGCTTCAGGATCTCTATCAGCTCCTGTTCTATTCCGGAAGCTTTTCCTTCCACATCCACACCATGTACCAGAAATTCGTCGCAATAACCGGACAGTCTGCCAAGGATCTTCGTTCCAAGCTCCACATTGGTAAATGTCTGCCAGCGGTCAGTTACGATATAATATCTTCCGTCCTTCTTCCTGCAGCTCAGATCCAGAACCACATGTTCTTTTCCCACCGCCATACATAATTTTTTCAGATTATCCCAGTAGATTTCACCATTTTTGAATACATAAGAAGTCACGATCACATGGCTTGCTCCTGCCCGGATATATTCCGAAGCATTGTCTGCCGTAATTCCGCCTCCGATCTGTAATCCTCCCGGATACGCATGCAATGCCTTTAATGCCTGTTTTTTTGTCTGTCCGTAATATTCCGACGATGCCGGATTCAGGAGAATGACATGTCCCCCTTTCAGTCCGTCTTTTTTATACATTTCCGCAAAATAATCGGCTCCCTGATCTGCCGCGAAATTCTCTTCCGCCTGGTCTCCCTGATCCCGAAGGCTCCCTCCGACAATCTGTTTTACTTTTCCGTTATGTATATCAATGCATGGTCTGAATTTCATAAATGTTTATCTCCTTTTTGCGTTTTCAACCATTTTACCACACTAAAGTACAGCCGTCCAGTTTGCCGCGAATGCCCCGGACAACAACGAAGGATGCCGGAAGGATATTTTTCCTTCACCCCGGCATCCTTGTTTTGTACTTTTTGTCTTACCTTGCAGCAATCAGGTGTCCCTTTTCCTATCTGGTATTATCCGTATCATTTTTTCCTGTATCATTTTTTCCTGTATCATTTTTTCCTGTATCGTTTTTTTCCGTATCGTTTTTTTCCGTATCGTCCGGATCCAGATCATCTACGATATCATCCACACCGTCTTCTACACCATCTTCCACTTCATTTACTGCGTTATCATCTGTATTATTTGTATTATTTCCACAGCCGGTCAGCCCCGACATTGCTCCTGCACACATTAATATCAGCAGCATTTTTTTCCATTGTTTCATTGCACAATCTTCCTTTCGTATATTTTTCATCTGTCATCAGTAATATCTGCATTTTTTGAAAATATATACAAAATCCGTATGCTGCTGATACTGGTATTTTTTTACATTTCTACAGTCTCTCTGCTATCACACCACTTCTGTATGCTGCAAGGAGCACTTCCAAATCTGCGATCTGTTCTTTCAGATGTCTTCCCACATCGGTATCTTCCACTTTTTTACGTTCCAATGTCCGTTTAACTACGGTACTGTCTGAATGTATATCACTTTCCTTCTCAATGGCCGCTTCTGTAGATTCAAACGGCTCATGCGCAGCCAGGATCAGTCCATAAGAATTGTAAATCAATGTATATCCTGCAATACCTGTTTCTTTCTGATACGCTCTCGAAAATCCACCATCGATCACCAGAACTTTTCCGCCGCACTTGATCGGTTTTTCCCCATCTTTGCATTTTACCGGTACATGACCGTTGATAATATGCGCATCTTCATTTTCCAGTCCGAATTCTTTCAGTATATGGCAGATTACCTTTTCATCTTCCAGCAACAGATAATATGGATTTTTCTTCTCTTTATGTGTCTCTTTTTCTGCCAGGAAATAACGTTCGAACGTCGCCATCTTGTCTTTACCGAACAGTGGTGAATTCTCGCTCAGCCAGATATACCACATAATGTCTTTTCCACGTTCTTTTTCCTTAGAATCCATAGCATAGAATCCTTTTCTTACATAACTTTCAAGGACTTCATAGAGACCTTTCCCCTTATATGTATGACCGAAAATCCTCACACTCTTCAGATTGCCATCTTCTTTTAATGGTACACAGCCATGATATAACAGATTTCCATTATACACTTTATATAATCCGCCTTTGTTCAACAGGAAATGCATATGGCTCTGTAATTTTTCACAGTTTTCAAATGCCCTTTCCAAACGCTCCATAATATCCTCTTCTTCTTTGGTAAGTGCATATGGCTTTTTCGGGTCAATTGTCGGGAAATTCGAATCCAGCATTTTATATTCTTTCCCATCCAGTTCAATTGTACCCTTTTCATAGTCAATATGATGCAGGAGATTGCGTTTATCCAGTTTAAATCCCGGATTTTTCTTGATAATCTGCCCTTCTACCTTGAACTGGATCACCGAAATCGCTTTGTGCATCTTCACATCCAGCAGCATCTCACTTGCACTGTAATTCGGACTGCCTTTTAATTTGAAACATTCGCACGGATCATCCCGGTATGTATTCATGGCAAATGTTGCCAGCGGAAGCAGATTGATTCCATATCCTTCTTCCAGAATGTCCAGATTTCCATATCTCGCACAGATACGGATCACATTGGCAATACATCCTCTCTGCCCGGCTGCCGCACCCATCCACAGGACATCATGGTTGCCCCACTGGATATCTACCGAATGATAGTCCATCAGCTTGTCCATGATAATATGCGGTCCCGGTCCTCTGTCATAAATATCCCCCACAATATGCAGATGGTCTACCGTCAGCCGTTGGATCAGTTCACTCATGGCAATAATAAATTTCTCTGCCCTTCCGATGCGGATGATCGTGCTTACGATTGCATTATAGTAAGACTCTTTATCCGTCATATCCTTTTTCTCCGTGATCAGCTCTTCAATCACATATGCAAAATCTGCGGGCAATGCTTTTCTGACCTTTGATCTGGTATACTTGCTGGCGGTTCTTTTGCAGATTTCGATCAGGCGATATAGTGTGATCTTATACCAGTCTTCCATATTCTTTTCCGTCTTCTTGATCCGGTCCATCTTCTCTTTCGGATAATAAATAAGAGTAGCAAGCGTCTGTTTGTCCCTGCTACTCAAAGTATTACCGAATACATCATCAATTTTACGGCGCACAGAACCAGAGCCATTCTTTAAAACATGTGCGAATGCCTCGTATTCCCCATGAATGTCCGTCAGAAAATGTTCTGTACCCTTTGGCAGATTTAAGATCGCCTGCAGATTGATGATCTCTGTAGAAGCTTTGGCAATGGTCGGATACAGTTGAGAAAGCCTTTCCAGGTAACGTACGTCTAACTCTTTCATAACATCCTCCCACTAAATGTTTTATATAATACAGTTCCTCCCTTAGTCTCATAATTACCTCCCGGTCTCCCTTTTATTTTTTAAAATGCCGGGATTGTGTGAGCACAAAGCACAGAACAATCCACCGGCATCATAGATGGGACTTTAGATTCCAATATCTTATATCATATCACATTTTAGAACTGGATCACATCTGACATATCATATCTTCCGGCCGGTTTTCCTGCCAGGAACTTTGCAGCCTCCACTGCTCCTTTTCCAAATACCGCTTTGGAATACGCTGTATGTTTGAACTCGATCACTTCATCCTGCCCTGCAAAGAGCACCTCATGATCTCCAACGATTGTTCCTCCGCGTACAGCTGAAATTCCGATTTCTTTTCCGTCGCGTTTCTGGCGCACCTGGCTTCTATCATATACATAATGATACTGATTATCCGCTGCTTCATTGATAGAATCAGCCAGCGCAAGTGCAGTACCGCTTGGTGCATCCAGCTTCTGATTATGGTGCTTCTCTACCAGTTCGATATCATATCCTGCCGGTGAAAGTACCTTAGTAGCATCCTGAAGGATCTTCAGAAGCAGGTTGATTCCAAGTGACATATTTGCAGATTTTAAAACTGCAACTTTCTTTGCAGATTCTTCCACCTTTGCAAGCTGCTCTTCTGAAAGTCCTGTTGTACAAAGTACGACCGGCACCTGCTTCTCCACGCAATAACCCAACAATTCATCTGCTGCCGCTGCATTCGAAAAATCAATGATAACGTCCGCTTCCACATCGCACGCACCAATGTTCTCAAATACAGGGTACTCATTTGGCACTTTGGTGTATTTATCAATACCTGCTACAAGTTCAATTCCTTCTGTGTTCTTGATAATATCTGTAATAACACGTCCCATATGTCCGTTACATCCATGCATAATCGCTTTTACCATATTCTTGTCCTCCTCTGTATACATGCTTCTTCCGGGCGTATGCCGGTAAAAACAAAGGATACCATAGACGTATGATATCCTTCTGTCTTTTTATTATACTAACTGAATACCGAAATCTTTCATTGCCTGAGCAAGATTCTTCTCATGTTCAGGGGATATCTCTGTAAGCGGCATGCGAAGCGGGCCACAGTCGATTCCCATCAGCTGCATTGCTTTCTTAACCGGGATTGGATTCACTTCACAGAATAACTGATCGATCAGAGGGAGTGCCTTCAGCTGAAGTTCTGCACTTCCTTTCACATCCCCTTCAAAATACTTCTCACAAATGTCATGTGCTGCATCCGGTGCCACATTCGACAGTACAGAGATCACACCTTTTCCTCCAAGTGATAATACCGGCACGATCTGATCATCATTTCCTGAATAGAGGTCAACATTACCGTCTGTCAGGTTCATGATCTTTGCAACCTGTGAGATATTTCCTGATGCTTCTTTGATGCCCACGATATTATCTACATCTTTTACCAGTCTTGCAACTGTTGCAGGTTCAATATTACAGCCTGTTCTGCTGGCAACACTGTACATAATGATCGGTGCTGTCACTTCTTTTGCTACCGCACTGAAATGTCCGATAAGTCCGTTCTGTGTTGCTTTATTGTAATAAGGTGTAACCAGAAGCAGACCGTCTGCTCCATACTCGGAAGCTTCTTTTGACATGTCTATTGCAGTACGTGTACAATTGGAACCTGTTCCCGCGATAACCGGAACTCTCTTATTCACACGGTCGATTGTAAATTTCACACACTGCATGTGTTCTTCTTCTGTCATGGTAGCAGACTCTCCTGTTGTACCACAGATTACAATGCTGTCTGTTTTATGTGCACAATGAAACTCGATCAACTCATCAAGTCTGTCATAGTTAATACTTCCATCTTCATTAAATGGTGTGACTATTGCCACGCCGGCTCCTGTAAAAATAGCCATAGTGATCCTCCTGACTTTCATATAATCTAATGAAATTCTATCATCAATTAAATATGATGTCAATCCGAACCCTTATCGAAAATTCATCCTTTACACCGGCTCATCCATACATTCCAGCTTGCTGACC
>OGOE01001324.1_pt1 | contig 15822 bp, 8 predicted proteins | sample 1552611 | NCBI WGS metagenome assembly OGOE01 (sample SAMEA2580129, study PRJEB22360) | human gut metagenome | biome: human gut; feature: human-associated habitat; material: faeces | place: Denmark | collected 2008/2010
GAGTCCGACTGGCTCGAATGGTGGAGTTACGGCGACAGGCATTATGTACCCGAGGACACCCCGGGGGCCTATGGCGGTTACTATACGAAAGAGGAAATTCGCAGAATCGTTGCCTATGCTGCCGAACGCTTCATCGAGGTGATTCCGGAAATTGAGTTCCCGGGGCACTCCGACGAGGTTTTCGCAGCTTATCCGGAGCTCTGCTGCTCGGGCCGGGCCTATACTTCCGGCGAGTTTTGCGTCGGCAATCCGCTGTCGTTGAAATTTATGGACGAGGTCCTGACCGAGGTTCTGGAGTTGTTCCCCTCGAAATACATCCATATCGGCGGCGACGAGGCCGACCGGACAGCTTGGAAGAGCTGTCCCAGATGCCGGCATCTGGCCAGGGAGTTGGGCGGAGTGGACCAGGTGCAATGCTATCTGGTCGAACACGCCGAAAAGTTTCTGGCGGAACACGGACGCACGATGATCGGATGGGATGAAATCCTGAAGAACAACCTGCGATCCACCTCTACGGTAATTTCCTACAGGGGGCAGCGAGGAGGCATCGAGGCGGCCAACCGCGGTTACGATGTGGTCATGTCGCCGGGCGAGATCCTCTATTTCGACTGGTATCAGGCCGATCCTCATACACAGCCGCGCGCGATGGGCGGTTTCTCGCCGATTCGGAAGATGTACGGTTTTCATCCCGTCCCCGATACCCCTGCAAAGGCGGCCGACAATGAATCGATAATTCGCGGTGAATTCGTTTCGCCGGATTCGGTCGAATATATCTATGACGGCGGCAAAGAGCACGTCATCGGGGTACAGGGTTGCACATGGACCGAGTTTATAGAAACGGAAAAACATTTGGAATACATGATTTTCCCGCGTTTGCTGGCAGTTTCCGAACTTGCCTGGACTCCCCGGGAGCGACGTGAGTGGAATGATTTCCGTCGTCGTATCAATGTTCATGTATCGTTGCTGCATGCGCGGGGAATCAATGCTTTTCCATTGAGCGACGACGTTGTGATTACGGCTCAGATGCTTTCCGAAGGCAAAAAGGCCCGGGTGACGCTCGACACGGAGAAATATCCCGCCGAAGTACGCTATACTTTGGACGGTACGGCCCCGGTTCCCGGATCAGACCTTTACGACGGGCCTTTTGTCGTGAAAGCGGGGACAACCGTCCGGGCGGCGCTCTTTGTCGCAGGCAGGATGGAGGGGACCATGACGGAACTCTATGTCGATGCCCGCCGCAATGTCGATAATTACTATACTTATCTGAATACTCCCGAGGTATACGCCTCGACAGACCGTTAATTGATACTTTATGAAAAAACTACTGATCGCACTGTTTTTGTTTCCCGTGACGCTGGTCGTGGCGGTTCCGTCTGCAAAGCCCCGGTTGGGCGAGGCTCCGGTCCGGAAGATCGTTGCGGCTATGAGCCTTGAGGAGAAGGCCGGCCTGCTGGTGGGAACCTCAATGGAGGGTTACGCTGGCGAGGGCGCTGTAACGGGCCGCACGTTGAAAACAGTTCCCGGTTCGGCCGGAACTACCCGCTCTTTGGAATCCTACGGCATTCCGACAACGGTGATGGCCGACGGTCCTGCGGGCCTTCGTATCGATCCGGAACGTGCAGGAGATGCACGGACTTATTTCTGTACGGCTTTTCCGATCGGCACGATGCTCGCCTCGACCTGGGACGAGGCGGCTATTGAACGCTGTGGCGCAGCGATGGGTAACGAGGTGCTCGAATATGGCTGCGACGTGATTCTCGGTCCGGGTATGAACATCCACCGCCATCCGCTCTGCGGCCGCAATTTCGAATATTATTCCGAGGACCCGTTGCTGAGCGGCAAATGCGGCGCGGCGATGGTGCGGGGCATTCAGTCGCAAGGCGTAGGGACTTCGGTCAAGCACTTTGCGGCCAACAACCAAGAGTCGATGCGCTTACAGAATGACGCCCGGGTGTCGCAACGTGCGTTGCGTGAGATTTATCTGCGAGGATTCGAGATCGCCGTCAAGGAGGGGCGTCCGTGGACGGTCATGTCGTCCTACAATCGTATCAACGGACCTTATACGCAGGAGAGCCGCGAGTTGCTGACCACTGTTCTGCGCGACGAATGGGGCTACGAAGGTCTTGTCGTGTCGGACTGGATCGGAAAACGTAACACCGTGGCACAAGTACATGCCGGCAACGACCTGATGATGCCGGGAGAACCGGCTCAGGCGAGAGAGATTGTAGAAGCGGTGCGCAGCGGGAGACTCGCCGAGGCGGATGTTGACCGGTGTGTGACCCGTGTACTCGAATATATTCTGCGGACGCCCCGTTTCCGGAAACAAGCCGTGTCGGAGACTCCCGACTTGGAAGCACATGCTGCCGTATCGCGTCAGGTGGCAGCGGAAGGCATGGTTTTGCTCCGCAACGAAGGCGCTGCTTTACCACTTGCCGCAGGATGTAATCTCTCGGTGTTCGGAGTCAATGCCTATGACTGCATTGCCGGAGGTACGGGCGCCGGACACGTCAACAAAGCCTATACGGTCGATTTGGACGAAGGTTTGCGCAACGCCGGATTCCGGCTTAACACCCGTACGGCAGATCTCTATGCAAAATACATGTCTTTCGGTGAGGCACTGCTCGCGGAGCAGAACGCCCTGCGTTATTTGGGCGAAAAGTGGTTTGTCCCCGAAACGACGCTGACGCCGGAATTCATCGCTTCGCGTGCGGCGGACAGCGATGCGGCCATCGTTGCCTTAGGCCGCAATTCGGGTGAATACAACGATCGTCCTACATCGGATTTCTACCTGACGGAAGCCGAACGGGAACTGCTCGAATCGGTCTGCTCGGCGTTTCATGCCGCGGGTAAGAAGGTGGTCGTGGTGCTCAATATCGGCGGCGTGATCGAAACCATGTCGTGGAAGGAACTTCCCGACGCTATCCTGTTGGCCTGGCAGGGAGGTTTGGAAGCCGGGAATGCCATGGCTGATGTTTTGAGCGGCCACGTATCGCCTTCGGGAAGGCTGCCGATGACTTTTCCGGCGGATTATTCGGATCATCCGTCATCGAAGAATTTTCCGCTCGACTATCGGGGACGCCGCGGCGATTGGGCCGACGACGCCCCGGAACGGCACCTGCGAAACCTGGGATTCACCTGTTACGAGGAGGATATCTGGGTGGGTTACCGCTATTTCTCGACCCATGCTCCGGAGGCGGTGTCCTATCCTTTCGGCTATGGTTTGGGGTATACGACCTTCGAGTGGACGGATGCGGCCGTCAGGCGTTCCGGGACGGATTATGCGGTAACGCTCCGTGTAACCAATACAGGTTCGCGCGCCGGACGGGAGGTCGTTGAACTTTATGTTGCAGCCCCGCAAGGGGCGCTGCCGAAGCCCGTGCGCGAATTGAGAGCTTTTGCCAAAAGCCGGGAATTGCAGCCCGGGGAGTCGCAGGCGCTGACCCTTCGTTTCGCGGCTGCCGATCGGGGCTCGCTCGGCGAGCGTATTTCGGCGTTTGTCGTCGATTCGGGGCGCTATATGGCCGAACTGGGGCGTTCTGCCGACGACATTGTCCAGCGGCTGCCTTTTGTCGCCAAAGCTTCCGAGCGCAAGGTGCATGACGTACTGAAACCGCAGGAGCCCCTGCGACGACTCAAATTCTGATGCAATGAAAATAATAGCTTGTTTGTTGATTTGTATGGGCTGCAATGCGCTGTTTGCAGCAGTGCCGCCCGCTATCCGGCCCGATGCGAAGATCGAAACCCGGATTGAAAAGATACTCGGCCGCCTGACGCTTGAAGAGAAAATCGGCCAAATGTGTCAGTTGACCGTCAGCATGGTGACCGATATGAATGATTCCGGGCATCCGTTCATCAGCGATGAGCTGCTCGATACGGTCATCGAACATTACAAAGTCGGGTCGATTCTCAACGTACCGTTCGATGAGGCGCAGTCCCGGGAGGCATGGACGCAGATTATCGGTAGGATTCAGCGTCGTTCGCTCGACTGCCTGGGGATTCCCTGCATTTACGGTGTCGATCAAATGCACGGTGCTTCCTACACCCGCGGTGCAACCTTTTTTCCGCAGGGGATCAACATGGGTGCCGCGCTGAACTGTGAACTGATGCGCCGTTCGTCGGAGATTTCGGCTTATGAAACCCGTGCCTGTGCCATTCCGTGGAATTTTGCGCCGGTGATGGATTTGGGACGCGATCCCCGATGGTCGAGGATGTGGGAGAGTTACGGAGAGGATGTTTGTGTCAATTCCCGGTTGGCGGCGGCTTCCGTGCGCGGTTTGCAGGGCGATGATCCCAATCGGATCGGGATGTATCGGGTGGCTGCTTGTTTGAAGCATTTCATGGCCTACGGCGTCCCCATGTCGGGCAAGGACCGAACGCCTTCGTCCGTTACGCGCAACGCCCTGCGCGAAAAATATTTTGCCCCCTTTCTCGAATGTATCCGGGCCGGGGCGCTGTCGTTGATGGTCAACTCGTCCAACAACGACGGTATGCCCTTTCATGCCAACCGCGAGTTGCTCACGGGGTGGTTGAAGGAAGAACTGAACTGGGACGGGGTGATCGTTACGGATTGGAATGATATTTACAATCTATATGAGCGGGATCATATCGCCGAGAGCCGCAAGGATGCGGTTCGGATCGCTATAAATGCCGGGATCGATATGGCCATGGTCCCTTTGGACCGGGATTTCTGCGTCTATCTCCGTGAACTGGTCGAGGAAGGGCTGGTTTCCGAAAGACGCATCGATGATGCCGTTCGTCGGATTTTGCGGTTGAAAATGCGCATCGGGTTGTTCGAAGAGCCGTTCCCGGACACTTCGAAGTTCGATCGTTTCGCGAGTGATGAATTCGCCGCCGTGGCTTTGCAAGCTGCCGAAGAGTCGGAGGTGCTGCTCAAAAACGACGGAGGTCTGCTACCCCTCCCGAAGTCGGCGCGCATCCTGCTCACCGGCCCCAATGCCAATTCCATGCGCTGTCTCAACGGCGGCTGGTCTTACACCTGGCAGGGTGAGCGTTGCGATGAGTTTGCAGATCGTTACAATACGATTTACGAGGCCTTGGCGCGTAAATTCGATCATGTTACCTGGATTCCAGGCGTAGAATACGGCACCCCCTCGGAGAATTGGCAGGTGGAGCGTGTGCGGGGAATCGGCGAAGCAGTCTCGGCAGCGGCCGATGCAGACGTGATTGTCGTCTGCATCGGCGAGAACTCCTATTGTGAAACTCCGGGCAACATGAATGATCTGAACCTGTCGCAAAACCAGAAAAAACTGGTCCGCGAACTGGCGTCTACGGGGAAACCCCTCGTATTGGTGTTGAACGAGGGCCGGCCGCGTCTGATCGGCGATATAGAGCCGTTGGCGCAGGCTGTCGTCGATATTCTGCTGCCCGGCAATTACGGGGGGGACGCACTGGCCAATCTGCTTGCCGGGGATGCGAACTTCAGCGCCCGGCTTCCCTTTACCTATCCGCGCTGGCCCGATGCGTTGGCCACCTATGACTACAAACCCTGTCAGAAAAGGGGTACGATGGAGGGCGAATACAACTACGATGCCGTGATGGACGTGCAATGGCCTTTCTGCCACGGATTGAGTTACACTACATTCGAATACGGAAATCTGCGGGCTAACCTTACGGAATTTCGGGCCGGAGATACGCTTTCGTTCACGGTCGATATCTCCAATACAGGCGACTGCGCGGGCAAGGAGGCCGTATTGCTCTGGTCGAGCGATTTGGTGGCAAGCCTGACGCCTGACGTGATCCGGCTGCGCAATTTCGAGAAGATCTCCCTTGAACCGGGCGAAACCCGTACGGTGACGCTTTCGATACCGGCATCCGATCTGGCGTTTGTCGGTTATGACGGTCGCTGGCGGCTCGAAAAGGGCGATTTCCGGATCCGTATGGGTACGGAGACCCTGTTCGTCCGATGCGTGGAAACCCGGGTGTGGGACACCCCTAACATTCCTTGAAACCGTTCTAAAACATACCGATATGAAAAATGTTTTTTTTGCCGTCATGGCGCTTGCTGTTTCATTTACGGAAACCCGAGCGGCGGATTCTCCCGCTATCGTTCCCATGCCTCAGCACATCGCTTACGCAACTGGCGAAGGAGCGGTGCTCTCCGCCGGATCGCGGATCGCTGTACCCGGCGGGGCTAAAGCGTTGCGGAGTGTCGCGGAACTCTTCGTGCGGGATATTTGCCGGGAACATGGACTTCGGCTGAAAGTTTCCGGAATTTCCGAAAGCGGCATCGTACTCGGGATTGATCCGGCGCTCAGGGCGGAGGCCTATTCGCTCGACATCGGCCAAGGGCGTGTCGCCGTGACGGGCGGTTCCCCTTCGGGACTCTTCTACGGATTGCAGAGCTTGCGTCAACTTATCTCGCAGTATGGTATGCGACTTCCGGCAGTGCATGTGGAGGATGAACCTTGTTTCGCTTATCGTGGCGCCATGCTCGACTGCTGCCGTCATTTCTTCACGGTTGACGAGATCAAAACGTTCATCGACATATTGGCACTCCACAAACTCAACCGTTTTCACTGGCATCTGACCGACGACCAGGGATGGCGTATCGAGATCAGGCATTATCCCGAATTGACGAAAGTGGGGTCACGGCGAGCCGAAACAGTCCTTGGACGCAATACGAATATCTACGACGGCATACCTTCGGGAGGATACTATACGCAGCGACAAATTCGTGACGTCGTAGCCTATGCGGCCGAACGGTTCATTACGGTCATCCCTGAAATCGAGATGCCGGGACATGCCTCGGCGGCACTGGCGGCCTATCCCTGGCTAGGGTGTGCCGGTGAGGGGTATATAGTACGGACGCGATGGGGTGTATTCCCGGAAGTTTATTGCGCGGGCAAGGATTCGACGTTCGAATTCATGGAGAACGTGCTTGCAGAGGTGTGTGAACTGTTTCCCTCGGAATATATCCATATCGGCGGGGATGAGTGTCCCAAACAGAGTTGGACGAGCTGTCCCGCCTGTCAGCAGCGTATCCGTAATGAGCGGTTAGAGCATGAAAACGAATTGCAGAGTTATTTTGTCCATCGGATTGAAAAATGGCTCAATGCCCGGGGGCGCAATCTGATCGGGTGGGACGAAATACTCGAAGGAGGGATTTCAAAGACGGCTACGATTATGTCGTGGCGCGGTGCCGATGGCGGCGTTGCCGCTGCCAAGGCCGGGAATCAGGTGATCATGACCCCCAACACGCATTGTTATCTCGATTATTTTCAGACGCAGGAGCCGGAGCGCCTCGAACCACTCGGTATCGGCGGTTACGTGCCGGTTCGTAAGGTTTATTCGTTCGATCCCTATGACCGTCTTTCTTCAGCGGAACAATCCTGTATTCAGGGAGTACAAGGGAATATATGGACGGAATATATCGCTTCTTTTGCCCATGCACAGCATATGGCCTTGCCGCGGCTGGCCGCCTTAGCGGAGGTGGGATGGGCCTGCGACCGCCGCGATTTCGGGGATTTCACCCGGCGCATGACGGTATTCCGGAAACTTTACGACAAATGCGGCTATCGCTACGCCTCCTATTTCTTCGATGGAACGGGCGAATAAATCGGTCTACCGGTGCTAAATATACTGCGATGATGAACCCGAACAGACGACTTTTATCTTTGGACACCCTGCGGGGGGTCGATATGTTCTTTATTATGGGCTTTTCAGGGCTCGTGACCTCGTTGTGCGCACTGTGGCCCGGATCTTTTACCGATATGCTTGCGTCGCAGATGCAGCATGCGGCGTGGAATGGACTAACGATTCAAGACACGATCTTTCCTCTGTTTCTTTTTATCGCAGGCGTGGCGTTCCCCTTCTCGCTGGCCAAACAGCGTGCACGCGGATTCGGCAGAAAACGGATTCTGGACCGGATTTTCCGCCGCGGACTGATTCTTGCCCTGTTGGGAATGGTTTATAACGGGTTGTTCGAGCTCAATTTCTCCTCGTTGCGCATAGCAAGCGTGCTGGGACGGATCGGCTTGGCTTGGATGTTCGCCGCACTGCTCTGCGTGTATTGCAGCGTGAGAACTCGGATAGCTGTTGCCGGGATTATCCTAATAGGCTATTCACTGCTGCTCGGCCTGGTCGTAGCCCCCGATGCTCCGGTCGGTGCCGATCCGCTTTCGGTGGAGGGGTGTCTGGCCGGATGGATTGACCGACAGTACCTTCCCGGACACATCCTTTACGGGGCATTCGATCCGGAAGGGATATTGAGCACCCTGCCGGCAGTCGTATCGGCTCTATTCGGAATGTTCACCGGCGAATTTTTGCTCGATGGCCGGAGAGGGCTCTCTGGCTCTTGGAAAGCGTTCTATATGGCCGTCGCCGCACTGGCGATCACGACGGCGGGCTTGTGCTGGAATCTTATCATGCCGGTCAACAAGAATTTATGGAGCAGTTCGTTCACTTGCGTGGTCTCCGGTTATTCGCTGGGGATGACCGCCTTGTTTTATTACCTGATTGACGTGTGCGGGTACAAACGATGGACGTTCGTTTTCCGGGTTATCGGATTGAATTCCATTACGATTTATATGGCGCAGCGGATTATTCCACTGCGTTATGCGTCCGATTTTTTCGTCGGCGGACTTGCTTCCAAATGCAGTGAAACAGTAGGGGCGGTGATCTACGATATAGGTTATATCGTGCTCTGCTGGCTGTTTCTCTATTTCTTGTATCGAAAAAACACTTTCCTTAAGGTATGACCGGCAAATAGCCCGAAAATTACAATAACCTCATTTAAATAAATTTAGCATGAACCAAACTTTGAAGTTCTCGTTCCGGAACTTGTTTTTGTCCTGTGTGTGCTTGCTTCTGTTTGCATGCGGCGGGAATCCGGAGATAATTTCTCCCGACGGGCGCACACGCCTTTCGTTCGTGACGGGCGCCGACGGCTGCATGGCCTATACCGTCGAACGCGACGGCAGGCCTTTGATCCTTCCTTCCGCCTTGGGCCTCGTGGCGCAAGAGCGAGACCTCGCCGGCGGCTTTTCGGTACGGGAGATTGTGAAAAGATCCGTGAACGAAACATGGACGCAGCCGTGGGGCGAAAATAAAATCCTGCGCGATTGCCACAACGAAATGACGGCGGTATTGAAAAACGACGACGGCGTGTTGCTGACGCTTCGTTTCCGGGCTTTTGACGACGGTGTGGCATTCCGCTATGAATGGGAGGTGCCGGACCTCGATTCGCTGACCGTCACCGATGAACTGACCGAATTCCGCTTCGCCGAAGACGGCGTGTCGTGGTCGATTCCCGGAAATTTCAACACCTATGAATTGTTGTATCGCGAACTGCCGGTTTCGGCCGTTGAAAACGCCAATACGCCTTTCACATTCCGTGTGGACGGCACATACGGTTCGATTCACGAAGCGGCGCTGTACGATTTCCCCGAAATGAATCTCTACCGGACCGATTCGCTGGCCTTCAAAGCCGAGTTGGCTCCGCTGCCTGACGGTATAAAGGCTCGTATTCCCTCGAAATTCATGACGGCGTGGCGGACGATCCAAGTGGGAGACAAAGCGGTGGACCTGATCAACTCGTCGCTGATCCTTAACCTGAACGAGCCTTCGAAGATTGCTGACACTTCGTGGATCAAACCGCAGAAATATATCGGCGTATGGTGGGGACTGCATCTCGGCACCCATACATGGACAATGGGACCCCGGCATGGAGCGACGACGGAGAATGCTCTGCGTCATATTGACTTCGCAGTGGCGAACAATATTCAGGGAGTGTTGTTCGAAGGGTGGAACGAAGGCTGGGAGAACTGGGGTAAAACGCAGCACTTCGATTATGTGAAGCCCTATGCAGATTTCGATCTCGACCGCATTGCCGCGTATGCCCGGGAGAAGAACATCGAGTTGTGGATGCACAATGAAACGGGTGGTAATATTCCTGAATATGAAGCGGCTCTGGAAACGGCTATGCAGCGCTATGCCGGATTGGGTGTGCATGCCGTCAAAACGGGATATGCCGGAGGCTTCAGGGACGGCCAGCTCCACCACTCGCAGTATGGCGTGCGGCACTACCAGCGTGTCGTCGAGACGGCGGCCCGTTATGGGATCGTCATCGATGCCCACGAGCCGATCAAGGATACGGGCATTCGCCGCACGTGGCCCAATATGATGACCCGGGAGGGGGCACGCGGCATGGAGTGGAACGCATGGTCGGAAGGGAACTCCGCGGAGTATCTCTGTACGCTGCCTTTCGTACGGCTCCTGAGCGGTCCGATGGATTATACGCCGGGGGTATTCGATCTTGATTACTCGCGCGTCCGGGGCCGGGAAACCGGAATGCAGGAGTGGAACGGCGACAACAATTCGTGTTGTATCAAGACTACGCTGGCACGTCAGATTGCCAACTGGGTGATTATTTATTCTCCGCTTCAGATGGCGTCCGATCTGATCGAAAACTACGAGGGACATCCGGCTTTCCAATTCTTCCGGGATTTCGATGCCGACTGTGACTGGTCCGAAGCATTGCAGGGTGAACCCGGCGAATATATTGTCGTCGTACGCCGTGCGGATGACAGTTTCTTCCTGGGCGCCGGCACGAACGATGAGCCCCGGACATTGACCCAGAAACTCGGCTTCCTGAAGTCCGGTATGACTTATACTGCAACGATCTATGCCGACGCTCCGGATTCTGCGGAGAATCCCGAAAACTATCGCATCGAAAAACGGACCGTGACTTCTGCCGATATGCTCGAAATTGCAATGACTGCCCGTGGCGGGCAGGCCGTGACGTTTGTTCCCGTAAATGAATAGAACCATGATGAGACTTGTTTTTTGGGTCGTGCTGCTGTCGGTCGTTCCGCTGTCGGTCGATGCCCGCAGCGAAGGGTGGGTAATTACCGCACGAGATACCACGGCTGATTATTTTGCCGTCGCCATGGCCAACGGAGAAATTGGCGTAGCCGTGGGTCGGGAGCCTTTTGCCCTCGGTTCTGTGATTCTGGGAGGGAGTTATGAGCCGGGGTTCGGAGATGATGTGAGTCGTATTCTGGAAGGGATCAATCCGCTGGGGTTGACAATGGCTGTCGATGGTCATCGGTTCGATCCGTCGGAGGTCCGTCCACAGCATCAGTCGGTCGATATGCGGCGTGCAGTGCACACGACCCGTTTTTCAACGGACGGTGTGACGGTCGTCTATCGTATACGGGCCTTGCGGAACATGCCTTACGCTCTTATGACAGAAGTGGAAGTGACGGCGGAACGCGATGCAGAGGTTCTTTTTTCAAACGGTCATACCGTTCCCGGAGAGTTCGCCGACACCCTGCGGGAGTCGCGCACGGTCGGATGCGAGGACGGCAGCCAGCCGTATTGCCGTACAGCGCACTTCCGGCAGTTACAACCGCGGCCGCGACCATATTGTGGCTTCGTCGACTTTTCTTTGCGGTGAAGGGTGCGAAGCGGTCTCACCGGAAAGCGTGAGGATTGTTCTGCGCAAGGGCGGCCGGGCGTCGTTCTCCCTTGTGGGAACAATCTGTACTACAGCCGCTTTCGCCGACCCGTGGAATGAATCGGAAAGGCAGGCTATTTATGCAGCCCGGGAGGGAGCGGCGCAACTCGTTGCGGCACACGAACGGAAATGGGCGGAGTTGTGGCAGGGCGATATCGAGATCGAAGGCGATCCCACGGCACAGTTGGATGTGCGTTTCGCCTTGTTCAACCTTTACGGCTCTATCCGTGAAGGCAGTCGCCGGAGTATTCCGCCGATGGGCCTTTCGGCCCGGGGCTTTTACAACGGTCATATCTTCTGGGATTCTGAGATCTGGATGTATCCGGCGCTGCTGGTGCTCCGGCCCTGCCTGGCGCGCCAGATGCTCGATTACCGAACCGACGGACTCGATGCGGCCCGTCGTCGGGCCTACGCCCACGGCTATCGGGGCGCGATGTTCCCCTGGGAAGGGGATGACCGGGGCGAGGAGGCTACGCCGACCTTTGCCCTCACCGGTCCGCTCGAACATCATATTACAGCCGATATCGCCATCGCCAGCTGGAACTATTACTGTGTGACGCAGGACCGGGAGTGGCTGCGCCGCGAGGGTTTCCCGCTGATGCGCGAGGCTGCACGTTTCTGGTGCGATCGCGTTACGGCGAATGCCGACGGCAGCTACTCGATCCGCAATGTGATCGGAGCCAACGAATACGCCGTCGGCGTCACGGACAATGCCTTTACCAACGGCGCGGCCCGCCGGGCACTGGAGTACGCTTCGGCTGCGGCGGAGCTTTGCGGCGAGCGTCCCGATCCGCAGTGGAGTGCGGTAGCCGCGGGCCTTCGCATCCCGCACTTCGCCGACGGAACGACGCGCGAGCATGCCGGCTACGACGGCGAGATGATCAAACAGGCCGATGCCAACCTGCTGGGCTATCCGCTGGGCATCGTGACCGGACGCGAAGCTCAGTTGCGCGATCTGGAATACTACGAGCGCCGAATCGATCCGCGTAACGGTCCGGCGATGAGTTACTCGGTTTTTGCGATTCAGTATGCCCGGCTCGGAATGGCCGAAAAAGCCTGCGAAATGTTCCGTCGCTCCTACTTGCCCAACCTGCGGCCGCCGTTCGGGGTGTTTGCCGAAACGGCCACCAGCGGCAATCCCTATTTCATGACGGGTGCGGGCGGCATGTTGCAGGCCGTGCTGTTCGGATTCGGCGGGCTGGAGATTACGGCGGACGGTCTCGTGCAGCGCCCGTCTGTCCTGCCGCCGCAATGGAAGAATCTGAGAATCAAAATAAATGGTAAAATCTATCAGGCAACGAACCAATAAATATTCCGATGAAAAAGACAATGCTTTTTTTGCTGCTTGCGTTCTGTTTCTCGAACTCGGTCCAGGCCGGTCAGGATGCAGTATCTATCAAACTGATTTCTTTCAATATGCGTACCAGTTGGGGGCGCGACGGCGACAACAGTTGGCCGAACCGTCGTCACGCCACGGCGCAAATGCTCCGGCAGGAGGCTCCCGATGTGATGGGCGTGCAGGAAGCCATGCAAGACCAGTTGTATTACATCGACACCGAATGTCCCCGGTATGCCCGTGTCGGCGAAGATCGTGACGGCGGGGCCGAAGGCGGCGAAACGATGGCGGTGTTCTACCTCCGCGACCGGTTCGAACTGCTGGACAGCGGCACCTTCTGGATCAGCGAGACTCCCGACAACGTGTCGCGCGGATGGGATGCCGCCTGCAACCGCACGGTAACATGGGTCGAATTGCGCGACAAGAGTTCGGGCAAAGAGTTTTTCTATTTCAACACTCACCTCGACCACCAAGGGAAAATTGCCCGTGAGGAGGGCGTGAAACTGATCGTGACGAAGATTCGACAGATTGCCGGTAAGAAAGCGGCGGTTATCTTGGGCGGAGACCTTAATACATCCATTGACAATCCGCATCTCAAGCCGTTGACCAGACTGATGGCTTCGGCACGCGATACAGCGGCGGAAACCGATCAAAAGGGAACATTCAATGGTTTCGGATCGGCTCCGGACACGATTATTCTCGATCATCTTTTCTACCGCGGCAGGATGAAATGTCGAAAGTTCGTCACCCTCGACGGCGATTACGGGGCGCCTTACATTTCGGATCACTATCCGATAGCAATGGTTTTTACGCTCTGAAAGCGACGAGGCCGATTCGTCGAACCGGCCTCGTCGTACCGTCCGGAATTTGAACTCCGTTATCGGAGAGCCTGGATCAGTCCGGTTCGAGCGTCCGGTATTTCATCGAGCGGATAGTACCGGTGGATGATCGTTCGATCCTTGATGACAATAATCCGCACTCCCGAAGGAGCGTCTCCCAACGGTCGGCCCACGGCACTCGTGGTTATCATTCCGATGTTGTCGTACGATGTCTCCGCGTTGTCGTGCAAATGTCCCGTAAAGACGGTTTGCACACCGGTTTCCCGGAACAGTTCGAAATATCTCCGGCGTTTTTCCGGCGAAATGGTCGAATAGCCGTCCGGTTCGTCGATTTGCCGGAGAAAGAACGGGTGGTGTGCGAAGACAAGAGATGTCCGGCTGGCCCTTTTCTTTTTGAGCGAACGGGCCAGCCACCGGAACTGATTCTCTTCTTTCGAGGGGTCCCGGGTTTCGTCTTTCAGGTAATCCGAGTTGATGCCGGTCAGTAGGATCCCGTTCACACGCACACAGAAGCGGTCGGTTCCGAGGTGTTTCGTGTAGGGTTCCACATCGACGGAACCCTCTTCCAGCCGGACGTCGTGGTTGCCCGGGAGATAAAGGGTCTTGATGCGGGGATTTATTTCTGCGACGATCCGCAGGAATTCCGTCCATTGGCTCTCGTCCGCTGCATTGTGCACGTAATCGCCGGTGAAGACGACGACATCGGGGCGGAGCCTGTTTATTGCTTCGACGGTTTTTGTGAGGGTGCGGGTTTCATAGGCCATGTCGCGGTTGTCGGCATAGAACCCCATCTGGGGGTCCGAAACCTGCATGATGATCGTGACCGGAGATTTTTCCCTTGCGGATGTGAGTGCGGCCGTCAGACAGCAAAGAGTTGTTAAAATGATCTTTTTCATTGGATTATAGATGAATGCATAGCCAAAAATAACGAATGGGTTGCCGAAATCCAAAAAAAAACGAAGGAATCCCACTTTATTTTCCTTACGGTGTTTTTCCGGTAAAATTTCGACCTTTTTTCTAAATAAGAGAAGAATTTTGTATCGGCATTTCAACCGAAACTACTTTATCTGAAAATTGTAAAATGAAACATGCTCATGACACACGTTTACGACATTACTTCTTATCCCGTTCTCTATTTGTAGTCGGGTCCCATCTCTACGAATCGCTAATGTTTGATCCCAGAAAATCATGAAATGTATTAAGATTGATAATATGTTGCGGACTGCGCGGTTGATTGTACTCGCCGTGTTGTCCGGAGGTATTTTCGCGGTTCCTTGCGGAATATATGCACAGTCTGCTCCCCGAACGGTTTCCGGTACTGTCACCGATGCGGCCACCGGAGAGCCGCTGATCGGAGCCACCGTACAGGTAAAAGGTGTGACCATCGGTACTACGACGGACCTGAACGGAATGTTTTCGATCAACCTGCCGGCAAACCGGAAAACACTGCTTTTCTCCTATGTCGGGTATGAAGCCCAGGAGATTGCGGTCGGCCGTGAGAATTATCTCAACGTGGCGTTGAAACAGGACGCCAATGCGTTGGACGAAGTTGTGGTGGTGGGTTACGGCCAGCAAAAGAAAGGCATGCTGGTGAGCTCGGTACAGTCCATCGCTCCCGCGGAACTGCGGATGCCTTCGTCGAGTTTGTCGACCGGGTTTGCCGGACGCCTGGCCGGTGTGATCGCCGTGCAGCGCAATGGACAGCCCGGTGCCGACCAGGCGGATTTCTGGATACGCGGTATCTCCACGTTCGGCTCGGCGACCAAGCCATTGATCATCCTTGACGGTGTGGCTATCGACGCGAATGAACTGAACGGGCTGGACCCGGAGATTATCGAGAGTTTTTCGGTGCTCAAGGATGCTACGGCGACCGCTCTCTATGGTTCGCGGGGAGCCAACGGCGTGATGATCGTTACGACGAAGAACGGTAAGAATCTGGATAAGCCGGTCATTAATTTTCGCTTCGAGACGGCTCTTTCGACTCCAACGAGCCGCCCGGAAACGGTCGATGCGGTGACCTATATGCGGATGTATAACGAATCGGTCTTGACGCGCGGTACGGGTCAGATTCCCTATACGCAGGCGAAGATCGACGGTACGCGGGCCGGCAGCAACAAATATATCTATCCGGATGTGGCTTGGTACGATGAGATGTTTAAAAATTTGGCTGT
>OGOE01001334.1_pt1 | contig 15716 bp, 11 predicted proteins | sample 1552611 | NCBI WGS metagenome assembly OGOE01 (sample SAMEA2580129, study PRJEB22360) | human gut metagenome | biome: human gut; feature: human-associated habitat; material: faeces | place: Denmark | collected 2008/2010
AGAGTGAAACGGAGCCAAAATCTCCTTTGGTGGTAATCAATACAACCGCTATGATTGCCAGCGCCGTGCACGCCATTTCACGAATCTGAGGTGCGCGATGCTTTACAAAAATGTCCCAGATCGTCGTAAATACCGGAATAGTGGCCGCGAGGATGGCGGCGGTGCCTGCATTGCTGCACTGAATCGCCAGGAAAAACGTCAGCTGCGTGAGCACGCCATAAAGAAGGATGTCTTTTGCTACGCCGGGTTGGGAGAAATACTTCAGAAGCGAGCGGCGCATAAAGAAGTGTTCGAACATCAGCAGGAGCGCCCCGGCACCCAGAAGGCGCCCTGCGACTAAATCGCCGACGGCAAAGCCGGAATCTTCCATCAGCACTTGTGCTGCGACACCCATTGAACCCCAGCAAATGCCTGCACTGATCGCAAAACAAATTCCTTCGGTTTTCTTCTGCATAACCAAGTCCTCGTTCAAGACTTGAGAATAAGCGGATAATGGCGAGCGTACCGATTAAGTTGTGAATTTCACAAGTTGCACCGATGCGACCTTCCCTCAAAATCGAAACCTGGAACCTCCTCTCGGAATTAGGCAGAACGAAAAGCCTGGCTCAAGCCGCAGAACGTTTAGATATGGACCTTCCTGCGGCATCTCGTTTGGTCTCTTCGTTAGAGAAAGAATTGGGAGTCGAGATCCTCGATCGAAAAAGAAAACCGGCGCAGATCGTCACGAAATCGCTGGAACTGTTTTCCGAAGCCGACCGCATAGCGCGCCAATATCAGCGTCTGCTGAAAACCGCCGAGGCCATCAAGGACCAAGACACGATTAAGCCGAAGCGGATTTTGAAAGTGAGCTTGCCGGCGAATATCGATCGCAGTGCTTACTTGAATGCGTTTTCAAATTTCGAACGCAAGCATTCGGGGCTGCGGGTTGAAGTGCTGATTGATGCCGGGGAGGATGGTTTATTAAACGGCGCGGCGGATGTGGCTTACTTCGGATATCGGCCTACAAAAGAAGGCATCACATGGATCCCAGCGGGACACAACGTTACGTTTCTCATGGCGTCTCGCAGCTACCTTCGCCGGAATGGAACTCCGCAGAGCGTCCAAGAACTTCGAAACCATACCCTTCTGTTGAGAAACTCCTCCAATCGCTCGTTTAGTCGGCGCTTAGAAAATCGAGACGCTGTCTTTGAGATTGAATCCGATGAAAAAGTGCATTTTGAGGACGCTTATTCCTGCCGCACGCACTTGATTGCAGGAGAAGGCATATCGGTAGATTTGGTACCTTCTTTTGTCGCTGATGAGCTGATGCGAGGCGATATTGTTCCGGTGCTTCCCGGCTGGCACCGCCGTCCTTGGGAGATATGCGTCTGTAGAAGAGATTCGGATCATTCGCCGTTAGTTTCTGAAATGGCGGATCTCATTGTTGAGAATTTCAAGAAGCACACGGTCGACAGCTGGATGTTTTGGTATCGGTATTTCAGTATCCCGTTGGAATCGGTTGTGTTGTCGGCAGTGGATTAAAGCTTGTCGCGGAACATGAAGTAGGCGGCGCCGAGCATGCACAAAGAAGCCCACAGATAGTCCAGTTTCAGAGGCTGCTTCATGTACAGGAAGGCAAACGGAACAAAAATGCTCAATGAGATGACTTCCTGAAGGATTTTGAGCTGGCCTAAGGAAAGGCCGGAGAAGCCGATGCGGTTAGCCGGAACCATGATGCAGTATTCGAAGAAGGCGATAAGCCAGCTGGAGATAATCGCAACCCACAGCGGAGAATTTCCGAGATTTTTAAGATGTGCGTACCACGCAAAAGTCATGAAACAGTTTGAGAGAAGAAGCAAGGCAGCTGTTTTGTACAGAACCGGAATCTGAGAAAAGAACTGGCTTAGTGTCTGCATTTGGCAAAAAGAAAAATCAATTAAAGCGTTTGCAGATTATAGAAATCGGAGCATGGGTTTGCCTGAGTCCTCAATTGGCTTTGTCTTTAGGCCTGCTGAAGCCGAGAAGAACGACAGCGATAAGGACCATCGCCGCACCTGCGAGCATGAAACCATTCATCTTTTGCGAGAAGAAAAAGTATGAGAGCACGATGGCCGTTAACGGTTCAACGGTTTCAAGCACACCGGTGATGGTCGGAAGAATCTTGGAGGCGCTCACGATGTAAAGCGTGTAAGCAACGATATGACCCATGATCGCAACCCATAGCACGCTCAAGATAGTCAGAAAGTTCCATTCAAGGCTGACTTTCCAAAACGGATAGTAGAGGTTGCAGAGAATCGTGGTGAACAGCATGGCCCAAGTCATGGCGATGAGCGGTCCGACCTTCCGAACAATAGTGCGGCTCTGGATCGTGTAGGCCGCACTAAAGAGCGGCGCGCCGAAGCCGACCAAAAGCGTCAGCCATCCGAAGGACAGCGTCGAGAAGTTTCCTTTGGTCATCATCAGACAAACGCCGATAAGCGCTAAAGCACAGCAAAAGATCTGCGAAGCAGTCGGCATCACGGCTGCAAACAGCAGGAGCCCCATGATGCAGAAAGGCCGCGTAGCGGCGATAACTGCTGCCGTTTCTGCGTTGGAGTACTTCACACAAACATAGAAGCTGACCTGCGTGAGAAGGACCAAAACGCCAAATAGGAAGAACTGAAAGACGTTTTGTTTGTCAGCTGCTACAAGAAAGGTTTCTTTCGGTCTTGTGGCAAGAGAAATACCGAAAAGCGCAACCGTCGTAACGATCATCGTTAAAGAAATGAATTGCGCGGGCGCCATGCGGACCGTGTGCAATAGGTATTGAGCAGCGATGTCCATAGTTCCCCAAAAGAAACCGGACAAAATGCCGCAAATGACGCCGAGTGTTCGAATATTCATGTTCGCCTCCGATGTTGTGGTTATAGTTCCTGAAAACTTCTGATCTATCGTGGACGAATAAATTTGAGCACAGGGACTAACTAAATTTGCTCTCGGATACTTAGAATCTTGAGAACGAATTTTTGTTTTGAAAGGATGAGCATCGTGCAAGAAAACCGATACTCTCGTCACGAACTCTTGAAAGAGGTCGGAGTCGAAGGCCAAAAAAGAATCTCGCAAGGCCGTGTGCTAATCATCGGCGCCGGCGGACTAGGGTCACCAGCCTCTCTGTATCTGGCTTCCTCAGGTGTAAAAAAAATCACGATTGTGGATTCCGATACGGTGGATTTAACCAATCTGCAGCGCCAGGTCATTCACAATATGGAGCGCTTAGGTATGAATAAAGCCGAAAGCGCAAAAGTCTCTCTGGAAGCCATAAACCCCGAGGTTGAAATCGTTCCGGTAGATCACAGACCGACTCTCGAAGAATTGGAGAAGCTTGTTTCCGAATGCGATGTCGCTTTGGACTGTACCGACAATACCGAGTCTCGCTACATCTTCAATGACGTTTGCCGACGTTTCAAAAAACCGCTCGTTACGGCCGGAGTCGTGGCTTTCGACGGTCAAATCACGGTCTTCGACTTTAGAGATCCTGAGTCGGCTTGTTATGCCTGTCTTTTTCCGAACCATGAAGGCAAAGACGAGAAGGCTTCCACCAAAGGCGTTTTTGCACCCCTAGTGGGCATGCTTGGGTGTATGCAGGCCGCCGAGGCTCTTAAAATTATCGGGAAGTTCGGCGAGCCTTTAACAGGTCGTCTGTTAATGGTGGATGCCCGCACGATGACATGGCGTCAAATGAAATACAGACGCGATGATGAATGTCCGTGCTGCTCACAGGGAAGATAAACAATGAAAGTTAAAGTTCTTTATTTTGCTTCTTTGAAAGAACGTCTGCTGAAAGGCGAAGATACGGTTGAAGTGCCTGAAGATGTAAAAACCGTGGAAGATCTGATTAACTATCTGTCTGAGAACGACGCAGCGCTTAAGGCTGCTTTTGAAGAAATGCCTCGTCTGCGCTTTGCCGTGAACCAAGAAATGGCCAAAGAATCGACAGTTTTGAAGGACGGCGACGAAGTGGCCTTCTTCCCGCCGGTTACCGGAGGTTAATACTTTAGAAAGCAGAAGGGTCCGTTGTAAACGGCCTTTTTGCGGAGATTTTTAATGACAGGCGCCGGGCTCCGTCAAGAGATCGGAACGAAATCGCGGTTGACCGCAGCATTTAGGTTTGTGATCACGATTTCGGCAGCGCTCCTGTTGTCTGGTCTTTTCGATAGCCCCCAATTAGGTGGTTTTGCCGCCTTGGGGGCTTTTATGGCTCTGCTCAGTGATACCGAAAGCGACTTGATTTCGCGTCTCGGCGGGGTTGCCATTACCTTCATCGGCGTTATGTGCGCTGCACTTCTCGGTGTCGTGCTCAAGAATATGGAGTATGGCAAATGGCTCGTCATCGGACTGGTGTGTTTCGGTCAAAGCCTGATGACCTTTGCCGAGAAATTCTGGTGGCTGTGGGGAAAATATGTTCTGGTTTTTCTTCTGATTTCGATATTCGATTTCACACCGGACTTGATGGCCTTCGTCGGCTACTTCATCGGTTTCAGCCTTGCGATGGCGGCAATCGTGCTCGATCACTTCGTTTGGCGCTACGAGAAGCTCTCGCTCCGCCCGATGGCACAGCTCAAGCTCGTGGAAGGCGGCAACCGCAACTCTTATGCGTATGCGCTCATTTCCACTGCTACCTTGATATGTGCTTTGGGCTGTTCATTCCTATTTGATTTTTCCGAACCTGGATGGGTCGGAATCACGGCGCTTTATTTATTAAATTCCAACGTGGCTGCGGGCTATAAACGAGTGGTCCAAAGAATTCTCGGAACACTGCTCGCTTACTTCTTAGTCATCCTTATCTTTCCGTATATTGACGATAAGTTTGTGCTTGGTGCGCTGATCGTGGCGTCTTCCGCGGGTATTCCGGTATTTGTCGGCGGGAACTATACCTGCATGACTTTCTTTATCACTTGCTACATCCTTTTTGTATTGGACTGGTTGATGCGTGCATACGGAGGAGACTATTCCATCCTTATTTGGAGGATTTGGGACACGCTGATGGCGGCAGGGTGGGTCGCACTCGGTCTTGGCGTACTTTATCTGTGGGAAAAGAGGCTGAAAAAAGCCGGTTTTGAGCCCCGTATCCCAAGAAACGAGAATTGACAAAAATTGCCCCCCAAACCAAAATTAACCGTTTGAGGAAATTAAAAGTTCTTCACAGAAAATCACATAATCAGGAACGATTCCATGGCTGACGACAACAAGACAACGAACGCAACATCAACCGCAAAACCTGCTGCAGCAGAACCGACCAAGGCGGCTGCTCCGGCAGAAGCAAAACCCGCTGCTAAAGCACCGGCAAAACCTCGCACCGTTAAGGCTCCGACGATCCGCAGACCGGCTGTACGCCGCACCGCAGTTAAAGCTGCTGCCCCTGCCGCTGCAGCAAAAGAGACTTCTCTGAAGGAGGTTTCTTTAGACGATCCTTCTCTGTACATTAACCGCGACATCAGTTGGATTGAGTTCGACCGTAAAGTCCTTGAAACAGCAATGGATCCCGAGATCCCGCTGCTCAACCGTGTTCTCTTCTTGTCCATCTTCTACAACAATCTCGACGAATTCTTCATGGTTCGCGTGATGAACGTTCAGAGACAGGCCAGAAGTGGAGCCGAACCGACCGGTCCGGATAAGATGCCGCCCGCTCGTCAGCTTTCCGAAATCCGTCGTAAAGTTACCGAGATTCTCGAAGAAGCTGAAAACCTCTGGATTGATACGCTCAAACCCGAGCACGAGAATAAAGGGATTCGTTTCTCTAAGTACTCTGCGCTGAACGCAGCACAGAAGAAGGAAATGAACCGCTATTTCGACGAAGATATTTTCCCGGTTCTGACGCCTCAGGCGGTGGACAAAGGTCGTCCGTTCCCGATGATCTCCAACACCAGCCTGAATTTCGTGATGGAGCTCGAAGCAATTGAAAGCGGTATTTCGGTTAAGAACCGTTTTGCTCGTTTGAAGTGCCCGAATAACGTTCCTCGTTTCCTGTTCGTTTCCAATAAAGACAACACCGTTACACCGGATCTGTCCTACGCCACCACTGAAGGTGTGATTGTTCTGACTGAAGATCTGATCGGCAACCGTTTGAATACGCTCTTCCCGGGATATAAGGTTAAGTCTCAGGGTCTTTTCCGTATTACCCGTAATACGGACGGTGAGATCGAAGAAGACGAAGCTGACGATCTGCTCTCTGCCGTTCGTGACTATGTCGAACAGCGTCGTTTCGGTTCAATCGTCCGTGTCGAGATTGAAAAGGGCATGCCGCAGCGTCTGCAGGACTTCCTGTATGAACACTTAGATCTTCATCCGAACCAGTTCTACCGCTGTCGTGTTCCTCTGGCCTTCTCCGAATTCGGCCGCATGATGAAGATTGACCGCCCGTCTCTGAAGTATCCGTCCGATCATCCGAAGACACCGAAGGCTTTTGAACAGGGCCGCAATTGCTTTGACGAGATCCGCAAGCGCGACATCCTTGTCTACCACCCGTATGACTCGTTTAACTGCGTGTTGGAATTCTTGAAGCAGGCAGCTTTGGATCCGAACGTTGTCGCTATTAAGCAGACGCTTTACCGCTGCGGCAGCGATTCTCCTGTTGCTAAGGCTCTTCTTGAAGCTCGTCGCCGCGGCAAACAGGTGACCGCCGTCGTTGAGCTGAAGGCTCGGTTCGACGAAGAGCAGAACATTAACTGGGCTGAAGAAATGGAACGCAACGGTGTGAACGTTGTGTACGGTTTTGCCGGCCTCAAAATTCATGCCAAGCTCTGCTTCGTTGTTCGCCGAGAAAAAGGCAAACTTGAGCGCTACACGCACATCGGTTCCGGTAACTACAACGCTGCTTCGGCCAAGATCTATACCGACTTGGGGCTCTTCACGGCCAATAAGGATATCAACGATGACGTCCAGGATCTGTTTAATGTGATGACCGGCTACGGCGTAGTCAACCACTATCGCAAGCTGCTGGTTTCTCCGCACACCTTGCGCCCCGGCATTACCAAGCTGATCCGCCGCGAAATCGAACAGCACAAGAAGCACGGCAACGGCCATATCATCATCAAGTGCAACCAGCTGGTTGACTATGAAATGGTCAAGGTTCTTTATGAAGCCAGCCGCGCCGGTGTGAAGATCGAATGTATCGTTCGCGGTATCTGCAGTCTGCGTCCCGGTTTGCCCGGCGTTTCCGATACGATCACGGTTCGCTCGATTGTCGGACGTCTCTTGGAGCATGCCCGCATCTACTATTTCCACAATAACGGGGATGAAGAGATGTACTTCGGCAGTGCCGACTTGATGACGCGTAACCTGAACGGTCGTATCGAAGTGCTGACGCCGCTCCTGCAGGAAAACCTGCGCAATAACGTCATGAATCAGATCGTGATTCCTCAGCTGAAGGACAACATTCACGCCTGGGTTATGAACTCCGACGGTTCTTACGCCAAGTTGCAGCCTAAGAAGGATGAGACGGTGTACGACAGCCAGGAAGAGATTGCGAAGAAATTAAATCTCATGAAGAAATAATCTTCTGATGCGTTAACCACAAAGCTCCCGCGGTTCGATACTCGGGAGCTTTTTTGGAGTAGAGAGACATGACTCGAGACACTTCATCGCTTCAGGAAGCAAAGATGCTCCTAGAGGTTCTGAAGAGAATCCCTCTGAACCGAAAAATTTCCACGACGGATCTGCACCAGCAGCTCACGGCGGCAGGTTACGAATTGAGCCGCAGAACACTTCAGCGCTACTTGAAGGCTCTGTCTGAAAGCGATATGGGCGTACAGTGCGACGATAAGTCCAAACCTTTCGGCTATCGGCGTCTATTAAATTCCAATGACTTGGATCGCGTAGGGCTTGGTGCTGACGGCGCGCTCCTGCTTTTGCTTGCTCGAGAGCACTTGCGCTATCAGATGCCGCCGGACCTCACAAATTCGCTGTCCTATCTTTTTGATGCGGCGGAGAACTATATGCATACGGCTTCGGGATCGTCACCCGAAAAACGTTGGCTCAGCAAGGTTCGCTTCGTGAGCGGAAGTCTGCCGCTTTGTCCGCCGATGATTCGTCCCTTGATATTTAATAAAGTTTCTGAGGGCTTATTTAAGCAGGTCAAACTCGATATTGTTTATTTCAAAAGCGAGAACGAAGAAGAGGTTCAGCTGCGTGTATCTCCGCTGGGCCTCGTGCAGCAAGATGTCCGGCTGTATTTAGTCTGCTGTTATGAAGACACGACGCAGATTAGAAACCTTGCTCTGCACCGTATTAAAAAGGTTGAGCTGACCACCTTCATTGCAGAAGAGCCGAAGGGTTTCGACTTGCAGCAGTACGTCGACAGAAGTCCGTTCAATTACGGCAATGCACAAAAGGTATTGCTGGAGATGGTATTTAAAAACCGTCAGACCGCTTTGATTCTCAGAGAGACACCGTTTAATCGGATGCAGAAGCTGGAAGAGAGAAGAGACGGCACGTTTAAATTAACAGTAGAAGTTGCCGATACAGTTTTGCTCACCGGATGGATCGAAGCCTGGCGAGAGAAGGCCGGCATTATTTCGGTAAAGAAAACGCCGATCCAATAGACAACAAAAAACCCGCTGCAGCAGCGGGATTTTTGTTGAAGATTCAAGAAGAATTATTCGCGGTCCGTGCGATAGAAATATTTCTGATGACGGCTGTTTCTTCTTTGATCGTATGCGTAACGGATCCAGGCTTCAGAGAGAGATTCTCCGTCTCTCCAATTGAAAGTACGAACGCCTGCCCAAAGCTTCGGATTCCACATGGGTTCGTCAGGAATGCGGATGAACGCATTTAAGCTCGGATATTCCTTAGGATTCTGTTTCATCATGACGGTCTTGCAGTCGCGCACAAAGTCGCCGTAGAAGTCGTCTACGAAGCGGTCAAATTTGGAGAAGTCGATTGTGACGTCTTTGCCGCCGTTCGGAGAGGGTTCAACGAGGAGAATCGGAGAACCGGTGCTGTTCTTAGCGAGGCGAAGCGTGATGCCGCCGTAGGTTTCGTAAACGCTCTTGGAATAATCCGGAGTTGTTTGGAAGAAATCCTCGGCGATCGGATTTAAACGGGGTTTGCGAAGCCAGGGCTTGTTCGGGACATTCGGTCCGGAAACAACCATGGTGCGTGGATCGGCGAGAACTTCGGGCGGAACATTCAAATCTTTGGAATGAACCATTTCCTCGAAAGCATGCTTGTCTGCATTTTTCTGCATCAGATCGAGGATTGCCCAAACTTCAGGAAGGTTTTCTGCAGGCAGATCGAACTCATCAACATAGCCGAACTTAGCGCTTTCTTCCTTGTAATTCGGACGCTGATCCAAAGCATGCATTACTTTCCAAGAACGACCTTGAGAAGCGGATGGAATCGGCCATTTGGGTTCTTCATGTTCTTGGCCTTCAGAGGCCGTATCCATCCGAAGTTCACTTTCCGTGTCGTAGACGGGAACCTGATAAATATTCGGGTTGTGTTTGGGTGGCTGAGGTCTGTTTTCCTGCGCTTTTTGGGCCTGAGCAGAAACAACCGCGTTGTCTACGGCGCTCTGAATAAACGAGTCGTGCAGGGCCTTTTCATTCTTACTTGCATTTCGGCCGCGCATCGTTCTTTGGAAGAGAGAGTTTCTGCGGTTTCCTTTGTCGCGTTGCTGGAAGTTTTCGCGTCGGCTGTTGTTTGAAGAAAATTCGGAATGAGAAACGGGCGTTTCAAACGCGGGTTCTTTGGCTTCCGGAGCCGGACGGGTTTCCTGAACGGCAGGTTCGGGCGTCGGACTAAAGACTCGCGGCTCGTTATTGAAAGTCGGCGCCGGTGCTGGTGTCGGAGAGGCCAGTGCAGGAGTGACAGGTGACGGAGCAGCAGCTTCTGCGGTTTCAGGCGGACGTTTCTTTAATTGGAGTTTCGGTCTTCTAGGGGCTTCAGCGGCCGGAGATTCAATAGGAGAGGAAGTTTCTACAGGGGTTTGTGTTGTCGGAGCCGTCTCAGCTGCTTGTGTAGCCTGGGACTGAGCGTTTGCGATCGCCGTTGTTTTTGTCTTTTCGTAATCTTTTACCCAATTGTATAGGCTAACAATATTGATGCCTAAGTCAGCAGCTACGGCAGCCGCCTTTTCTTTGCCTTCTACAACTCGCAGAGCTGCATGATGTTTAAATGAAGGATCAAAAGTTCGACGTGTTCTTTTTTGTTCCATAAACAGCGTTTCTTAAGTATTGCCGTCATTGGGAAGTTTTCTATCCATAAGCATTAGGAAAACGGCTTTCGATTAAATAAAAAGGAAAGACGAACGGGAAATCGAAACGTTAATAAAAACTTTCGTAGAGATAGACGGCGACGTGTCTTCGGGAGGAATTGTACCTTTATTTAGGTAAAAAGAGTTTAAAAATTAATCAAAAAACTGCGTTATTTCTTATTCTGGGCTTGATTTTCTGAGATTACAGGGAGGTCTCAAAATCAAGCGGAAGAGTTCTTAAAACAGAAAGTTTCCTTTCGAAGAGATTGATTTCCTAGGGAAACCACCTAAAAAATCACTCGTTTTTATGTATGGTTCCTCTTCAAAATGATGCCATTCTCCTTTTTGCTTTTATTTAGTTTTATTAAATATCGTTATGACAACTAAGAACTCAGTCTTTGGGAAGCTGACTATTGCAGCAGCCCTTTGTTCTTCTGCCATCATGTGCGCATCAACCGCTTCTGCCGCCGGCTTCCAGCTGACCGAACAAAGCGTGGCAGGTATGGGTCGTGCTCACGCCGGCGCCGGTATCATCGGTGATGACGTTTCTGCGATTCACTTCAACCCTGCCGGCATGACCCTTTTGCATGGTCTTCAGACGACTGTGGCAGGCACGTATGTTTCCTTGGATATTGATTACAAAGGGTTGAACGGTGCAACAGAAAACGGTCGTGATAAGCCGGCCAGTATTCCTGCCGCATATCTTTCCTATCAGGTGAACGACTCTTTATGGTTGGGTTTAGCGATTACTTCTCCTTATGGAATGCGCATTCGTTACAACAACGATTGGGCTCAAAGAGAACGCGGAATCAGCGGTTCTGTGACAACAGTTGACATCAATCCGAGCATCGCTTGGAAAGTAAACGAGTACGTAAGCATTGGCGGTGGTGTTTCTGCTCTTTGGACGCATTCCAAGATCAAGAGCGGAATCACGAAGGGGTATCAGCTTGGGAATGTAGGTGTCCCATTGGGCGGAGAGTTTGAGTACAAGGGCTCTGATTGGATGTTTACATACAACCTTGGATTGATGGTGAGCCCGACAGAAGATTTGCGTTTCGGAGTGTCCTACCGTTCCTCTGCCCATGTGACTGCACGCGGCGATTACTACATTCGTGGCAATGCATTAATGAATGGTGAGGGGGATGGTAAAGGTCGTCTTCAGACACCAGAAACCGTTTATATTTCTGCCACTTGGAAACCAATTCAGAGGTTGAGACTCTCCGGTTTAGCTCGCTGGGCAAACTGGAAAAAATTTGAAAACATGCGCTTCAGCATGGATAACTTGAATAATCTCCAACCATCTTCTGAGTCTGCAGGCCTAGTTCAAGGCCTCCCTGATAAGTTAAAGCCGATGGTGCCTTACGCGATGGGAGTAATCCAACATAAATTAGGAAATGTCAACATCGAAAACAATTGGAAGGCGGCCTGGTTGTTCTCTCTTGGCGCTGACTTAGATATTACTGATCAGTGGACGATTCGCGGCGGTATTGCACTGGAGACGGACCCGATTAAGCATCAACAACTCAGAACGGCTTTGATTCCTGACACCAAACGCTTGTGGCTGACTTGCGGCTTGTCTTGGAAACCTACTCCTAAATGGCAGATTGATATGGCTTATGGTCATATTCGCGGGATCGGACACAGAGACCTTTACGCAAGCGCTGAAAGCAACGTGAAGGTTGGCAAGTTTGAAAAGATGAATGCATGGATGGCCGGCGCTGCCGTCACCTATCGCTTCTAATTTCAACTGTTTTCCTCGACAAAAAATCTGGCGACAGCCGGATTTTTTGCTTAGTGGCGTGGATATCGAAGCAATAAGCTGATAAAGACAATGGCGGAAATAAAGCTCAGAACGCTTCCTGGAAGGGCGCTGAAATTTGCAAATCCGTAATGCCTGATTGCTTCGCCGCCAAGGAAAGCACCGATCGCATTAGCGCCGTTGTAGGCGATCTGCCCTAAGGCCGCAAGAATTACCTTAGCGTCTCCCGCTCCGGCAATAATCAGTGCTTGCATTGGGCCGGCAATGAAGAAATAGCCGAAAGCGGCAAGCGCCATGGAAGTTAGTGCAATCCAAGCAACGTCGGAGTAGAAGAGAGCGCCTAAGACGGCGATGGCAATCAGCGTTTGGCCGACGCAGACCAATGCAACATCTGAATAATATTTTGTCAGCGGAGCCGAAACGATGTTTCCGATAAACATGGCAGCTCCTGCTAAGAACATGATCAAGGTCATGGACGCAGCCGGCATGTGAGCAACCGTTGCCATGATCGGGTCAACGTAGGAGTAGTAGGCATAGAAGCCCGCGCTTCCGATAGCAACTCCGGAAAGAATGAGCCAGGGATGCCAGCTTTTGAGCGTTGAAAGCTCGTTGCTGAGGGGCTTCTTAACAACAGGCATTGAGGGAAGCCAGCGAGTTAAAGCTAAGATTAAAAGTAATGCTAAGACAGCAATAAACCCGAATATCAATCTCCAGCTCAAAGCAAAACCGATTAAAGAACCGAGCGGGACGCCGACTAAGTTGGCAGAGGTTTGACCTAAGACCATTAAAGTAACGTCACGGGAGGCTTTGCCCGGATCGGCCAGGCGTTCACATACGACAGCACTTAAAGCAAAGAAAATTCCATGAGGAGAGCCCGACACAAAGCGAGCCGCCAGCATCATGATGTCGTTCTGAGCAAGAGAAGCACCTAAATTTCCGCAAAAGATCAGACAGGCTGCAATTAGAAGTGTGGTTTTGAGATTGGCGTTGCGCCCGAATGCTAAGAGACCGACGATACCTGCGCAGACGCCTGCTGCATAAGCAGAGATGTAAAGGCCGGCTTGAGGGATCGTGACGTGGAAATCATTAGCGATTGCCGTTAAAACCGGTACGATTCCGAGTTCAGCGACGCCGAGACAAAAGGTTCCGATGCAAAGCGCTGCGATATGTTTATTAAGCTGCATAGTATTTTCTTGATGATTGGGATTTACTTTATGCAAACTCACGATAAAAAATAAAAGGCCTGCTCTAAATCGGGAAAGAAGATTCAGAGCAGGCCGAAGCTTTAGTGAAATTATCAGACAGCAGCCATTAATTCCACTTCAAGTCGGTAGCCGAAATGCAGCTCTTTGACAGGAACAACGACTCGAGCCGGTCGAGCAGATTTGAATCGCTCGCTGTAAAGACGATTGATTTCGGGCCAATCATTAAGATCGGCAATGTAAATGCGGCAGTTCACAACTTTATCTAAAGAACTTTCGCATTCTTTAAGGATTGCTTCAATGACGTCGAATACGGCGTCAAATTGTTCCTTGACGCTGGCGCCCGGTTTCACGCGCATCGGGAGAACGCCGGAAACATAAGCGGCGCCGTTAAAGATAACGGCATGCGAATAATGGCCGTTGGGAGGCGGCAAAGAGGAGAGAATGACCTCTCTCATAATGAAACTCCTTTCGGCTGCCAGCCGTAGATGCGGTTCCAAATATCTACAATCTTGCCTTTGCGGACAACGAAGTACTGAGGATGCTGAGCCGCCATGGCGCAAGCATGATTCGGAAGAATTCTGAGACGAGTTCCGATCGGGAAATCTTTCGGATCAACTAAGCGGCCGTCACGGTGCGTAATGATTCCGTGTTCTTGGTTAGCGGAAGCGACGATAAGATCATCAATCGGGTTGCCGTCGATGTCGCAAACCAAACCGTATCCCTGATCGACAGCCTGGGCAGCGGTGCCGCGGTCGCGGGAAAGAGCCATCCAGCCGCCGTCGGTGATGACCCAGCCTTTTTCTTTTTGATGTCCTGTAACTTCAACTAGCAGCGACAAAGCGATTTGATCAATCGTACAAACTTTCAGTCCTGCCATCACGAGGTCAAAGAGGCAGTAAACGCCGCAACGGACTTCAGTAACGCCTTCCCAAGATTCAGCAAAGACGGCTGTGGGTGTGGAACCTGCAGAGATAATCTTCGGTTCAAATCCGGCTTTACGGAGGCGATTGGCACAATGGACAAGAGAATCTCTTTCGTTTTCCTGAGCCTTGAGGCAAGCGGCCTGTCCTACACATTTATAGGAATCGCCTGCGTGCGTAAGAACGCCTGCAAAATAAGCTTTGCCTTGAAGAATTTTTGCAATCTCGATCAGATCGTCAGAGTCGGGCTTAACGCCGGATCTGTGTCCGTCGACGTCGATTTCAATCAGGACAGGGCAAGGGATCTTTCTTTCTTCGCAATAAGCGCTGAATTGTTCTGCGGCCTCTTTATTGTCAAGGATAACTTTCAAGTCGCAGCCTGCTTCTCTTAAGTTCACGGCGCGTTCGAATTTTCCCGGCGAGATGCCGACGGCATAAATGAGATCGATCACGCCGAGATTAAAGAAATACTCCGCTTCCAATAAAGTTGAAACGGTTGCAGGTCCCGATGGGGAAGTCATTTGAGTTCTTGCAAACTCAATGCATTTACCGGTTTTGAGGTGAGGACGGAGCGCTACATTCAGACGTTCTGCTTTTTCCTTCATCCAATTACAGTTCCGAGCGAACTTGTCTAGGTCCAGGAGAAGGGCCGGGGTTTGAACGGTTTTGAGATTCACGATTGCTCCCAGAGATTGTTATTCTGATGGCAGTCATTTTAAAACAGCACTCGAAGTCAGAGGAAGGAGCAGTTGTTGTGTAAGTGAAAACTAGAAGTCTGCTTCAGACCAGAACCGAAAGAGTGCTTTTGCCGAAGAGACGAAGGGATAAATGAAGCAAGCTAAAGATCTGCGATAGATCTAATTTATTCATTTTAAAATGAAAAACCGAGCATTTTAGCTCGGTTTTTCGAAATCCTTGGTGCCTAGGGAGAGATTCGAACTCTCACGCTTATTAGGCGGGGGATTTTGAGTCCCCTGTGTCTACCATTTCACCACCTAGGCATTTTCTCTGTGGTGCCGGTAAGAGGAGTCGAACCTCCGACCTTCGCATTACGAATGCGCTGCTCTACCAACTGAGCTATACCGGCACACAGGAGATGCGATTATATAGAAAAAGATTTTTTTGTGCAATGCGCCAGATTTTGAAGAACAGCTCAGTGCTTAGGCTGTAGCGGACCGTAGAAATAGGAAGCCGTAGCACCCCCGTCAATCAAAAAGTCAGAACCGGTGATGAAAGAACTTCTCGGATCCATAATGAATTGGGCTGTGGACTGGCTCTCTTCACATTTCAGTCAGACGATTGATCATTCGTCCGTTGCAGAAAAAGTCGGGATGTCTACAGCTTCTTATTACAGAAGATTCAGAGAGATCGTCGGAAGTACCCCGAGTCAGTTCGTCAGAAACCTACGGCTCACAGAAGCAAAGAGATTGATGATCGATGAACAGCTTGAGGCTGCTCAAGCTTGCTATCGAGTCGGATATGACAGCCCAACGTATTTCAGCCGGGAGTTTAGAAACCTGTTCGGAGAGTCGGCCTCAAAACACGTCAAACGGATTGCGGCAGAGATGCAGTAAGCAGCGGTGAAGATTTTTAGTAAGAGAATTTTCAATATTCGAAAAAAG
>OGOE01001341.1_pt1 | contig 15638 bp, 9 predicted proteins | sample 1552611 | NCBI WGS metagenome assembly OGOE01 (sample SAMEA2580129, study PRJEB22360) | human gut metagenome | biome: human gut; feature: human-associated habitat; material: faeces | place: Denmark | collected 2008/2010
GAACCTGGGCAGATCTGTGTGATAATTTTTCCTTCCGCGTGTTTATTGATAATCAGGAATTTGGTTTTTCCAGGGTAATGAATCTGGAGCAGGATCAGGAGGTTGAAGAATTTCAGGTCGGTGGAATGAATTTTGCGCCCCATATCGCGGTATCGCCGAATAAAAAGGGCGGGCGTCTGATTCTGGAAAAGGGCAAATGTTTTTCTTCCGGTCAGAAGCAGATCAAAAACTGGAGAGCCGGTTACCGGATCAACAGCCTGATCGATGTGTTCATATATGACCGTTCCGGATCATTTGCCGGTTCCTATGGGATCAATGGCGGAGTGATCGTAAAGTGGGAGGTTTCAGGACTGGACGGGCTTGGAAATGAATTGCTGATCCAGAAGTTTGAGATTGCGCATGCCGGTGTGCAGATGGGAGACGCAAGGACAGGCGGAACGGGGGCTTCTTTCCGTGGATAATATAGAAGCAAAAACAGGATCGATCTATAAAAAAGCGTGGTGATCGGATGAGAGACAGGCTATGGAGGATACGGCAGACGCCGCAGAAATTCCATTATCTTGACTGGTGTGAAAAAATTAAAGAAAAATATTCTTCGAGAGAGGAATATGGGTTCGCCGGAGCGACACTGACATTTTTGCAGGGAGAGAAAGAATCTGAGCAAAAAAAGAGCGGTGAAGAGCGCCGGCTGATGTTGTTTTTTCAGAATCTCATTTTTTGCTGGCAAAATTCCATCGGAGTGAAGATATCTATCGGAAATGCGCGGATTCTGGAAGAGAGCGTCAGGACTGCGTTGGAACTCTCGATGAAAAATCTTTCCATGGAAGAAGAAAAACGGTTTTCGCGCGAGGTGAAGATTGCCAGGGATCTTCTGGCTGGAAAAGGGAGAACGGAAGCGGAAATGCGGGAGAGTCCGGTATTCTGCCGTTGGCAGGATGGATTCAGTTGGGAGGAGATCAGCGGGATCCGGGAAATACGGGAATACGCGAACAGCCAGAAAAAGACATTGGAGATCCGCCGGGAGACTGCACGGATCAGGAGCACGGGACTTACAGGACATTTGGAAGAACTGCAGGGAAGTGCGGAGAGGGGTGCAGAAAGAAGTACAGAAAGAAGTACGGAAAGAAATACAGAAAGAAGTACGGAAACAGCTTCAGGCAGAAGTACAGCAGAACTCCCGGAGAGCCGCATGGTGTATCTGGAACCGGGAGAAAGAAAAAAAGATTCTGCAATGGAATCCAGGGAAACCACGGAGGTCAAAAAAAATATTGACCGGCTCCGAAAAGAGACGGCGATACAGAGAGAAAAACTGACGGAAGCGGAGAAAAAGCTTCAGACAGAACGCGTCGAGGCAGAAGCACGGATCTTAGAGAGAGAGAGACAGATAGAGAGGGAACTGCAGTTAGAGAAGAAGAGACAGGCAGAGCGGGAACTGCAGTCAGAGAATCAGAGACAGACCGAGAGAAAACTGCGGTCAGGGAAGGAAAAGCAGGCAGAAGAACAGGGGCCTAAAATAGATAGACAGCAGTTAGAAAAACGGCAGCAGACAGAAGAGAAACGGTTGTCGGAGAGTCGGAAACAGTTGGAAAGAGAAGTGCTGTCAGAGAGTTCGGAACAGCCGGAAGGAGAACCACAGTCAGAGAAAGAAAGGCAGATAGAGTCGGAAATTCATCTGCAGGAACAGAAAGAAGAATTGCAGACTGAATTCCGAAAACAGATAGAAAAAGAACTCCAGCGGGAAAGAGATTCCCAGAGAGAAGATTTGATCCGGAGGGAAGGACGGTTTCTACAATTTTCCGAAAATACAGATGAGTATGCAGAAACTGATATACAGGCGGAACCGGCGGGAAATGAACAGCTGGAGATGCCGGAGAGCCATCTTGTGTACCTGACACAGACGGAAAAACAGGAAGAGACACCAGGAGTGGGAGCTCTGAAAACGGAAGAAACCATTCTCCAGGCCAGCAGCCGGATACGGGAAGAAAAACGAGAGCTGGAAGATAGGACAAGGCAGTTCGAGTCGGAAAAAAAGCAGCTGGAAGAAAAGCTGTATAAGACAGAAAAGATCCTGCGGACCGAGAAACAGAGAGAGATAGACAATGTTCAGCGGATCGAGAAACAGCTGGAGACCGAGAGACTTCGACAGTCGGAAAAACTGCGTGAGTTGGAAAGATTTCAGCAGTCGGAAAAACTGCGTGAGTTGGAAAGATTTCAGCAGCCGGAAAAACTGCATGAACTGGAAAGACTTCAACAGAAAGAAAAAATTTCCGAATTAGAAAAACGATATCAGCTGGAGCAACATCAGACGGAACAACTACTGACACTGCAGCAGAAACAAGATACAGAAAAGCAGCAGGAGACTGAAAAAAGGCAGCAGGTCGAAAAACTACTGGAGATTGAAAGACAGCAGCAGATAGATCACCGGTCAGAACCAAAAAAAACTTACCAGTTTGAGAAAGTGTTGGAAACAGAGAAATTTCAGCAGGAGGTTGAAAAAGAGCGGCAGGAGAAAAAGAAACTTGAATCAGAGTTCATACAGCAGACAGGAAAAAAATCAGAACTGGAATTCCTGCAGCAGTTAGGAAAGAATTCGGAATCACAGTCTGAAATTGACCGGGAGAGCCAATGGGAAAAGCAACTGGAACTGGAACAAGCACCACTTCCGGAATTGCCGGAGGCACAGCTAATCTACAGGAATCAGGAAAATCAGTCAGGTTCTTTACCAATGGACAGATCGTCAGATCAGGATCAGACGCCCAGTCAGCGAGATCGTCTGGAGCAGTTTTTGCCGATGACGGCAGCCGGAAAATCAGCGCTGGTGGAACAAAAAATTATAAATGAGCGGACAAATGTTATTTTAAAAAGTCTGCTGTCTGAATTTCAGCCAAGTGCAAGGCAACCAGATACGATCATAAATCTTCTGACTTCTATAAATCGACCGGATAATAAAACAAAACTTCAGGTATTCATGAGCAGCCAGGAGAATCAGATGAAACTTCGGACGGTCATGAACGATCTGGGTAATGCAGAAAAAGTCCGGAGTCTTACAGAGTATCCGGAAAGTATAACGAAATTTCATACACTTATGAGCCTCCCGGAAAACGCGGCTAAATTTAAGACAGTTACCTCTCAAGCTGAGAATACAACAAAGTTTCGGACGATTATGAGTCGATCAGAAAGCGCAGCCGGATCTCAGTCAGGCGTGAATCCTATGTCAGGTGCGAATCCTATGTTGGCCGTAGCCAGCCGGATATCGGAATCAGGTGGATATCCATCAAATTCAGGATACTCGGAAATCCTGCCCGGCATCACAAGATTCCGCACGAGACGCGGTGCCCCGGGAAGTATCACGGAGATCCGCATGATATCGGGGATCCGGCCTGCTGTGCTGCAGATCCTCAAGACGGAAAATGACCGGTCGAGAGTCATCCAGAGCTTTGCTGGAACTGATCGCTTAAGAGTCATCCAGAGCTTTGCTGGAACTGATCGCTTAAGAAGCGCCCAGAACTTTGCAGGAATCGATCATTTAAGAGCAGCTCAGGATCTTGCTGGAATTCATCCGCTAAGAGTACTTCACAGATTTTCCGACATCAATCCGGCAAACAGTGTCCGGAACATGAATGAATCTGATCCGGAAATGATCCATATCCCGGATCTGGCCGGAGCCGTGAAAATCCAGTACGCAGATCATGGAAAGCACAGACAGGATCAGATAGCCTCAAATTCTGATGTCTTAGCAATGTCCGCAAAACTCACGCAGACAAGGGAAGAGACGAGGATCCTTAAACGGGATTCCGGATTTACAAGATCGACGCTCATAGAGCAGGAAAAGAAGATCAACGGACTTCGTCAGGAACTTCGCGAACAGATGCAGACAGTAAATGAAGAAGTAAAGCGCCTGATAAACACCCAAAAACAGGATGCATCCGTCCGGAATATGGCGGACCGTGTTATGAAGGAACTGCAGAAACAGTTCCGCACGGAGAAGATCCGCCGGCGCTATTAAAGCAGGAAAAATGACAAAGCAGGCAGAAGAACAAATACCGGTGCATATGAAGCACTGGAGCAGCTGCGGAATATCAGGGAAAGGAGCGGAACGATGGGATATGAGAAAGCGGTACTGATTCCCGAGGACGGGAAAAAGGAGATCAAGGTCCAGTTCAATCCGGCAGAGTACAACCTTTCCAGAAGTACAACCTACGCCGAAAAAAAGGTTCTGGGTCTGGATGACCCATTTACCCAGTATATCGCCGGGGAAGCTGAGACATTAAAGATTACGCTGATGTTTGATACATATATGCCTCCCGGAGAAAAAAACGCGGAGGAGAGTGGATCGGATGTGAGACTCCAGACAGAAAAAATCGCGAAGCTGATGGAACTGGATCCGAAAAAACACCGGCCGCCCAAAGTAACATTCCGCTATGGTTCCCTGATATTCAGCGGTGTGATCACGGAATTGAACCAGACATTTACGATGTTTTTGGCGAACGGAATGCCGGTCAGGGCAAAACTGGAAGTCACATTCCGCTCGATGGGAAAAGAAAATACCCATGTTCCGTTAGAATCCCCGGACAGGACGAAATGCCGGACGCTTTATGAAGGCCAGAGTCTGTGGGGGCTTGCTTACGAAGAATATGGCGATCCGGAAAAGTGGAAGGAGATCGCAAGGGAAAACAATATTACCAATCCGCTGCAGGTAAAACCGGGACAGGTGTTAAGACTGCCAGCCCTGTAAAACCGGACACAGGAGCAGAAAGATATCAGGGAAAGGAGGCGGCTTCATGGCTGATCTGATGACGGGAACCTATAGTACAGAAAACCTGCGGAGAGATAATGGCGGTTTTATGATACCGGATTTTTCCATTGAAGCAGATGGAAAACAGATCCGCCGGTCTTCAAAGAGCGGGACGCTTTTTATTGATTCCGTTCAACTGAAGCTCTCCGCCGATGCCTCCGGATCCCTGACATTTGATGTATTGAACGCCTATGATCTCGAAGCAAGGAAATTTTCGGATAAGGTAAAAGAAATGTTGAAACCGGGGAATGCGGTCAGCGCAAAGTTTGGGTATGCCGGAAATCTCGTGGAGATCTTCAGCGGATATATCCACAGCGTAAATTACGAGTACAATGACACTCCGACGATCTCTGTGACAGCGGTGGACATGATCCGGCTTATGCAGGACAACGAAGGCGGCGGACGGATCTATACCGGAAAATCTTATACGGAAATCTTTCAGGCGGTGATGAAACGCTACAGCTCCATCTGCCCTTCAAAAAACATAAAAGCAGATCCGCCGGCGGCAGTGGGGCAGACGCTGCAGATAGCGCAGAAAGGCAGCGATTACTCGTTCGTAAAGGATACGCTCTGCAGGTTAGAATGCCGGGAATTTTTCGTTCTGGCAGGAAAAGCGTATTTTATTGACGCATCCAGGAAAAAACAGTCCGTCGTGTCTCTGGAATGGGGACGGGATATCCTTTCTTTTTCCTGCGAGAGGAATTACATATATGAAACACTTCGGGTTCAGATGGTGGATCAGAACCGGCAGACGAAATCTCTGGAAAAGGAGATGACCTTTGAAGGACAACATCAGAAACGGGTGATCCCATCTCCCGGGATCAAGAATGTATCGATCGATTCAGAAGGAGATGCGGAGCGGGCGGTACTTCAGGTGAAAAAAGCGGTGGATGAAGAACGGCAGAAGGCAGTTCACTGCTCCGGAACCTGTATCGGAATCCCGCAGATCGTTCCGGGAAGAAGCCTGACGATCAGGAAACTGGATGCATGGATCGACGGGACGTACGAGATCCTGTCGGTGGAACACCGGATCGATGAGAATGGATATACAACACAGTTTGAGCTTGGCGGCTGATTATGGGGAAGGAGAAAGAGCATGGATCTGTTTAAAGAAATTCTTGATACAAAAACATCGTCCTCATCCCCGCGATTCCGGATGCAGATGGCAGACCTTGCCACCGCGGTGGTGAAGGAAAACTGGGACAAAGAACATCCGGGCTGTGTCAAAGTGGAATATATTCTTGGTGCGGACGGTGCAAAGACATCCGATTGGATCCGGGTTCTTCACGGATATGCCGGAAAAGGATTCGGCTCCTACGCTCTGCCGGAGATCGGCAGTGAGGTCCTTGTGGGATTTATTATGGGAGATATGGAAAATGCGGTAGTTCTCGGCTGCCTGCACAACAGCGAAAACCCACTCCCGGAAAAGACTGCAAATGAAAAGAATACAGTCAAAGAGATCAGGACGAAGGGCGGCTACGAGCTTACGATCTCAGAAGAAAAAGGGAAAGAAAAGCTCTCTGTGAAAACTCCCGGGGAGCAGATCCTGACGATCGATGATGAAAACCAGAAGATTGAAGTTCAGGATAAACAGGGAAAGGAAAAGATCTTAATTGATGGAAAAACGAATTCTGTCAGCATCACGGGGGATAAGAAGATCGAACTTGCAAGCAAAAGTGCGAAGCTTCTCCTCGACGGCGGTGCAAATAAGATCGAGCTCACTGCTTCGCAGATCAGCATCAACGGAAAACAGATGGCAGAGCTCAAGGGACAGTCGTTAAAGCTGGAGGGCACTTCTGTAGAGTTAAAAGCGAAGGGAACGATGAAAGCGGAAGCATCGGGAGTTGCCCAGCTCAAGGGAGCAATGGTAAAGATCAACTAAGGAGATGGAGGCGCAGGTATGGAAGAAAGAGAAAAGCGAGCGTTTTTGGGAACCGGCTTCCACTTTCCGTTGGAGATCGATGAGACCACGGGGCGGTTCCGGATGAGCAGTGAAGAGGAAAATATCAGAGAATCCATCAAGCTGATCCTGATGACAGGAAAAGGAGAGCGGGTCATGCGTCCGGAATTCGGCTGCGGTCTCAAACAGTATACCTATGAGACGATGGACTACGGAACGATGGTACAGATGGAGCGGGAGATCAAGACAGCGTTAGAACGCTGGGAACCGCGGATCGAGGATGTGGAAGCTTCTGTTTCGCCGGGGGAAGCACAGAACGCGCTGATGATCCGGATCGCGTTCCGGGTCAGGGCAACCAACAACCCGTATAATTATGTATTTCCTTTCTTTTTACAGGAAGGTTTTGAATAAATGACGAGAAGCAAGGAGGACGCTGTATGAAAATACCGGATATGAATGAAAAAAATACCAGGGCGTTTTTAGATAAAGTTAGAGAACGCGCGTCCTCCTACACCCCTGAGTGGCGTATGGATCTTGAAAATCCAGATGGCGGAACCGCGTTGGCATTATTGTTTGCGGGAATGTACGAGGATACGTTAAAAAAATATGCTCAGCTTCCGAGAAAAAGTATGCTGGATTTCTTTAACTGTGTGGGTACAGCTCTGGCACCTGCGCGGCCGGCCGGAGGATACGCGGTATTTGGACTTGTGAATCAGGAGACAGATGGAACAGAGATCCGGAGAGGGACCGGACTTCTTGCCAGACCGGAGGAAGATCAGGAAGAAATCATATTTGAGACGAGAAACGATGTATATGTGACCCCATCGAGAATCTGTGACATGGTTCAGGTCATTCCGGAAAAAGACGGGATATACAGGATACACAGGGAAGAGGATCAGAAAGTACCAGGAAATTTTCCACTTTTTGAGGAATGCGGAGAAAATGTTCAGGAACATACGCTTTATCTGGCCCACAATCATGTTTTCTACGTGAAAAGATCCGGAAGTATCCGTCTGACATTCAGAAAAAGCCGGAACCGGGAACCGGATGCCGCTGTTCTGAGAGCACTTGCGGATCCGGAGTCGGCATCAGTGGAGTATTCAGCAGGGGAACGGTTTGAGCCGTTTGCAAAGGTGGAAGCAGAACCGGAGACGGGAGAACTGATCCTTCATAAGGGAGAAAATCAGCCGGTAACAGAAAAATGTGAGCTGGACGGAACATACGCTTTCTGGATCAGGATCCGCTGCAGGAATGTGTCCCTGCTGTCGGAGCTGGAATTTGCAGATATCCGGGTGACCTCCCAGACTGAACGCAGTGTCCCGGATGTGACTTTGGCAGGCGGGATCGAACAGAGGGGGGAATATCTTCCCTTTGGTGAACAGATGGGACTTTATGAGGAAGTTTATTTCTCGTCGGAGCAGGCACTGTCCCAGAAAAACGCTCAGATCACCTTGTCGTTCCGGATGAATTTCCTCCGGATACCGTCGGAGACGTACGGACAGGATCGGAAGAGGGACTGGAAGCTTATCATGAAACGGACGGATTTTATTCCGGACCCGGAGTATGATATCGGGATCGACGAGGTGATATGGGAGTATTATAACGGGAATGACTGGAGAAAACTTCCGGAGAGTGACAGATATTCCAAGGTGTTCCGGGCAGCTTCCGATCAACTGGAAAGAAAGACGGAGATCACATTCAACTGTCCGGGAGATCTGACACCGGTGCTCGTCGGGGCAGTAGAAGGAAGGTATATACGGGCAAGAATTTTAAAAATGAATAATCTGTATCGGTGGAACGGACAGTATATCACTCCGGTTTTAAGAGATACAGGATTTGAATACCGATATCATGAGCCGTTTCCGATGCCGGAGCTGATAGAACGGTTGAATAATATGAGATCCGACAGGATCTACCCGGAAGATCTTTTCCGGGCTGGAAAAGATCTGAAACCGTTTGTCCCGCTGGAGGAGGAAAGTGAGACGTTATATATAGGCTTTGACCAGCCGCTGCGGCAGTGGCCAATCCGTATCTTTTTCAAACTCCGGTCAGGCAGTCAGAATGGAAATCTCCTGAGGTACGAGTATTATAACGGAAAAACCTGGAAAGCACTGAACATGATCGACGGAACAGAAGGTTTCGGCCGGATCGGAATCGTTACATTGCTCGGAAATTCCGATTTTATGCCGGGAATCCTGTGGGAAAAAGAGAGGTTCTGGATCAGGATCAGGAAGACTGGAGATGAACGGAATACAGAAGCTTCGCAGCGCACGATGATCCAGGAGATATGGATGAATGCCACGGAGATCACGGCGGAGGAGACCATGGATCAGGAGGTCTTTTCCATAGAAGCAAACGAAAAAAATGCTGTGTTCCGTCTGGCAGCAGGAAATATTACAAAAGCGGAAGTATGGGTGCAGGAACACCGGGAATATTCCGAGGAGCAGCTTGCGAAGCTTCGGCAGGATTATGAAATCCGAACAGAAAAGACGGAGGACGGAACCGTGAGACATGTCTGGATCCGCTGGGAAGAACGGGAAAATTTCGCGTCCTCGACTGAGACAGACTGCCATTATATGCTCGATAAAAATGAGGGAATCTTACAGTTTTCTGATGGGATCCATGGAAGGATCCCGGATGACTGCGGTGAAGCTTCCATCCGGGTCAGATACCGGTGCGGAGGTGGAAAACGCGGAAATGTGCCGGCGGGAGCAGTAAACAGGTTCCGGGAGACCACCGGTTTTGTCAATCAGGTCATAAATCCAATGGACATGTCCGGAGGTGTGGATCGGGAAAATGTGGAGACAGCGATCCAGAGGCAGGGGCGGGCATTCCGCCACAGAGGACGTGCGGTGACTGCCGGAGATTATGAAGCATTGGCGATGGAAAGCAGCGGCAGCATCCTGAAAGCGAAATGTTTTCCGGGACAGGGGCGTGTGAATCTTGTCCTGCTGCTGCGGGAGCATAACCGGGAATTGGAAAATTTTGATCTGGTAAAACGGGAATGCCTTCAATACATGGAGGACAAGATTCCGGCGTCCCTTCTGGAAAACAGGAAATTCCGGATTCTGGAACCGCAGTTTATCCATATGGCGGTGAAGGCCGAGATCCGTGTGAGGGATATGAACCAGATTTTAGAGACGAGACAGAGGATTTTAAAAGCACTTCATCTGTTTCTGAACCCCATGGAGGGGAATTTTCAGGGAAATGGCTGGGAGATCGGAGTGGTCCCGAACCAGATCCAGATTTTAAATGAACTTCGGGGAGTTCAGGGCGTGGAGATTGTAACGTCGCTGAGACTGATCCTGCAGACGGAACAGAATGGAAGACTTGTGGAGCTTGATACGGAAGAGCTCGAAAAATTCCCGTATGCCGTGGCTGTAGAGGGAGAGCATCAGATCGATATAACAACGGGAGGTGGAGCAGATTGATTCCTACGATTCGGCTGGATGAGGAAAATTTTCAGGAAATCTTTGAGACGGCGAGAAAACGGATTCCGCTCCTGTACCCGGAATGGACAAATTTCAATGAAAATGATTCTGGAATTGCGCTTTTGGAATTGTTCTCATGGCTGAAGGAAGTTCAGGAATTTCATCTGAATCAGGTCGGACTGGAACATGAATCCGTATATTTAAAATTACTGGGCATCGAAAGAAAAGAAATCTGTCCGGCAAGGACAGTGGTAACCTGTTGTTCCGTGAAAGAGGAGACGGAGCTGCCGGAAGGTTTCCAGTTCCACGCAGGAGAGATCCCGTTCTGTTCTGTGGAAAGGACAAGGCTTTTTTCCGGAAAGCTTTGGCGGGTGCGTACAGGAAATACAGGAAGGCAGGGATATGTCTCGGAACGGGAGGGGGATGGATCCGATACGGGATGGAAACTTCCGGTTTTTACGGAGACACCGGAATACGGCAATTTTCTGGAAATGGAGTTTGCCGGAAAGATGACAGGGGGACAGACCTTTGGATTCTTCTTCCGCCTTCCGGAAGAACGGAGCGCAAAAAGAAATCCGGTTTCAGAAGAGTTTGAGCCGCTGGTGGGGATCCGGGCGGAGTGCAAAGATAACGGTTCAGATAGCTGGAAGATATGTGAACTTGTGCGGGATGATACACACGCATTCCTGTACAGCGGAATCATAAAGATCCGGATCCCGGATGAGATGGGAGAATCCGGCGCGGACAGGATCCGGTTTGTGTTTTCGGAAGGAGAATACGATGTAGTACCGGTACTCTCAGAGATCCTCTTAAATCCTGTGGAGCTCTGCCAGATGGAGCAGATCGGGGGGAGGATTCTGGGGGAGGGGACAGGATTCCCAAATCAGAGATTCCCGCTGGAGAGCGCCGGGACAATTCCGGCCTCAGTGGAACTGGAAGCAGAAGTTACTGAGCATCCGGGAATATTTGAAGCCTGGAGACGTGTCAGTGATTTTTCCGGATCAAAGCCGGAAGACAGACATTTTGTGGTTGACGGAGAGAGTGGAGATATCTGCTTTGGAGATGGAATCCACGGATTGCCGCCGGAAGGAATCATCCGTCTGATACGGCTTGGCAGGACAGAGGGAGTCGGCGGAAATGTAAAAAAAGGCCAGATCCATCCGGGGAGGTCAGAGGAAGAAAAGATCCATCTGTTTGAGGCGTGGAATTTTGAGGATGTAACAGGCGGAGCTGACAGGGAGTCCACGAAAAGCTGTTTTGAGAGATTTGAGGCAGAACTCGCGAAAAAGTATTCTGCGGTCACGAAAGCGGATTATGAGGAGCTTATAAAGCGCGCGCCGGGACTTCTCATCGAGCAGGTAAAGGTCGTGAGAGCAGATTGGGAACATAACCGGATCGTGGCGGCGGTAAAGCCCTGGTCAGAGAAAAAATGCCCGCAGCTGAGTGCCGGATACCGGAAGAACATCACGAAATTTATGGATAAGAAAAGGATTCTGGGAACGGATCTTCAGATCGCTGAACCGGAATATATCCAGATCCGTGTCTATGCGGATCTGGAACTTGTCGCGTGGTACAGGGATACCGAGCAGGTGTTAAAAGGAAAGATCCGCCGGTATTTTGAAGAATTTTGTTCGGACTTTGGGAGTCCGGTGTTATACAGCGGACTTTACGGATTTCTCGATGGACTGCAGGGAATCCGAAGAATCCGGTCGCTTACAATCGATGCGGCTGGACAGGGGATTCTCAGGAATGTGAACGGGGATGTTTTTCTTCCTTCCGCGGGACTCGCGGTACTGGAACAGATCCAGCTCAGCGTATCCTACACAGGATAAAAAGGAAAGATGGGAGTACCAGATGGCAGAAGACAGGAAATACTTTATCTTTAATAAACCGATGGACTACCGGAGAGGAACGGTGGATAGAATGAATGCCGCAGACGGGATCCTGAGGCTGACCGGGGCGGAACCGGGCTGGTTTTTCTCAAGAGTTCTGGACAGCAGGGAAGAGGAGATGACCTGGCACCGTCTGAGAACTGTATGCGCGGAGAGAGACGGCGGATGGAACATGACTCTTTACAGCAGTGACAGCCGGTTTCTTGTATGGGGAGATAACAGCGCACCGGTGGACGAGGTTCTGGCGGATCCGGAACTCTCTCTGGAAGAGAAAAAACAGCGGATGAGCTCCTGCTTCGCGAAAGAGATCCGGGGAGAAGCGGATGTGCTGCTGTTTGACGTAAGAGGCAGATATCTCTGGTTTCTTCTTGAGGCCGGGGGCGCGGCGGGAGATTTTGACGGGATCACAGAGATCCGGATCGATTTTCCGAAACAGAGCTGGGTCTCCTGGCTGCCGGAGGTCTATCAGGGAAGTGGAAAGAACCGGGATTTTCTGGAGCGGTATCTCGGTGTATTCCAGAGCTTCTATGAAGAGCTGACGGAGAAGATCGGACGAAGCCCGGACCTCTTTGATCCAGACTGCGCGCAGGTGGACTTCCTTTCCTGGATGGCAGGCTGGCTGTCCATCGAGGACATTCCGGCCTGGAATGAAGAACAGTTGAGATATCTTTTAAAAAATGCCCTGCGGCTCTACCGGATTCGGGGAACTGTAGAATATCTGAAGGAAATGCTGACCTTATACAGGGACTGTGAGGTGTATGTGGTGGAACATTACCAGATGCAGGAGAGCGATCCGGAAAAGATCCGCAGATGGAAGAAACTGTATGGTGACAGCCCTTATACAGTGACAGTCCTGATCCATACGGGACAGAATGGAGGACAGAAGGAATACAGGACCTTCATGCAGATTGTGAGACATGCGGTTCCGGCACATATAGACTGCAGAATCGTTCTGCTGACTCCCTACATCTTTCTGGATCAGCACACGTATCTTGGCGTCAACAGCCGGCTTGGTGAATATCGTCCGATGCAGTTAGACGGATTGTCTGCCATGCATTTTTCACGGATCGGACAGTTGTAAGAGAAAGGAATACAGCCAATGAAGAACATGAAGTATTTTCCCTTTGAAAGAAATAAATATTTTTACGGCAAGCTTCTGACTGTGGATGACTTTGAAACAGAACAGAGATATATGAATGATAAAAGACGAGTACTGAACCGGTTTTTATATGGAACCGGAGTGGTATGTGGACTGAATGTAGTCCCGATCGATGACATGACAATTTCTGTGGAACCCGGACTTGCTCTGGATTTTTCCGGCCGGGAGATCGTTGTGGATACACCGGCAGTAAAAAAATTGTCCATGATCGATGGATTTGATTCTTTTATCAGGAGCGGTGACGAAAAGAAATATCTGTACCTCTGCATGGACTATAAGGAGACGGAGAGGGAACCGGTCCACAATGTGACCGGGGAGAGCGGGGTGGAGTATAACCGTTATCAGGAAGGCTACGAGCTTACAGTGACGGAGCGGGAGCCGTCCCAGACGGTGCTTTCCGATGCGGTATTTTATGAACATACATCAGTGATCTATATGGGGAAAGGCGTGAAGATCACCCAGACATGTCCGTCCTATGCGTCCTGCGGAGATACATTTGAACTTAAGATCCTGGTGGAAAATATGGGTCAGGGCCAGTCGATTCGCTTTTCCTACGATCTTGGACTCACATGTCTGGAATATGCCGGGGAAAACCATCTGACCGTCATGTTTGACGAGGAAAAGCATCAGAAGGAAGACAGATACGAGATTATTTACCGTGTGAAGGCGAGTTCTACAAAGAATGCGGAAGGAATCCTGGAACTCGCAAAGGGCAGTTTCCACCTTGCCTTTGGCGGAAGAGAGATGGAAGCAGCCGCTGCCGGAAAGCAGGCGGTGAAGCTGATCAGCGGAAAAGTCTCCGATGAAGTCAGAAAGAACTATTATCGGAGCGCGATGGAAGATATTCTTCGGAATAACTATCAGCAGAGCATTTATCTGGCAAAGATCTATGTGATCCGGGCAGGAGAGTCGTATCTTATTGATGCAGTGGAGCCGATGCCATTTGGGCAGTTTGTATACAATAATGTGCTGGCGGATGTGATGGGAAAGATAGGAAGAACAGAAGATTCCTTGATGGTAAAAGATCAGGCAGATTTTGGCAGCTCCCATGGAAAACAGATAGAAAAAAGTAAGAGCGAGGAGCCGGCAGTGACTACCGGTCATGTGATCTTTGATCTTGGGCTCGGCGGAAACACGGGACAGAGATTTTTTTCCGGGGATATTTCCCATGAGCTGGGGCTCGGAAATGTGACGATCATCCTTGGCTCCTGTACCGGTGTGCGGGATGAGGACAGCGTGATCTACGGTTCCCCGGAGATTTTCACGGATGAAGTACCGTTCCGCGCAGAGTTAGCTGCGAAGGCGGACGCAAAGACAGGAACCTTCCGGATCGGGCTGCGGCTTGTGGAGCCGACTATGAACCGGTATGTCAGGGTCAACTGGACAGCAATCCGGGATGCGAAGGAAAAGGTCCATGATGTGGAAGAGACGGCGCTTTTGATCCGCCCGGACATTCTGTATCTGAAGACCAGAGAGACATTCTTTCTGGAGCCGGAATTCAGAGGAATCGCCCCGACACCGGTGACATGGAGCATCAGAGAAGAAAATGGTGGAACCATCGAGCCAAACGGAAAATATACGGCTCCGAATGTGCCGGGAATCTTTGAAGTGAGTGCAGCCAGTACCAGATATGAAAACCTCCGGGCCTCCATCTATGTGGTGGTGCGCGATGGGGAGTAAAACGAAACTTTAAGAAATATGTGAAAAGGAGGAGCCATGCGGATACAGACATTGAACAGCGACTATGAGATTCTCCGGATGGCAGAATCCGGGGAACGGCTGGATGTCCTGATAGCAAGAGATGAAAAGCACCCGGAAAAGGGAAAATGCATGCTTGTGGTCCTGAAACAGGATGCGGACATCCATAAATTCCTGCCATTTCTCGCTGCGCAGCAGGAAAATGCTCCATGCGATGATTTTCTGGGATATTTTCCGAGGGAGGGCAGGCTGTACATCGTATTTCGCTTTTATGATTATATGACACTTTCCGAACGGCTCTCATCGGATACAGGTTTTGAAGAACGGGTCATGATCGCCGGTAATATTCTGAGAAGGATCGTAATCCTGAATCTTCCAACGTATCTTCAGTATGAAGTGCTGGGGGAAGGAAATATTCTGGCAGGAAAGAATGGGGATATCCGTTTTTCCTACGGATTTCATGAACTGGACCGGTTTGACAGTATTACAGACCGGGATGTCATAGAACGTCTGACCGGAGTTTTAAAGAAAATCTTTCCGGAGGAACGGGAAAAACATTCCTGCCCGCCGTTAGAGCAGTTTTTTGAGAGAATAGAAAAGGAAAAATTTCCGGGAATTGCTGCTGTATTGAGAGAATATGACATTACCGCCCGGGCGGCGCTGACGCTTCAGGAGGCGGGAAAGATCAGACCGAAAAGCTTTGGTTTCCGGTTGTGGGAGAAGATAAAGAAACTTGTCCGCGGTTTAAAATACCTTCTTCTGG
>OGOE01001355.1_pt1 | contig 15449 bp, 15 predicted proteins | sample 1552611 | NCBI WGS metagenome assembly OGOE01 (sample SAMEA2580129, study PRJEB22360) | human gut metagenome | biome: human gut; feature: human-associated habitat; material: faeces | place: Denmark | collected 2008/2010
ATAATTATGGCACGAGTTTACAGGTATGAAAAGGTACTTAGGTTCTACCGTTTACATAATTATGGCACGAGTTTACAGGTATGAAAAGGTACTTAGGTTCTACCGTTTACATAATTATGGCACGAGTTTACAGGTATGAAAAGGTACTTAGGTTCTACCGTTTACGTACAATCAGCCTGAAATGGATGAAGAACGCATCAAGAAATGGGCAGCATCCATTGGTAAAAATACAGCTGAGGTAATTGACCGTATTTTCCGAAGTGTAAATATAAAAGAACAGGGCTACAATTCAGCCCTGTCAGTGTTAAAACTGTCAAAGCCATACTCAGAAAAACGTCTGGAGACTGCTTGTGAGATCGCCTTGACCAGTATACGGGTACCCCGTTACCATCATATTAAGACCATTCTTTCTGGCAATCAAGATAAAACCTATCTTGCCAAGAAAGAAGAACTCAAAATCCAGGACTTAAAAGAACAAACACGCGGATATGTCCGCGGACCTGAATATTATGGAGGATATGATGATGATAAATAACGAAACCCGCCGCAAACTGGAAGAAATGAATCTCAGCGAATTTATACAGGCTCTAGATCTACAAGAAAAAGAGCCTACATATCAAGCATTATCATTTGAGGAACGTTTACAACTGATCGTGGATTATACCTATCAGGAGAAATACACCAATAAAGTAAAGCGTCTAAGTAAAATGGCAAAATTCCGATATCCGCAGGCTTGTATTGAGGATATCTACTATACTGACAGACAGCTTGATAGAAATAAGATTTTATCCCTTTCTACCTGTCAGTTTATGAACACAAATACCAATATCATTATTGATGGGTTCACTGGTTCAGGAAAAACGTTCCTTGCATGTGCTCTTGGCAAATCTGCATGTAAACTTGGATACAGAACGAAGTATATCCGTATGCCAGATTTACTTCAATTGCACGATGAGGCTGCAATTACTGTTACGGGTGTATCAAAGCTTCTCAAAAAATTTGAAGGGTATCCACTTCTTATTATTGATGAATGGCTGATCGACGAGCTTTAACGTCAACAGGAGCATTTCCTGTTTGAACTTGTGGAGCGCCGCCATACAGATAAAAGTACCATTCTTTGTACCCAGTATCGTATTGAGGACTGGCATGCAAGGCTCGGAGGAGGCATCCATGCGGATGCTATTATTGACCGCATTGTAAATAATTCTATCCATATCTATGCCGGAGAATTAAACATGCGAAAAGTTAAAAATACACCATAAATATACTATTGTGCGACTGCCACCTTACAGGTGGAACTGAACAGCGTATTACTGGTACGATTCCCGCGGATTGCAGGTATTGTTATCTGCGATTCGTGGTACGAATCGTACGGAATAATCAAATCTATGGGAACTGCATATATGCATTAGGGAATTTCGGAATATTTTCAAGAAAAAGATGGTAGTACTGCTTTATTTATTCATTGATAAGTATAAAAAGAGTAAGAACAAAGAATTACGCAGTTTTGCTAAAGGTTTGGAAAAGGACCTGGATGCCGTTGAAAATGCAGTGGCTTATGATTATAGTAATGGTTTTGTAGAGGGAACCAATAGCAGGCTAAAAATGATAAAGCGTACTATGTATGGTAAATGTAATAGAGAATTACTGGAAGCAAAACTGCGTTATATGAGGAAAGAGAAAAACGGATAATTGCGGAAGAACCTCAAAATCCGGTTCGGTGGCTCAAAGCACTCCGATATAATCAGGTATAAAAATTTATATTTACAATTACCCCATTATTTGAATTGGTAATATTAATTTGAGCATTATGAAGATTAAGGATGCTTTTTACAATATAAAGTCCAAGTCCACTTCCACCCGTTTGGCGATTACGTGATTGATCAATTCGATAAAAGGTATTAAATAATTTTGAAAGCGAGTTTTCAGGTATGTGTACGCCAGTGTTTTCAATAGAAAAAAGAATTACACTTTCATTTTTTTCTAAAGATATGAATATACAATTACCAGTGGGGGAATGCAAAAGTGCATTACTAATAAGGTTATCTATAACTTTTTGGATTAGTTGCATATCACCTAGATAAAGTATATTGGGGTTAATATTTCTTATTACATCCATTTCTTTTTTTATAAATAGATCTTCATGCGCATTAATTCGGTCATTAGTCAGCTTACTTAAATTAAATTTTTTCTTAACGCATTTGTATTCTGGAGTCTCTAAACGAGAAATAGTTAACAATTCTTGTACTATATCTTCAAGTATTTCTGTATTTTTTAGAGATTGTGCAAGGTATTTTTTATGATCCTTGTAACGGCCCACGTTATATAGCATTCCTTGTAATTGCCCTTTTATAATAGTAATTGGCGTTTTTAACTCATGTGATATTCCAGAAAAGAATTCAATTTTTCTTTGCTCTAATTCTCTTTCTTTGGTAATATCAATTTTTAATTTTTCATTTGAAGCTTGCAATTCGGAAAGAGTAGTAGCTAACTTATCTGACAAACAATTCAGGTTATAGGCGAGAATACCAATTTCATCAATGCGCTTTGATGTACAATGTACATTAAAATTCAACTGTTTCATTTGACAGGATAGATTGCTTATTTTTTTTATAGGTGCTGTTATGTACCATGTATAAAAAAATGAAACAATGGTAGAAGTTGATAAAATAATAGCATACAACGGTGGTAAAGATTTCCTTAAAGCATCTGTAAATAAACTGCTTTTTTCTTTATTTCTTGAGAAAAAGATTGTATAAGGTGACGTGTCGTGAAGAAAATATGTAGTGTATTGTTCGGAAATATCTCCACTATCATAATCCGATTTAGTTTTACCTAAAGTCCTATTTATATTTTCTAAATCCATTTCAAGTCCGTCACTTTGAAAAATATGAATAGTAAATTCGTTTTTATACTGACTTTCAATGAGGCTTTCAGTGTCCTCAAACCATATAGGAGCGTTTTCTTTATATTCATTCATCAATAAATTGGATAACTCTGCAACAATATTGTTAATGTCTGTAAAGTCAAATTCATAAGTTTGAGGTAAAGACCATGAAAGAAAAAAATATGTTACAGAACTACAAATCGTCATTAGAAGGAAAGTTATAATGAAAATTTTTACAGACAGCTTACTTTTTATCTTCTTTATCAATTCTATATCCCACCCCTCGTATAGTTTCAATATAGTCCGCATTATTTAACTTTTTTCTCAAGTTTTTAATATGTGTATCAATGACTCGTTCATCGCCAAAATAATCATATTTCCATATTCTTGATAATAAGTATTGACGCGATAGTATTTTCCCTGGATGAGTTACTAACTCTTGCAGAATTTCAAATTCACGTGGAGTTAATTCAATTAAAGTATTATTAATATAGGCTTTATATGCATCAACATCTAAAGTAATATTTTGGTAATGAATAATTTCAGACATTTCTTGAACTTTTTTTTGTACCTTGGAGCGACGAAGAAGTACAGCAATTTTTCGGATAAGTATGGGTAGTGAAAAAGGCTTAGTGATATAATCATCTACCATTAGGTCTAGCCCACGAATTTGTGCTTCCTCACTATCTAAAGCTGTTAGCATTATTATAGGAATATCGGATTTTTTGCGAATCACTTCAGAAACACTATATCCGTCAATTTTTGGAAGCATAATATCAAGAAGAATCAAATCAAAATGGGACTCGGAGAATTTAGTTAAAGCTTCTACTCCATCAGAAGCTAAAGTGATGTCATATCCGGCTTCTTGAATAAAATCATGTAATATTTCTTGTATAGATGGATCATCTTCAACAATTAAAATTTTATACATTATTTCCTCCATTATATTTTATGCAAAGTTTGTGCTTAAATCATTATATACGATGTATTACTAAATAGCAACAGAGAGTTGAGGAGATAAAAAAGACAGCGATTTTGTCGCTGTCTACAAACTTATTTAGTATTAGGGCTTTTGTATTCTTTCCGTAATGAATCTGGGCGTTGAATAGGATAGAATAATCCAATACAATCAGGGGGCCATCCCCATTTATTTGTGCTAGATACACTTTTTTTGGCTATCGTTGCGGCAACGTGCAGTGCTTTTTTTCTGACACCGTCAGAGAAATTAGTCATAATACTTAACCTCCTGTTTTAATATTTTTGATAATACCATGAAGATTGCCACGGTTATAATCGCAAAACTACTAGTAACGCATAATGGACGCGTAAAATGAAATAAGTAGAATATACCAGTTAAAAATAACTCACAAATTAATATACGTCGTGAACTGATCTGATGCATTTTTAATTCGTGTAATGACAAATTTAATAATATATGATTAACCGGAGCAGTAAAAAAAATATAGGTACTGGCCAAAACAAGGAAAGGAAATATCATCCAAGGAAAATATTTAAATAATAATTTTGAACACCAGATACATGCATTACTAATTAGAAAAGATAATACAAAACAACCTATCGGTGTATTGGAATGGTATCCACTTGTTTGACCTCGTAATAAAACAAGAAAGCTTATATAAGTAATCATATGGATTGTGGTATGACTTATAATTGCCCAAGTAATCAAGATAATATAAATTGATATCTGGCTGAATATTTTCTCAAAGGCATATATATATATATCATAGTTTGAGGCTTCTAAAGGAAATAATGTCATTATTTTTTGGGTTACATATATTGCAAAAGTGTGTGTCATAGAATCCTCCTCAAATTTAAAATTGATTTTAATACACTTTTGTATGAAATACAATAACTGTTGCAGAAGTAAAAGGATTTTGCAGAATTAACGGTTTATAATCTAATTAACGCTGTAAATTGAAAAGAATTTTCATTGCAAATTATTTCATAATCGCCGTTACATTTAGATAATGCTAACGCTACATTTTTCAATCCCATTCCATGGATTGATTTATCAGCTTTTGTAGTCTCAATTTGATTATTTATTATTTTGACAGGTTTTGCTATAGGGTTTATAACAGAAAAAATCAATATACCTTCTTCTATAACTATTTTTATAGTCACGATTTTTTTTACAGATACAATAGAACATGCTTCAATAGCGTTATCTATTGGATTTGAGATAATAGTGACTAATAAAGAATCTGGTATTTGGATTGCTGATAAATCTCCTGCCCTTATATCTAAAACAATATTATTATTTTCTGCCTGTAAAAATTTCTGGTTCAGAATAGCATCTATTATCGCATGGTTGGTCCGGATTCGATACAATGCAACATAGATTCCTCCTTGTATAGATTTAATAAAGTTTTCAGCCTGGTCATATTTTTCATCATAAATGAGTTGATAAATTGTAGCTAAATGTTGTTTATGGTCATGAATACATTGTGCTTGTGACTCAAAAGATTTCATAAGTATTTTGACATTATTTATTTCTGTTTCAAGTTGTTGGCGATATAAAGCATTATCATGTACACTCTTACCATATTTTGATGAGCTCTCCAATAATATTAATACAGCATAATTTAATATCAGTAATCCAAATGTTGCTACTATTACTACAATTGGAACTTCTCTAAGACGATATGTCAACTCTATTAAAGCTAATAATGAAACCATAGAAATTATTGATTGCAAAATATATACAAACCAATGGTATTTTGAAATATATTTTAATTCTGGAAAACGCTTTATAGATAATACTTTTTTTGCTAAAACTATGATAAGAAAAAATAATGTTTTTGAAAAAGCGGTTGCTAAGAAGAAAGTAAATGGATCACTTTTAATCTCATCAAGCGGCAGCGATAAAAACGAATATATTAATATAGCTGAAAAAATGTCAACTGTTATCAGTAAAATATAAGTAATTATTGAAATACATAATTCTACTAATAATTTGCTTTCATAAAATAAATGTATTACGAAAAAATATGATAAGATTATAAGGAGTGGTTGTAACGAGCCATTAAAAGTTCGTGTTATGAAATAACTTAGTGCAAATAAAATAGTTACTTCTGCGAAATTTTCTAAAACTTGATTTTTAAAAAGCTCTTTACGTGGAATTAAAGCATTAAAGAGTATAATACAACAAATTATTTCTGCTAAAACTGCTATTAGACTTAAAAAATTGGCCATTAAATCAAGCTGTTGCATTATGATACCCTCCCTTTATAGAAAAATAATTGCTTTTTAACAGTCGAAAATAGTTTTTGGCTGATTGGAAGTTCAATATTGCCAGTTAATAAAGCACGATAATTTTTAGCATTCAAAAAATATTTTACATTTACAAGATAGCTTTGATGTATTCGTATAAATTCGTCTTGAGGTAGTTGAGCCTGAACAGAGTTAAGTGTAGCATAAAATATCATTTAAGAAGTGAAATCTAACTTCGTGCAGGCTGCTTTCTATATACAGGATATTATCGGTATATATTACTTTTTCGCCACCAATAAACTTAAAAGTCATCTTGTTTCTAAAGAAGCCAAGCTGTTTGAGAACTTCTTCCATTGCCTCATCAAAAAATAAATCCAGTTGGTTTTTTAAGATATATCTGAGAGCATTTACTTGATAACCGGTTGGAGCATATTCAATATATCCTGAAATGAAGATCAAAATAAATTTCTGAGATATTTTTCTAAGAATATAAGCCACATCTATGCCGCTCATTATATCAAAATTTACATCAAGAAAAATTACGTCTACTTGACTAATATTACTTTGCAGTATTGATTCAGTATTGTAAAATCGAGTAATTTGATGTTTGATTTTACGGTCATGTAAAAAAATATTAATTTTCTTTTCTAGTTTATCAAGAAAAATTTTATTATCGTCACATATAACGATATTTAGCATAACTATACTCCATTATCACGGCATTTCTACTATTAATTTTAGAATTTGCTGTATGATTTTTTCTTTTTCTTCAGGAATTTCTAGTAATTTATCTAATATATCAACATGATAATATTTCTTTCCGGTCAATATATAGCCAATATCGGCATCTAATCGATCTGCTAGTAGCAAAAGTCTATATTCTCCCAAACTGGAATTACCACGTTCGGCTTGTCCATAAAAAGTTTTAGAAATTTCCAGAATTTCTGCAATTTCGTCTTGCGTCATTTTTTTACTTAATCTAAATTCACGAAGTCGCTCACCTATTTCACACCTGCGTTCATAGGGGATTTTGCGATTGTTGTATTCCATATTATCCTCCTAATTGATTTTGCAAATAGTTTATCACCATGATATATCGACATGAAGTAACCTTAAAATTGCATTTTGGCAATAAAAAGATATGTAGAAGTTATCTTTTGGAAAATGCTAAATGAGAACTAAAGATATCAATAATATTAGGAATTTAAGATTTATGTGAGATTGAAAATGAATAGTTTTGTATTGAGAGTAGATTTATAGCAATCCTCTGAAATAATGCATCTTAATCCAGCCCATCAGAGTGTGAAATCCTGCGTCAGATATCTTTGCCGTGCGTCAGCACGCCTGCAGATATCTTCCTTGTCTTTCGCACTCTGCTGAACTGTCTTAAATGCATTATTTACGAGGATTGCTATAGAAGGCGTTAAATATGTCGAAAGCCTTTGAAATCTGCAAAATGTATTGAATTTTTTTGGTGTTTGACGTAGATTTTAGGCATACAAAAAACACATTGAAAAGACTATTAGGGAGGAAATATGAAAGAGTCTAGTTTATTGCAGGAGATTAACAAGTGTATTTTCCATTATGTAGAAAAATATAAGAATAAGAATTATAAATCCTGCTGGATAAGTTCAGGAACAGATTTAATAGATGATTTGAAAATGAGCAAATTGCAAATAATAGAATTATTGCTTGAGTTGGAAGACAAGTATCATATAAACATAAATGCCTCCCCAATGATTAGCCCTAGTTTTAAAATATCGTATTTCTCCCGACTTATTGAATACGCTATGAGACGGGATTTAGAATATGGAAATTGTTTATTAGAATATGCATTAACGAACGTAAATTGTTATAAAAAATATTTAAAAATGAACAGCCATACAATTGACGATATTTTATGGAATGGTCAATTCCATAGGGAAAACGATGAGTTTCGGTGTATAAATGATAAGTATTATGAATTATATTATTATGGAAATATGATATATAGACGCTCAATTGATTTGAATGGAAAATTTACATTTTCGTTGAAGAGTTCTGTTGAAGAAACGATATCTGATCTGCAGATTTGGAAAAAAAGAACTGAATGGTATGGTATTACTACTAAAGAAAAAAGAATTAACTTCGCAGTATTTAATTATGTTGGAAATCGTCTAGCACCACCAACTGATGATGCTGTTTTAGACAATAAGGGACTTGAATTAATTATTTATGAATCAGCTTTTACGCCGCAAACTGCGGAATGCTATTTGAAAAAAATAGTTGATTTTGCCCCTAGGTGGATTACTGGTAGTTGTAGTGCAATATATAATTTGAGTATGGGAATTTTAAGGAATAAGGAATATTTGGATAATGTTTCATATATTGAAATACTCGCAGATAATGTTATATCAAATGATATTATGGATATTATAACTGAAGCATTTAAATGTGCGAAGATATCAGTTATTGTACAAAATTCGCATGTTGGACAAGTATTGATGTCATGTCCTAACGGACATTTGCATCAAATAGGAAATTCACTTTTACTAAAAACGAATCATAAAGAGGAGGAACAGTATTCTAATTTACTGATTACAGACTTAATTAATGTGATCGCTCCAGTGATAAATGTTGATTCATTTTTACTAGGAAAATTTAATGATTATACAGAATGTGTACTTTCTGTAGATAAAGAACCAATTGTTGAATTATTGCCAACTAATTATTTTGATGGATTTATAGATAAAAACAACAACTGGGCTATAAGTGCCAAATTGATAAGAATGTGTATAGAGTTAGCTAATGAGGAATATAACAATCCTTTTTTGGGAATGCAAATTGTGCAGCGGAGTTCAACCTGTATATACATATTCTTGGAATTAAGTAAAAAGTTCAAGGAATGGGAGAAGACAATTTCAAATACTGTAATGGCCAATTTAAAGAAATGGGTATTAAATGATATTGAATGGAATATCGCTATAGTAGATGAGCTTTACCCCTGTGAATATACAGGTGTTCTTTCCTATTATCAAAATTATTCAGTGTAGATTGGAGGAATAAGTATTGATAAATAATAGACCATTTATCCATGTTTTAAAGACACCATATTCTTATTATGTATATGATGTAAATACAGATAGGGTAGTAAGAATTTCAGATGAGATGTATAATTATTTTCTTGATATAGAACACGGAATTGAATCTAAAATGAGTCATGAATTATCTGTTGAAATGAACGAATTAAGTATATCGGGATATTTGAAGACATTTCATCCTAAAGAAATACAGGATCCAAGAGAATTTCAATTAGAATATTTATTAAATAATCGTATTGAAGGATTAACGCTTCAAATTACGCAAAAGTGCAATATGAGATGTAGTTATTGTAGTTTTACATGTGGAGATAATATTCATGGACGTTCTCATTCATCAAATAGCATGAGTTATGAAACAGCAATTAGTGCAATAGATTTTTACTATCAACACTCAATGGATTCTAAATTGATTAATATTGCGTTCTATGGAGGGGAACCTCTCTTGGAATTTGAAAAAATAAAAAGAATTATAGAATATGTAAAGATAAAATTTGAAGGAAAAGATATTTCATTTAATATAACTACGAATGCTATATTGTTAACTCCGGAGAAGCTTCGCTTTTTTGACACCAACAATGTCAATATTATGGTAAGCCTTGATGGACCAGAAAGCGTGCAGAATAAGTCACGCAAGCTTGCAGGAAATGGAGATGGTTCATATGCATTGATTGAAAAGCAATTAAGGCGGTTAAAATTAGAATGTCCGGAGGAGTATAGTAAGTTAAGCTTTAATTCGGTTATTGATCCACTTTATGATATTACCCCTATAGTTGAATTTTATAAAAATGATATTTTCTATGATTCAACAAAAGAATTTAGAGTAAGTGATGAAAAAGGCGATTTTAGCATTAATACTCCAGTAATGGACACACCGGCTGGTACATCATCGGACGCTTCTGAAGAATTTTATTTGTCTGAGCGTGTTTCAGAGCTGTTGGCATATTACTACCTTATAGGGATTGCAGAAAATAATGTTATGAATCCTATTGCTTTTAATATTGTGGCAAGTTTAGTGAACGAAAGTAGAAATTTGAACCCTACAGATTCGTTGAGTGAGTGTTCTGCAAAAGGAGGCCCGTGTGTTCCTGGAGTACATAATACATTTGTTCGTATTGATGGTGAACTTTTTCCTTGCGAAAAAGCAAGTGATATTTCAGAAGCATTAAATATAGGTAGTATACATCGAGGATATGACGTTGAAAATATACGCAAGATGCTTAATATTGGAAAAATGACAGAAAAAAATTGCATAAATTGCTGGGCTATACGCCATTGTAGTTCATGCGTAATACATGCTAATAAAATCAATGGATTATCTAAAGAAATGCTTTTAGCAAAGTGCCCACAAATAAAGTCCCAATTTGAAACTTCTCTATTAGAATTAATTGCGTTAGATGAGATACGGTCTATTTTATTGGAATGTAAAGTTGGAGGATTGAAAGATGGAAAGAGAGAATAAGAGAGCTGCAATATATCCATATAATAGAAAAGTTAGTAGTTTGATAAGATATTCAGATCTTCTTTCCGGTTATGAAATTGTTTCAGCGATAGTTCCTAATGGATTTAATGCATTGCATAAGGATGTAGCCATTCTGGAGAAAAGAACAAATATGGGAATCTTGGGGCAAACATGCTTTAGTGAAGGCATAAAGAATTGTGACATTTTAATTGTTGCTGAGTTTGATTCTGACACACAATTCAGAAGAAAAATCATAGAAAATGTTATAAAAGCCATGTCGGAAGGCAAAGATATTTTATCGCTTTTTATGTTTGATGAAGAGGAAGAAAGAATATTTAATAGAATGGCAGATGTTTATTCTATTAAATATACCTCATATAAAAATTTTAGTGATTTAACTGTTCCATACAGTGATAGTTTAAGAGAAACATATGCACCGATTATTTTAGTTGCTGGAATAAATGAAGAATGCCAAAAATTTGACATTCAATTAGAATTAAAAAAATATTTAGAAAATGGAGGATATAGGGTTACGCAAATTGGCTCCAAACATTACTCAGAGCTATTTGGAATCCATTCATTTCCACAATTTATGTATGATACTGCGTTGAGTATTAATGATAAGGTTATTGGTCTCAATACTTATGTACGAAACCTGGAGAAAGACGAAGCACCAGAAGTAATAGTTATTGGTGTTCCGGGCGGCTTATTGCCGATTACTGATAAATTACATCAAAATTATGGGTTGACTGCATTTGAGGTAGGATTTGCTCTACAAGCGGATATTTGTTTACTTGCTGCACCGCCGATATATGATTTGAATTTTAATGCATTGTTTGGAAAGATAGAATCTTTATTAGGTATAAAACCTTGCGGTGTGGGAATTTCAAACATCCGATTTAATCAAGAGGCTACTAAATCAGGTTTCCAGGGAGTTAGTCTTGATATTATTAATCCTTGTGAAGTTAAGGAACTTATACCAACGCTAAAATTAAACTTGTCATCACCTATAGTAAACATATGTGATAAAGATTCGTTAAAAAGTTTATTCGGTGAATGTTGTAAATTAGTAGAGAACTATTATGATGGCATCAATCATAATACAGTTATTCCTTTAAAGGATGAACAAAATGATGATTTGGAAAACTGGTTACAGGATACTATTTATGCCTTGTTTCAAGATTTGGATAGAAATCTTGGTATTGCCGAAAACTGGAAGATTTTGCAAGCCCATGAAATTTTGTATGTTATAGCGGAAGTTGCAAAAAGATATAAAATCTTAATTACGGCGGAAGATATTTATAATGGTGCAATAAATACATATCAAAGATTTGTAAAAAAAATATTATCAAAACTTTAGTTGGAGTAAACAATCATCTGATCTAATATTATAAAAAGAGAGGTAAATAATTATGACAAAATTATTGGCAAAAAGAGGAAATCAGGAACAGAAAACTGTAGAGGCATATTGCTCTTGCACAACAACATATTGTACTGGCTGCACAAACCAGAAGCTCTCTAATTCTAAATATAGCTCTCAGAGCTACAACAAGTTCTCCAGCAAACGTGCCGGTTGATTAAACGAATAGAAACATAAGTGTAATTAACTAAATAGGATCGGATGATTGATTACTATATAGGGGGGATTTGATGAAAGACGGTAGATGCCATGTAGCCATATTGGATGATGGGGTATCGAAATCTAATACTCAATCCCCCTCTTTCTATTGTATGGTTAATTTGAGAGATGATAAAGAAACATTTAATAATAGTATTTCTCATGGAACAATTGTGTTTGAAATTATAAGCCAATATTATTCAAAATGTTTTATATCGTGTATAAAAGTTATAGATAATAATGGAAAGTGCTCAATAGAGGATTTAGCCAATGCCATAAACTGGTGCTTGAACAATGATGTTGATATTATACATATGAGTATCGGGACAACTCAAATTTACAATATAGGGCAAGTTTTAAAATTAATTCATATTGCTGAGGAAAAGGGAGTCATAATGGTTGCTTCTCAAAGTAATACATCTGTATTTACTTTTCCGGCGTCTTTACCTGAAGTAATCGGTGTACGTCATAGTGATGAGTATTTACCTACAAAATATGTGCTGCGGTTAAATAGTTGGGATGGGATTGAAATTCTAACGTCATCAAGACATTCAATAAGAGTAAATGGTAAAAAGTTAGTATTAAATGCCAGTAATAGTTTTGCTTCACCATTTATAACATCTGTAATAGCAAAATTGGTGGATGAAAAAGGAATTAGTAAGAAGAATGAAATTATATCAGAATTATTTGTTGGCGCACAACGTGTTTGTAGAAAAGAAGAAGTGAACAAAAGTAGATACGTAGGAAAAGAATGCACTGATTATATTTATAGCAAACAAATAAATGTATATGGAAGTATACGTATTCCAATTTTGAGTATTACTTCAAATGACTACAATATTAGTATGTTAGTTAGTAAAATTGAAAATAAATTTCGTGAACATTATTATAATACATATGTAGTTACTGAATTACACAAAAATATAAACTGGGTTAATTATTTTTCTTTTTTGGAATTGAAATATAATATTGATATCATTATTATTGGACAAAAAATTGAAGCATATGATTTACAATTGACATTTAATGAGGATACGATTGATTTAATCTCTAGGGAAATCAAAATTCAAAAAATGCCATATGCAAATTTTGAAGATATATTTGGTTTTATAATAAAAATCCTATCAGAATAAAACCTTTGTAAAGGAGAAAAAAGTGAGTAAAAAAAATTTTGAGGTATTTAAATACTGCTTATTTTTGCCGATGCATTTTGCACCGTATATTTATTTAGCATTTATTATTATTAATATAATGTGCGCCATTATTCCTTCTATCGAAATTTATATTTGGAAAAGAATGTTAGAGCTTTTGCAGGATAGATTTGATATGCACCGATTATTAATTGTGCTTATTATTTATATTACACTCAGTATTCTCTGTAAGTTGGCTGATAGCACTAAAAATGTAATTGAGGAAAGACTAATTGATAAGATTCAGTTTAATGTAGATTTGGAAATTATGAAAAAATATAGTTGTCTTGATGCGGAGTTTTATGATAATCCATTCAATATAGATAAAATTGATTTAGTAAAAAATAGTAAGATGTCTATAAGTGAAGGTGTATTATGGCCTATTAAATTAATTAAAGCTTTAGTACAGTATAGTTCAGTGACCTTTTTGCTTTTGAAATTTAGTCCAATACTTTCATTGGTTTTTATTTTTACCTCTGTACCACAGGCTATATCAACAACGAGACTGGAAACAGATCTTAATCAAAGTGATATAGATACGATGGAGGAGCAGCGCAAAAAAGAATATTATAAATCTATTTTGTTAGATAAAAAATATGCAAAAGATTTGCGTATTTATAGATGCAGAGAATACTTTACTGAGAAATATCAAAATGAATGGAATAAAATTCTTAGTATCAAAGAACGCGTGTATAAATCAAGTTTTACAAAAATTTATACAAATGAATTGGTACACACAATAGGATACATTTATATTATGATAAATTCATTCTACAAAGCGATAAATGGGGGATTTTCTATAGGCGATTTGTCGATCGTTATTAATGCTACTAAATCTAGTTCGGAAGCATTTGATGAATTGTTTGGTTTATTCGCACATTTTAAAGACATAACCACGACACGAATTAGTATATACTTGGAATTTTTAAAAAGTGAATCCAAAATAAAAAGCGGATCTTTGGAGTGTCCAGATGATTTTGATATAGAGTTTTGTAATGTCTTTTTTAGATATCCGTATAATGAAAAAAACACTTTAGAAGATATTTCTTTTAAATTACAAAAAGGATCGAAGAATGCTATTGTTGGGAAAAATGGAGAGGGTAAGAGTACCATAATCAAGCTTTTATTGAGATTATACGATCCTCAACAGGGGAAAATACTAATAAATGGAACTAATATAAAGGAATTTGATGTAGTAAGTTTAAGAAAAAAATTTGCAGTTTGTTTACAGGAAGTAGTAGAGTATGCTATGACAGTTGAGGAAAATATTACCTTTAGTGCTACGAAAGCAAATCAGACAGATCTAGAGAATATAGCAAGATTATCCGGTATAAATAATAAAATTAGTTCATTTGAAAAGAAATATGAGACTGAACTTACCAAAGAATTTTATGAGGAAGGAGAGGAATTATCTGGAGGACAATGGCAGATGATAGCGATTGCACGGGCATTATACCATAACTCTGATTACTGGATAATGGACGAACCCTCATCAGCCCTAGATCCTGTATCTGAGGATAAGATGATGGAAATGCTTTCGCAGTGTAGTAAGGAAAAAACAACTTTAGTTATATCTCATAGATTATCAAGTTTGAAAGATTATGATCAGATTATTGTTTTAGAGAAGAAAAAAATTATTGAAATAGGTAGTCATAAAGAGTTACTTAGTAAGAACGGCCTGTATGCGAAAATGTACAACTTGCAAAAAAGCAAGTATGAAGTGGAGAAAAAATGAAAAGATTAAAACTATACATAAAAAATATCACATTCAGCTTCTATATATTATTTAGTGCGTCAAAAATATTATTTGCCAAAAAAATGTTGTCATCTTTTTTATCAGTAATAATAACATTTCTAAATCTTATCTTAATAAAGAATATTGTCAATTTACTGGAAAAGAGTGAACTGTATTTTATCATAATATATATTGTATTATTTTGCTTTTTATCTTTAATAGAAAATTTTAATAGAAAATTTAGTAATA
>OGOE01001363.1_pt1 | contig 15382 bp, 9 predicted proteins | sample 1552611 | NCBI WGS metagenome assembly OGOE01 (sample SAMEA2580129, study PRJEB22360) | human gut metagenome | biome: human gut; feature: human-associated habitat; material: faeces | place: Denmark | collected 2008/2010
GCTTCGATATTGGCAACTATTTTATAAAACGGCTTTTTAATATAATTTCTTATTTCCCGTTCACGCTTAACAATCATTGCAAGTGTCGGCATTTTTACACGTCCGCAGGCGAACACATTGTCAGCTCCGCCGAATTTCAATGTAGCTGCAACAGATGTGTTAATGCCCACAAGCCAGTCTGTTGCGGATCGTATGCGTCCTGCATTTTCAAGCTGCTTCATCTCTTGAGCTGACCGCAACTCGGCAAATGCTTTTCTGATTTTACAAGGCGTTAAGTCTGTTATCCACACTCTTTTGTATGGTACTGTGCAATGCAAGACTTCGTATAAATATGCAAAAATCAATTCGCCTTCACGGTCTGCGTCAGTGGCATTGATTATCAGATCTGCCTTGTCAAAAAACTGCTTAACATAATCACAAGCAAGCCTGGAATAATTATTATCTTTTACTCTTGTAATAAAATGTTCGGGTATAATCGGGTAGTTATCGAAGCTCCAGGATTTATAACTTTCGTCATAATCTTCAGCCGGAGCTAAACCGCATAAGTGACCGGCACCGTGACAAAGGATCGCTTGTTCACCGTTAAGATTTAAGTTCCAGTGTGCAATAGACGGTTCTTTAGGATGCACTGTTTTTTTATATGCGCCTAAAGCCTCGGCAATCGTCCGACCGAGGCTGTATTTTTCGGCATAAATTACTATCATAATTTCTCCTTTCCGGATTGTGCTACCTGTAGCACAATCAACTTATAATATAAGCTTTGAGAATGTTACTATAAACATTGTTGTTATTTGCATTTGTCGCCATCCAGTTGTCAGAAGGCTCAAGCATATACGCTTTAAATCCTGATTTAATCAACTGTTTATTTATGGAAATGAACTTATTCGTTGTCACGGGGAAAAAGCATAAATTAACGTCTACTTTATTTGGGATAATAACATCGTTGATATAATTTGTTAAAATCGGCATATCCCAATCTGCCGCTGAGCACAGCAAAATGTGTATGTATGCATTATTGTTATACTTAGTGCTGTCGTCACAGACGATATAATCAAAAGTTTCACTTATCTTATTGAAGTCCGGGTATATAACCACATCATCTATGTTCAAACCGCTCTGATTAACTGTATCAGCATCAATGGTAAAGTAGTTACACAATTCTTCTGTCACCGATGTAACGACACACACCTTTGCATTTTCGTATTTTCGCAAGTAAAACGCAAGATCAAATGCTGTATATGTGCAACCGCAACGTGGATAATAACCGAATATCGATATAATAACATTCCCCCTCTGAATGCGATCATAACTTTCATTTAATCGCACTGTTTGTCCCGAATATGAGCAGTCACAAGCGCCTTTATAGTTCAAGTCCATATTGCCGGAAGAATTTCCGTATTCGTGGACTTGTCGCTCAGGATAATGTATTTCGGCGTCAGAAGGTTTTTCTGACACCGAAATATCAGGCGGCTTATCTGTCTTCGGATATAAAATGGCGTTATCTATTGCGGCAGGATCAAATCCCATAACAATATCATATACGCCTATCGAATATAACGCAGATGCAAATTTGTTAAAGCTATCACTACCATTGCAAATGAAAATGACACGCATATATCCGTAACGCATTTTTACAATGCTAAGAAAATCTATCATCGACACGCCCTTTGCTACAGCATCGTCGCTTATCAAAATACCATGAGGACGGTACTTGTCATAAATTTCAGCCGCAGTATTCGGCTTGATAGCAGTATATTTCCCCACTGTTACAGCTTGTTCCGATTTTTTAAGAGCCATTTCAAGGGGGCGCATACTGCGTTTTCCAGTAATTGTAACGAGGTTCATTGTTAATTCACCGCTTTCTGCTGTATCAGCGTATTTTTCAAATCATTAAGTATAGATGATATAATTCTAAGATTATCATCTTTGAACGTTTCAAAAGCAAACGAATCTAAGATAATCATCAGATAGCCGTTTGCCGAAAGGTAGAGCCTGTAAACAAGTCGTGATCTTAGAACCGGATTGGAAATAATACCATCAGCCGCTGTGATAACGGCAACTGATGATAAAGAAAAATAATTCAGAAGGACTGTTATGTCGCTTATCGCATTTCCGTAACAAAAAGTTAAATTGCTGTCGTAAACGGAAAATGAGCATACAGGGATATGCGATTTTTTAATGTCCGAAAACATCTTTGTAAATAGTGCCGCACCTGTCAGAGTACAGTTTTTTTCTTCTGATTGTAGTTCTTCGCTTATAATTTTATTTATTGTGCTACCTGTAGCACAAATACTATCCGATTTTTTCTTACTTTGCTCCGTTGTCTTTCTGACCGAATTGACTTTTATCTTTGGGGTAGAGTATTTTAATTGTAATCTCTTCATGTCATACATCTCTCCTGAAATCAGTCTGACAAAGTTTATATATAGCACTGTCTTTTGATATCCGTCTGTCAAACGGTATAATCTTCCTACCGCTGACAATCAATCCTGTGCCTTTTTCTCCGGTCTGTAAATAACTTGACTGTGACGGTGATAAGTTAAACAGCTCAACCAGCTTGTCAAGGTCGTTTTTCTTTTGTTGAAGCAAAATGACAAACTCGGAGTTAGACAACATAATTCTTGCCTGACCTGACTCAAGCACTTCGGTAATATTCTGTGTTATACCGGTAGGAATACCACCGTATTTTCTTATACGCTTGAAAACCTTTTGGAAAAAGTCAGCAGAACGCACTGTTTCTTTGCCATTGCCATCGTTGAACATTATTGAGAACTCGTCAACCCATACCCAAGTTTGAACACCTTTTTTTCTGTTGTCACGAACACGTTGCCATATATACTCAAGAATAACCTGCAAGCCTACAGGTCGTAACTGCTCGCCCATGTCGGATATATCAATTGATAACAGTTTGTTATCTGTATGAATGTTTGTTTTACCCGAAAACGTATTAAAACTGCCGTTAACATACAGCTCAATGTCAAGAGCTATCTGATCAGCTTCAGGTAGTTTTTTGTTTATAAGAGCATTATAAAAATCAACAAATGTCGGTATGTATTTCGGATTGCCGTCATTAAGCATATAATCAGCGTAGACTTCTTTGACGCAACTGTCGATGATAGACTTGTCTGCGGCAGACAACGGAAATCCTCTTGCCGTTTCTATGATCGACATAATCAGTTCGGATTTCATTGCGACAGCAGAAGTGCCATTTTCACTGATATTTATATCAGTGTCAAATATGTTAATCTTCGTTTCGGAATCAGCCGATAATTTTAGCGTATCTCCGCCAAACTGCTTGATGATAGGATAGTATTCTCCGTCAGGATCAATAATTATCTTTTCTGACTTTGGATAACGTATGACGGTATCTATAATCTCTGATTTACAGTACATAGATTTACCCGAACCTGATGTACCGAGAATGAAGCCGTTAGCATTCATTTCTTCGGCTCGGTCAAGAACAATGATAGCGTTGGTATGCTTGTTCATACCATAGCAAAGACCGGTGTCAGAGAAATAAGACCGTGCTGAAAACGGTATCAATATACCTGCGGCATCAGATAACACATAAGTGTTAACGCTGTTACCGTTGGAGTTATCAAAATGATTTATCCCAAACGGTAAAACGGAATTAAGTGCTTTTTCCTGTTGACGAACCAAGCAGTCGATAACTACCTGATGTTTTTTACCTTTAGAGCGTATTGCTTCTGTCAGCTCGTCAAGCTCTTCTTTTGTAGCCGCAGATAGTGAAATATATACACCTATCTTGAAAAGTTCACAGTTTGTATCAGAAAGTCGCTCTTGCAAGTCCTCAAGCTCACGCTCACGCTCCATCCAATGGTATGGCACAAAATTAAGACCTTTTTTATGATTTTTTTCCAGGCGTGCCTGAATTTTACCTTGATGAGCGTATATGTTGTCTTTAACCTTATCCTGTGCTTCGGATTTATCTATATGCCGAATGTGCTTGGAAACGGCAACTTTACAATTGTTATCAAGAATATCCCTTATAAACTCGTCGTCTAACGTGCGGTCGTATCGAGCCATATACATTATTCTTGTGTACGAACTACCAATTTCTACTTCTTTTGGGCGGAATGCAAACATTGATGGTGCAATATAATCCTTTATGGATCCGCCACGAGCATAAATATCGTTCGGCAAAAGAAATTCAGTGTTGTCGAATGGGTGATAATATTCATAAAGGACAGCAAACACCTCTTCAGGCATAAGTTGTCGGGTTTCGCTACCCATAGCCGCATAGAAATTCTGCATTTCCCGATAGTAACGAAACAGTATGTTTACATTATCAACAGTTTCGTTAGGTGTATATGACATTGCAACAAGGGTTATTTTTTCACTTGTTGCGTCTTCGGACTTTGTGATATACGTTTCAAGATTTTTATTGTAATCATCCAGTATACCACGAGAGATTTCTTCGTTGTTGCTTATCAATATACTTCTGAGCTTAGCGGTATTAACAGAGGAATTCATAATAAATTCCTGAAAGTTGATTTCGACCGGAAGTGCATTTAACAAACGCTGATAACGCTGATAGGTTTCTTCCTGCTCCTTATCACGGAGCAGGGAATAGTCTATATTTGAAAATGCAAATATCAATGTAAATGTGTTTGTACCGGTAAGGAACAGCCCATTATCGTACACTTCATAAAATGGTATTGTGTCCTGTGCGGATTTTGGCATAACAATTCGCTTGTCATAACCAAATGGCACATTCTTTTTTGCCGAGCCGTTAAATAAATTATCAATTATCGACATCGCTGAATACTCCTTTACTATCATATGGACGCTTTTTTGTAGAATTTGAAGCAATAAATTGCATTACCGTCAAACCCTGAATACGTACTACTCCAAGTCCGATAAATAAAACAAGTTCCAAAAATACAATCCACATGATTATATCAATGCTGATTTTAAGTACCAACCATAATAGAAGCAATGTGCCAATAGTAGCAATACACCCCATAATCAACATTACTACCTGACCAATTGAAAATCCCATTACGGTTCCGGGTTCCTGCATAATTTTTTTGGTTACTTTGCATTTTATCATTATGAACCTCCTGTAAGCTGGCGCAGTGCAAGCGGTGGCTTTAAAATTAAAAATCCCATAGCAAGCACCACTAATACTTTTGGCATTGCCGATGACAGCCATACTAAAACATCCATAGGTGAATCAACGCCAACGTTGTTCATTGTAAGGACTTTACACCAGTAAGAGCCGGCAATATAAATTATGCCCATATAAACGAGCGAAAGGGCTGAACTGAGTAACCCATCAATAAAACGCTTGAAATATCCCTTTGTCGCATCGCCTAACAGGCAAGCGAAAAACGCAGGCGATACACTGCAATACAGTGCTAATTCAAACGTACGGAGCATTAGTTTAATCATTATCAGTCCACAAATGACTAAGATAATAACTACGACTATGATAATCGGCGCAAGCATAATAAAATCAAGAAATTGATTAAGTAACTCGCCGATAATCCATAATCCCGTATCGGTGCTTTTAAGAGTATCAAATGAAGGGAAAATTATCATTTCATCTGCTTGAGTAAATACGCTTGAAGCTATATCCGTACAAGTGTCGATTATAGCTATGCATATATCGGTTGACAGATCAACCCATAACTTTGCAAGAAGCAATCCGACAAGTATTTTGATAATACCCTTATAATTCAGAAGTTCCATTTGCGTTGCGGAATGTATAAGGTTAATACCAAAAAGTAAAACGAGTATGCCATATCCTATTGTTTTAAAAAACGGCGCAAATAAATATATAAACTCATTTAAGTCAAAGCCCCACGGACTGTCAATTCCGGCTTTTATAAAAGTACCGATTGTATTTATTATCCCTTGTGTCCAGTCAACAAGTCCTTGTGCCCAGGCAATAATGCCAACAGCAGATGTTGCCATATCTTCCTTACCGAGATCTTCAAGGTCTTTTTTCATTTCTTCTTGATTGTATGCAGGTTTAGTTGTGGTGGTTTCAGTCGTCGTGACTTTTGTAGAAGCCGCATATTCAACGTGATTTACATTTTCTGATGTATCGATTATATTTCCGAAGCTGTCAACCGCTCTTGGGGCAACAGCTGTTGCCGTTACTCCACCGGTTGTATCTGCACAGGCAGAAAATGATAAACCGAAAATCATCAGCAGACTGCATATAAGAAAGATGCTGATTTTTTTCATACCTACCTCTCTTAGAATAAAGCCTCAACTGCAAATGTTGCCGCAAAAAGAGCGCCACCGATTACCAATAGCGATATGCCACCATTGCGTTCACGGACGTCCTCATTTCCAACACCCTGTGCAATCTTAACCAGTCCCGGTATAGCGGTTAATCCGAGTACAACAATACGTACAACCCAAAAAACGAGTGTTACAAGAGTGTCGTATGTAGCAGTATCTACAGAAGATGGTGCATCGCCGATACCACCTTCAGCAAATGCTGAAAACGCAAGGAATACGTTTGAAAGAAGAATTGAGGTTGTAATAGAAATTGCCTTTGTTATTTTTCTGAATGCCTTTTTCATAATAAAATCTCCTTATCTGCGAATTATCGCATCTGATATTTTTTTTGCCGTATCTGAAACGACTTTTGTTGTAACCACTACTGCACCGGCAACCGGTACAGCCGACGAAGCCGCTGTTGTGGCAGTAGTGGCGGCTGTAGTAGCTGCCTGAGTTGCGCCGGCTGTAGTAGCTTGTGCAGCAGTTGCAGAAGCAACCTGTGTAGTCTGAACTGCAGCTTGAGAAGTTGCTTGCGTTGCCATACTACCCGCACCGGCATTTGATAAACTTCCGGATGAAAGATTCTTTGGTGTTATTACCGATTCGTCAATCAAATCAACGCCGTCTGCCAAATCACTGTATAGCTTTTTCTGACCGAGCTTTGTAAGTGATATGCTTGTGTTTTCAGAGTTGTACTGCACAAGCCCGTCTTTTTCCCATTTAGAGATATTCTCCATAACTTGCAGAGCCACTTTCTTATCGGGCGATAGCGTGATTTCTTCAAGGTCGAGGTTAGACGCAAATCGGAAGAATTGCAAATCTCGATCTGTACCCTCAAGAGTTATACCATATCTGATTGTATCGTTTTCCAATCCGTGTTGAATTTCCATTGCACGAATAGCCGATCGTGCTTTGTCTATGTTAGCCGCACGAATGAAGTTTGGATTATTGATATACTCTCTGCCGCTATCTGTCAACGTTATATTACCGCTATTCAGATCTACATCAATCAAACCTTGCTTTTCCGCCAGTTCGAGATTGGATATGACAGCTTCTTTCAGTTCAGCATCAGGGATACTGTCTATAACCTCTTTTGGCAGAATATCATTCGTATTGAAATAGCTGAGGTCGGTAATCTGACCGGAAAAAGAAAACGGTAAACCGTTATCTAAATTTTCCGGAGCAGCATTTTTCGCACGTTTCAACTGTTCGATGAAGTCATATATCTGTTTGCCTGTACGAGCTATGCCGGCAACTTTACTGTTCATCTTTTCAGCATCGTGCATAATCTCATCTTCTAACATTGGTGCCATATAGATGCCTCCTATCCTATAAATTCGTCGATAGTCGGAATTTCATAATCGGCTATCAATTCTTCTTCGTCGATTTCAGCAAGCACGCTCTGATGTTCACTAAGCTGAGCATCTCTTGCGGCTTCTTCAAACTGTCGCTGTAGTTCTGCTTGTTCGACACGTTCTTGTTCCGCCTGTTTCTGCTCGGACTGCTCACGCATTGCTTTTTCTTCTGACACTGACTGTTCCATAAGCTGTGCCATTTTTGTTTTCACCTCCTTGAGTTTCTGTATTTGCTCATTATCAGAATACATCTTGTTTATATCGGTATTGTTTGGTATTCCGCTCGGAAAAGAGCTACCGACTTTACTGATAAGCGGATGTGATAATGTGTCAAACTTATATAACCAAAACGGCGGATATTCGTCGAGAAACTCGATCATATATCCGCCGTATTTCTTTTTGATTTTCGGTGAAGCCTTGAACGCTCTTAGCAGTTCAGATGTAGTCAGTAAATCACGACCTTGATAGCTTTCGTTATCTGAACTGCTGCCGCCGCTTGTTGTTCCTTGGCTGTGTCCCCTTGTGTCTATTCGTACAGTAGTCTTGTCGAGCTTTTCTACTATGTACTTTCGGGTTTCTAAATCAGGTGCGCCGAGATAAGTAAACAGTGAGCAGTTACCTATAATACTTTCCCAGTTGTCCTTGTACAAAGCCTTGAGCTGAGGCAACGACTGTAAAACAATACAGGCTCTTATATTGTTTGAACGTATAACGGCTGTGATTTTATCAAAATTAGGTATGCGTCCTATATTAGCAAATTCATCGAGCTCTATCGATACAAGCAACGGCAATCTACCGTTATGCTTGAAATTAGCACAGTACATCAGTCGAGAGAAAAGCTGTGAATAGAACATATTGCAAATAGCCTTGTACGTTGTATCAGCAGGAGGAACTATCAGAAATATAGCCGTCTTTTCAATACCGATGTTATCAAAATCCATTTCATCGATTACGGTTAGATCGTTAACATCTTCGACTGCCCATAAGTCAAGACGTGTTGAGAGCGTCTTTGCGATACCTCCCATAGTTTCCTCAGGAGTACCTTTGATGCCGTTCCAGTTAATTGTAGCAGCATCACAAGGATGCTCGATTGAGTGTTTATTAAGGCAACGAGCCAATTCGCACAATTCGTCTATTCTTCCATTTTTATATGTGATGCTGTTAAGCAGTCTGACTACACGACCAAAGCACTTAATTTCACCTTTGGCTTTCCAAAGATATATCATTATCGCAGTCAACAATGACTTTGCAGACCCCGACCAGAAATCTTCTTTATCATCATCACCGGCTGAAGCGTTGATGAACGTGTTTGCCAATACTACTATGTCCTGTTCCTCGTTGATATAAACAAACGGATTATATGCGTTGGTTTTCTTTATATTGATCAAGTTAAACACTCGCACTTTATATCCGTTTTCCATAAGCAATTTTGCTGTATCACGATATAATTCGCCTTTCGGATCTGTCACTACATAACTGCCGAACATCTGAATGATGTCAGGCTTGATCTTGCGGAATGATTTACCTGCTCCCGGACCGCCTATAACTATTTCATTGAGATTATGCGGCTCGTAGTAGCAACTTTTAGGATTGTTGACCGTTACATAGAACCCGTTTCCGATAGGAATACCTGTTGTGTCACTGTTATCCTTTTCGTCACGCTTAGTTGCCCAATCGGCACTTCCGGCTTCCACGCCTTTGTAATCATCGTAATTTTTACTGAACAGCATAAGTGCAAGCAGTGACAAAGCAACAACGTAAATATACCAAACAGAACCGTGCATTTGCATTATTGCACCGATGTCAAAAGGTGCTGTAAAAGTTGGATTAGTCCAATATGGCATAGATTTTATCAGCACCGACAAATTTAAATTATCCGATGATATGTTGTTGTCGTATGCGTAGCACTGTAAGCTGTAAATCAGGTAAGATATAATCAGGAATGTGATTACACCTATAACGGAGATAAGTATAAGCCCGGTCTTTAAGACGGATTTGCTGTTTTTGTGCCGCAATTTGTTTTTATTTGCCATTACGTCCTCCTTTAAATGTGCTACCTGTAGCACGTTTTCGAGCAAGCATTCTTACATAATCTCTATCAAATAGTCGCCCTCTTTAAGATGTTCATTTATAGCAAAGCAACAAATAACTTTCGGATCCGAATGTTCCGATTTGATTTTAAGGCAAATCACCTCTCCGGTATCACGATTGGTAAGTCGTAATTGCACTTGAGAACGATATGGTTGATTCTTCTTCATATTTCTCCTCCTTTAATCGCCACCATAAAGGCGGCAGAGCTTTTCTGCCGCCCGGTGACAATAAAATAATTAATGCTGCTTAGCGTTTTCTCTTACGCTTCGATAACGGGAACACAAGCACAACAGCCGCACTCATCACCATTGATATGATAATAACTGCTGTCTGCGTAAAGCTGTCCTCGCTTGCACCTGTCGGGGGATTGTCCGGTAGCTTGCTGTTGTGCATATTGGCAACAAGCATTGCACCGTCACGGTCAATCGTTAACTGCTTATCATCCGGTAAAAGATAGCCGGCAGAAGCGTCATCTGCAACTTCGTGGATATTGTATTCTCCGGCTCTTAGATCTGTAATATGGATAATGCCGTTCTCATCAGTAGTGTAGATCTTACTGAATGACTGACCTGTGAACGTCTTTCCGGTTACCTCAAAATGTATTCCTTCGACCTTATTGTCATATGAAGTCTTTACAATCTTGATTTCACCCTTCTGAGGCGAGTTGATAAACGTACCCTTGCCAAGCTCATCGTTGGAAACTTCTACGGTTTCGCCGTCATTTACAATTTCGAAATAGTAGAAATTCACATCACGGACAAAATATTCGGGAGCCTTTGTTTCCTGTACATAGTAGTCACCGTATACAAGTCCCTCAAGGCTGTACACGCCTGTTTCGGTTTCCTTTAATGTGCCGACTACGGTTTTTTTGTCCGATTTATAAACTGTAAATACAGCACCTGTCAATTTAATTTCGGGATAGTCCTCATCGACCTTTGTCAATGTTACATTTCCTACAATAACCTTATTGACAAACTCTGCACTTGCAGTTGCGTCCTTAGTTACCGTGATTGTCTTGACCTGTGTCTTAGGCAGATAACCTTCAGCATTGTTGATTTCGGTTATCGTGTACTTGCCGGTCGGCAGTTCAGTAAGTTCAAACTTGCCGTTTGTCAGCATAAAACGTGCTTCTGCTGTCTGACTGCCGTTATATACATACTTGCCGTTCTTCGATACAGCCTTTAAGTATGCTCCGTCAGCATTCTTTACAGTGAAGTATACATTCTTTTCAAGCTCTGCCTTCTGAGCTGTTGTCAGTCCATTGGGATTTGTCCATTTCTTCACGATACTTGCGTTGCCTGTGTCACGGATGTTTGTAAATGTCAGCACTGCCGATGTATTCTTGGTGATTTTGATTTTCTGAGTCTGCTGCTTCGGGCTGTAGTCCTTTGCATTGTTATACTCAGTCACCGTGTATTCGCCTGTCGGCAGTTCTGCGATTACAAATGCACCGTTTTTCAGAGCAAATTTTGTTTCTGTTTTCTGTGTGCCACAGTAGATGTAGCTATCGTTGCTTTCCTTAACCTTGAGATAAGCACCATTGCTGTCGGTTACGGTAAAGTATACATTCTTTTCGATTTCAGTCTGTTCAGCGGCTGTCATCGTGTCAAACTGCTTCCACACCTTTATAACCTTGCCTGTGCCTGTGTCACGCTCGTTTACAAACGTTGCTGTTGCTGTCTGATTTCTTACTACAGTTATCTTTACGGGATTTTCCGACTTGATTGTGTAATCGGAAAGTGTGCTGAATTCTGTCACAGTGTAGTCACCTGTCGGCAGTTCTGCGATTGTAAATGTGCTGTTCTTCAGAGTATATCTGAATTCCGATGTGCTTTCGCCGTTATATGTGTATACACCGTCTGCACCTGTAGCTGTGATGTACTTGCCGTTGCTGTCCTTTACAGTGAAATACAGGCTCTTTTCAAGCTCTGCCTTCATCTGTGCGATTTCATCGGCTGTCATATCTGCTGTACTATTGTCAAGTTTCCAATCTTTGGTTACAGCACCGTGACCGTAAGGATATTCGTTGAAGTCGGATTTTCCGATTTCATTGCTTACCGATACAGTAGCGTTTGCTGTTTTAAGTGTTACTGCGTGTACGTTTGCATCAAGGTAGTAGCCTTCGGGAGCTGTAAGCTCCTTGATATAATACTTTGTGCCGTTCTTGCTCTCAATCGGCAGTAAATTGCAAGTGTACTTGCCTGTCGCACTTTCTGTGATTACAGCGTCTGTCAACGTTCCGTCTGTAGCTGATGTATATGCCTGTGCAGGAATTTCACATTCTGCATCTGTGTAAATACCAAATGTAGCACCGCTGACCTTTTCGCCTGCCTTTGCGTCAACCTTGTTGATAACGATATTCGCATACGGCTTGTTCTCGATATTGACTGTTGTTACAGTATCGGTCTTGACTTCAATGTCTTTGCTTTCCTCGGTAATGTAACCAACCGTTTTACCTGTCTTGACCTCTGTAACCTTGTAATCACCGATACGGATATTACTGATTGTGATTGTACCCTTTGCATCGGTAGTAAAAGTCTTATCGTAGCTCTGTCCGGTCTTGGCTGTGCCTGTAACACGGAACTGCCAGCCGGAAAGAACACCGTCCGCACTGTGTTTTACAATACTTATCGTACCCGTCATTGCCTTGTTCGTAAATACTTTCTTTACTGTGCCGTTAGGTGTTACTTCAAACGTAACGGGGTCGATAGAGAAGCTGTAGCCTGTAGCGCCGCTGACCTCAGTGACCGTGTACTGCTCTCTTGCGGGAAGTCCGCTTGCTATGAAGTTATATGTGCTTGTATTAAGCTTGAGTGACGTGCCTGTATTGTTCTCGCCTTTATAAGTATAACTGCCGTTTGAGCCTGTAAAGGTGAGATATTTGCCGTTGTGCATTATCTTGAACGATACTTCGGCAAGCTGTTCATCGGTGATGTTCTCAACGGCGCCGTTTTCATTAAGGAACTCTTTGTCGACCTGTACAGATCCGGTCTTAAGCTGATTGTCAAGCTCAATGTCATCAAGGTCGATTACGGTGTTTGGATCACCATTGCCCAGGTCAATACGCTGGTCCCGGTTATCAACATCGTAATCCGTACCGCTGTACGTTTCGATGACAGCTAAGTAATACGGAGCGGTGTTAGTGCCGAACGATATAGTCATTTCGCCGTTTTCATTCAGCTTTAAATCAGCCGCTGATGTTTTGGTTGACGATATTCCCTTGTATGTGTAATTGCCGTTAGACCCGGTAAATTCTACATAGTATCCTGCGGGAGGATTTGACGAAACGCTACCGCTGAAACCGAGTACCTGAAGATTTACGGTAACTTTAGCATACTGTTCTTTGAGCTGTGCTTCTGTCAGATTGTCCTCATCACTGAAGTGCTTACGGATAACAACAACGGGTGTTGACTTGTTCGTAAATGACACTGACTTTGTTTCGCCCTTATTGGCAATCGTAACGGTCTTTGTCTGTGTTTTCGGATTGTAACCGCTTGCATTGTTTATCTCTGTTACAGTGTATGTTCCCATAGGGAGCTTGCTTACATTAAACTTACTGCCGCTGAGTTTCATATTATTTGCGGAATAAACATACGCTCCTGCCGAGCCTGTAACCTTGATATACTTACCATTAGCGTCCTTGACAGTAAAGTAAACGTTTTTCTCAAGATTTGCTTTTTCTGAAGCTGACAGTGTTGTATCGGACAGCCATACCTTCTTTATCTGAGCCGTACCGCTGTCCTCGCTATTTATGAAAGACACGGACGATGTTTTATCTCTTGAGATGGTAATTGTCTGATATGCTTTGTTGACCGAATAGCCCTCCGGAGAGCCATACTCATACACGGTGTACTTTCCGGTCGGAAGGTCGGAAACAGTGAAAGTACCTGTACTGGGATTAACATACAGCGATGTAGCTTTAGTCGATGTTCCTGTAAACGTATATGAGCCGCTGTACTTCGTACCGTTGACAGTTATATATTTTCCGTCAGCGTTTTTGATGCGGAAATATATCTGCTTATTTCTTTCAACGTTGTTGCTTGCGGCTATGGCGTTACCGTTGGTGTCTACCCAAGTTTTTATAACCTCGCCCGTACCGGTATTTCTCGTATTTTTGAAAGTAACTGTTCCTGTGCCTCCGGCTGTAACGGTTACTGTTTGACTGAGATTCTTTCTTGTATAATTCGGTATACCGTTGCCGTCATTACCAAATTCGTAGACCGTATACGTTCCTGCAGGTAACGATTTTACTAAAAAAGTGTTACTTGAGTTTAATCTGAACTGGCTCACGGAACCGCTTGCAGAGTAGGTATACGAGCCTGCCTTGCCTGTAGCCTTGATTGTCGTACCCGCACTGTTCTTTATCGTGAAATAGATGTCGCTGTTACTTGCCTGTGTGCTGGAACTGTCGTGTTTGTGTTCCCAGACTTTCTTTATCTGAGCTGTGCCTAAATCGGAAGTTTTAAAGTTTGCATAGAACTGCACAGGGTCATCAATACCGTCAGCCATTGTCTGAGAATCGCCGCTGTCTGATTTCCACACAACAAGCTGTTTTCCTGTGGTGCGGTTCGCCTTGTATGTGCAAGCCTTAGTACCGCTTATCTTGCTTGTTGTGCTGAAAGTGTAGTCATATCCGCTCTTTGTTACTGTGACACCGGGAATGTTGAATGCACTTGCCGGCATATTGCTCTTGTTACTGTCAGGCAGTGTAATACTGTACTTCTTTGTTGAAGAATTATATTCCATTGTGTGAGTAGGAGCATCTGATTTTTTTGTATAAGTGAAACTTGGAATTATGGCATATGCCTTCATCTTGTTTAAGATGTATTCATAGCACTTTTCAGCGGGTCTGCCTTTCAGCTGTTCATAGTAAACAGTAGCAGGTGTACCCCACTGGTTCGCTTTTAAATCGCCCTTGTTGTAACCTGTTCTTAACTGCTGCTGAATTTCCCATACAATTATCTGCGTTGCAAAGGAAAAATCATCCAGGTTTGTATTGGCAACAGGAGATTTTTTAACATCACTGTTAAAGCCACACAACAAAGCATATTTAACCATCTGCTGTATATCCCAAGGAAGCAGTTGCATATATGCGTCACTTGATGCTTTACCAACATAGGAACTTCCTGTGCTGTATGATACGCCTGCTTCGATGCAGATTGCTTGCTGTGTCACGCCGTTCTTGCTGACACCGAGTTTTGCGTGATTGCTCTTTACTCTTGTAGCAGTAGCAACATCGCCGTCAGCTTTGTAATAGATGAATGTGTAATTACGCTTATCACCGTATGTTCCGTTGTCTGAGCCGATGTAGTTTCCGAGCATAGCCGCATAGACATTATCGCCTACTCCCCATTCTGACGCAAGCGTCTGAATCGGCAGAGCGACTAATGTCATAACTGCCGCAAGGAAAATTCCGGTCAGCTTTTTGAATTTGTTTTTAAACATAACCTTTGTCCTTTCTTGTTTGATTTTTTGAAAATATATATAAAAAAGCAGTCCTACGGGTGCGGACTGCTTTGGATTTTCATATTCAGTTAACTTTCAGAAAAGAAAAAGAGCCTTGAAAATTCAAAGCTCTTATTGTATATTAAATTGTTGACAAAATTAGCGTTATTATGATATTATATATCTGCGAGAGCAACCTATAGATGAATAGGCGGTTACCCAACTCCCGAAGC
>OGOE01001374.1_pt1 | contig 15235 bp, 10 predicted proteins | sample 1552611 | NCBI WGS metagenome assembly OGOE01 (sample SAMEA2580129, study PRJEB22360) | human gut metagenome | biome: human gut; feature: human-associated habitat; material: faeces | place: Denmark | collected 2008/2010
CCCCCCTCAGCCAGTCTTACGGCTGCCAGCTCCCGCCAGCGGGAGCATATATACGCACACCAGTAGGCGTACTCATATACCTCTGCCAACGGGAGCATGGTTGCAAGTTCCCGCAAACTCCGCCAACGGGAGCATGCTGGCGCGCGAACGGCTCACATCTGCTGGGCGTTTTCGAGCAAGGCGTTTTTGAGGTCGGACTCGATTTGGCGCATCTTGACCTGGGCGGCCTCGCGGTTGGCCTCGCCTTCCTTCTGGATCTGCACGGTCTCCTTCAGGGTGGCGATGAGTTCGGCGTTGATCTTCTCCAGCGTGTCGATTTCCACCACGGAACGCTGGTTGGCCTTTTCCGCGTCCACTGCACCCTTGTGCAGGGCGGCCGCGTTACGCGCCAGCAGCTTGTTGGTCACATCGTCGGCCTTGTTCTGCAGGTCGAGAACCTTGCGCTGGTTGGACAGGCCCAGCGCGATCACCATCTGACTCTTCCACACCGGAATCGTGGTGGAGATGGTGGTGTCGATCTTGTCCACGATGGTCTGGTCCGCGTTCTGGATGATTTTGATCTGCGGCGCGGTCTGCAAGGTAACCACGCTGATGCGGTCGAGGTCGTCGAGTCGCTTGGCAAAACGGTCGAGCTTGGACTTGAAGTCCTTCAGCACTTGCGCCTGCATGGCGTCGCCACTGGCGGCGGCCTCGGCCTCCAGCGCTGGCAGCTGGTTGGCGTTGAAGTCGGCGAGCGCCTTCTTGCCGGCCAGTACGGTCATTTTCAGCTCGCGGTATTGCTGGGCGTTCTGCGTGTACATCGTGTCGTACATGGAGATGTCGGCCACGAGTTTGGCTTGCGCGGATTGGAGGGTGGTGATGAGGTGTTGCATGGCATCGTTGTTGGGCAGTTCGGATACGGCCGGGATCTGGTCGAGCGTGCCGGCCACGCCGAATCGGCTGATCGAATCGGTGCCGGCGAAGTTGGCCGCGCGGAAGCCATGGCGCTCCCCCCCCCGCTTCTGCACCGCCGGTGTTTTCAACAGGTTCAGCAGTGTGCCGCCTTTTCTCGTCCAAGGCCATCAGCGTGTGGGTGCTCCACACGGTCGGCGTCGGGTAGACGATGACCACGTCGTCCTTGATCTGCTTGAACGCATCCGGCTGGTTCACGGCCAAATCAAGCAGCTGCGATTCGTAGCCCACCATCATCGGCTTGGAGCCCACGCCCAAGGTCAGGAACTGGTTGAACGAATCCTCGGAAGAGGTCTCCATCCAGCCGGATTTGGCGAAGATGGAGGCGATGGTCTTGCCGTCGCGCGCCACCGAATCGACCATGGCCGGCTGCCCGCCGTTGAGCACCGTGGCAAGAAGCGCCGCGTATTCGTTGCCTGAGTTCGACTTCACCGGATCGGTCGAGTCGATGCGGAACTGCCCGTAGCCTGCCGTGTATCCGACGTCGGCCATGTTGTGTTGGCGACCATCGCGTCCACGGCTTTGGCCATATCCATGTGGTACGCGCCAGAATCGTCCTTGGTCACAAGTCCGCCGTTCACGAGCCCGTCCGCCACGGCCTTGTGCGTGTATAGCACAATCGGTGAGTTGAAGACGATGTCGCTTTGGGGGGGCCTTGACGCCTTTCGCATTGCCGTATTCGACGGCCGCGCGCGAGGAGGGGAACAGGTAATCCATGCCTTTCCGGTCCGCATCCATCATGGCCAGCGATCCGGCCTTGCGATAGTCGATGGCAATGCCTTGCTTGGCGGCGAGCGCCTTGAACTTGGCGTCATCGAACAGGCCGATTTTCTCGCCGCCCAGGTAGCCGGTGATGCTCACCTGTTCGGTCGGTTCGGCCGGTGCTGGTTGCGATTGCCGCCACACCAGCGTGCCGCAGACCACGCCCACTACCGCAAGCAGGGCGATCAGTCCGATGATTTTTGATTTGGAGAGTTTCATTGTGCGTCCGTTTTCTGGTCCGACTGGTGAGCCGGGCCACCAGATGGAGTCTGACTGGGCGCATGCCGTCCTTCATCAGCAGCCGAGGAAGGCACAGGCGAAGGTGCGACGTCGTCGTATCCATCCATGCGGGCCAACCGTTGGATGGCGTCGGAGTCGGCCGTAATGCCCAACGTCTTGGCGCTTACCGCCCGGCTGAGTTCGCCGGCGGCGGTCTGTTCGAGCACTTGCAGCGCCTCGATGGTTTCGATTCGTACCGTGGCTATCTGATCGCGTGCGCCGGAACTTTCCACGTCCACGTAGGAGCGCAACAGTTTCTCGGTCTGCTCGCCGTACACGGTGATGTAGTGGCGCAACGTCGGGTAGGCGGAGGTGTCTCGGGTCACGTATTGCACTAAATCTTTGGTAGCGGCGATGAAGTCGTTGGCTTCGGCTTTGACGGCTGGGTCACGTACTTGCTTGGTGAGCATGGCGATCGAGTTGAGTCGAGCGTTCGCCGCGTCGATCGTATCGGCGGTCTTCTGACCGTTGGGCAAGGCGGAAACCAGCATTTTGCCGATGCGTCGCTCCGGCTCGGTGAGCGTGGAGGCGGCGATATACCCAAGTGCGGCCAGTACCACGGCCACGATCAGGCCGGGCACTCCGCCGCCGACCAGTCCGAAACCGAGCCCGGCGAGCAGCAGTCCGACAACGAATCCACAGATTACCTGGAGCATCAGTTGAAGCCCTTGGCTTGGCGGAAGACGGCGGCGAGGTCGCCGGAGCGGCCGTCGAATACCTTGGCGTTGCTCAGGGTGGCGAGAGACTTCAGCTGGCTGGGATCGGCATCGCCGAACATGATGGAGAAGATCGGCAGATCACGGCCGCGCGACTTATAGGCGCTTTCGAATTCGTCCTGATGATCGGAGTTGGAGCGGCCGTCGGTCATGAGCACGATGGCGGTGGTGTATTGCGAGGCTTCCGACTCGCTGGGCAGCTCGTCGAGCGCGCTCAGCAGGCCTTCATAGATATCGGTGCCGCCGCTGGCATCGGTGGCATCGGCCTCATGCAGCAGGTCGCTGGTGCTTGTGCCAGTGGCCTTGACCGGGCGGTGGGCCTCGGTTTCAAACGGGATGAGAATGTTCACGTCGCCGCTGGCGGGCTCGATGTACGACTTCTTGGCCTGGTCCGGGTCGAGCGCCGCGTTCAGGCCTTTGACCACGCCGTTCTTGCCCTCTCCAGACATCGAACCGGAGTAATCGACCACCCAAATGGTCCAGCTGGGTTTCCTGAGCGCGGTCTGGTAGACGTTGAGCGCGCTGTCGATCACCGTGGCGGAGGTCATGGAGAACGTGAGTTTGCCGTCGCTGACCGCGGCGAGGATGTCCGCGGTGGAGACGGGCTTGGTGGCGCCGGTGTCGTCAGCCCAGCCGAGTTTGACGGCCTTGGATTTGGCGATGCCGAACACGATCGGCGTGGTGGAGGTGCTGGCCGCGTCTTTGACGATGTGCTTGGTGTCTCCCATCGAAATCCACATCGAGGAGGCAGGCCAGACGGCGTCGTGATCCTGGCCGCCGGCCTTGAGCGCGTTCATAATCTCCAGCGAACCCATGTAGTGCATCGTCACGGCTACGTTGGATTGGTCGGCCGCTTTCTGGATGGCGACGGCGACTTCCTTGTTTTCGGAGCCGGAGGCAATGCTCAGGGTGGCAGTCGGTTTGCCGCCGGACGGCTGGAAGGTCTGCGTGGTGGCGGACGTGCCGTTGCCGTCCGCTGTGCCGTCATCGGAATTATTGAACGCCGTGCAACCGGTCAACGCGAGCACGCCGGCACATGCCGCGGCCGCAACCGCGGCGGCGCGGCGGCGGAGAGAAGACATTATGCCCATAATTCCATGGCTCTCCCGCCATCTAAAGCGGGCCGGGCCACAAGGTGACCGCACGGTGAACAATGGGTGAAGAGCTACATCAGTACGCGGCGCAGGCAATCATGGGGTCGTCGTAGAAGCCGAGGATCTTTTCGAGGTAGGGCTTGTAAGTGCTGTTGGGCATGGAGAAGATTTCGTGGCGCGATTCGGGGAAGCGCACGATGTTCGCCTCGCCGCCGCCGTCCTTGACCAGTTGGACGAAGTGATTCTGCGGCTTATTGAGTACCCAGATGTCGCGTCCGGACTGGAAGAGCAGCACCGGCGTCTCCACTTCGGCGCAGGCGGACGGATTCAGTATGGCCCGGTTGAGCTTCAACGCTTGGCGCACCCATTCGAACGCCGCGCAGTAGGTCTGGTATTCGCTATTCTCGCAACGCAGCTTGAAGTACCAGCGTTCACGCGCTTCGGAAGCGCCCTCGTTGCCTTCCATCGAGAATTCCGGCGTGAAGTCCGACTGCCCGAACACGCGCTTCTTGCCGAAGCCGAGTCCGCACAGCGCGCCGACCAGCACACGGGCCACGCCCAGCGGCATGCCGGTGGCGGGGGCGATCATCGGGGCGGAGAGCACCGCTTTGTCGAACAGGGTGGGGTATCGCTCCAACACGGCCGCGCCGATGCCGCCGCCCATCGAATGGCAGAACAGGTTCAGCGGCATGCCGGCCGCGTACTGCTGGCCGATGGTTTCGGCGAAGCCGGCCAGATCGGCCACGTAGCGCTGCCAGTCATCAATCCACACCATGCAGCGGTTGTCCACGTCGCGCGCGGACTTGCCGTGGCCGCGATGCTCGAGTACACACACCGAGTAGCCGGCAAGCAGGAAGTACCAGACGAGCTCGTCGTACTTTTCGGCGAACTCGGTGAAGCCGTGGCTGATGACGATGGCCCCGCGGAAGGTGGCGGTGGCGCCTTGCTCGCGAATCGCGTCGAATTTGGCGGAGTCGTAGCACAGGTAGTGCAGCTGGCCCGAGCGGCCGCCGGTGTCCATAATGCCGGACAGCGGCTCGATCCCGGCCGAACGTTCGGCGGCGGACGGATCGAACCAGCCCTCCTCGCAGCATTGTTCGAGCGCGGGCAGCACCACGTCGGTCATCGTTTCGGCGTACTTGTTTTCGTCGATCATCGTCACCTGCATGGCTCCCATCTTAGGACAAGCCTCACGCCCACACCTCGCACCCACACCACGACACATTCCCGGGAATGCGTCGCAAGCCTGCGCGCCACTGACCGCACAGGCGCGTAGGTTGTGAGGTATGAGCGAAACCAATGATGTCAATGACGCAATCAAGCATTTCCCACGCCTCCGGGCGCGCACGCTGCGCTTCGGCTGCGGCGCACCGCGCTCCGCACAGACCGTGGGCGACGGCTCGCGGGCCCTGTTCCTGCGCTCCGACGGCCCCGAGGATCTGGTGACCGCACTGTGGCTGAGCTGGTTCGACGAGTCCGGCGAACACCATGAGACCAAGCTGGCCGACCCGCGCGAACTGCTGGGCGCAACCGCCGACAGCGAGGACGTGCCGGCCGAGGAGAAGGCCCGCCGCGAGCGTGCGCGCGAAGGCGGCACCGGCATCGTCGGATACTCCGCAGATGACGACGGCAATCGCATCGTGTTCACCATCAACGGCCGCCTGTTCCTGACCGACATCGATTGGAATGACGAGACCGGCGCACCCGAGCCGCACACCCGTGAACTGGCCGGCGAATGGCTCGATGAGGACCCGGCGATGTACACGCCGGTGCTGAACCCGCGCATCGCCCCGGATGGCGAACATGTGCTGTACACCACGGGCAGCTACCTGATGCTGGTCGATATCGGCGGCGAACTAGGTGACCGCATCACCGCCGTCTACGGCGTGAGCGTGGAGGATGAGGACGGCAATCCGGCCGAAAACACGTGGAAAATCGGTCTGGCCGAGTTCGTGGCCGGCGAGGAGATGGACCGATACGACGGCTTCTGGTGGGCCCCGGATTCGCAGCACGTGCTGTTCGAGTCCTTCGACACCGCCGACGAGCCGACCTGGTACATCAGCGATCCGGCCGACCCCGAGAAGCCGGACGCCGGCCGCCGCTACCCGCGCGCGCTGACCCGCAATGCCGACGTGTATCTGACCGTGATCACGCTGGCGTTCGATGAGAACGACCGGTACGCGGGCATCACCGGCAACGCCGATGTGGATTGGGATCGCGAGGCGTACGAGTATGTGGCCGCCGTGAACTGGCGTCGCGGCCACGATCCGCTGGTGCTGGTGCAGAACCGCCGCCAGACCCGCGATCAGGTGCTTGAGGTGGCGGTCGAGGCGGATGGGGCCGCGCTGGGTGCCACGCGCGTGCTTGAGGAGCACGCGAACGAGCAGTGGATCGACCTGGTTCACGGCACGCCCGCCTACACGCCGGATGGTCGTCTGGTGTGCTCGCTCAACGATATGGCCACGGACACCAACCGTCTGACAATGGACGGCCGCCCGTTCACGCCGGCTGGCTGGAACGTGCGCACGGTGCTCGCCGTGACCGACGAGGATGTGCTGGCCGTGGTGCAGCGCGCGCCCGAAATCGCGCCTGAGGTGCCGGACGCTTGGGCCGATGCGGCCGCCACCGAGTCCGTATTCGGCGACCACGACGCCCGCAGTTTCGACGTGGTGAGTATCGATTACAACGGCACGATCACGCCGGTCACGACCGATCCCGGCCAGTGGACCGCCTCGCGCGGCGAGCGCGGCATCGTGGTCTCCGGCCGCGATATGCGTTCCGCCCGCGCCCAGATGCGGCATATTCTGGGAGAACAGAGCTCCACTATCGCGTCCACGGCGGCCGAACCCGGCTTTACACCGAACGTCACGTTTACGCGACTGGGCGAGCACCAGCTGTACACGGCGATCATCGCGCCGAGCCCGGAAAGCCCGTACGCGCACGCCGAGAAGCTGCCGGTGCTGATGAAGCCGTACGGCGGGCCCGGCTTCCAGCAGGTCATCGCCTCGCAGTCCTTCTACTGGGAGGGCCAGTGGTGGGCCGACCAAGGCTTCCTGGTGGTCACGGCAGACGGCCGTGGCACCACCGGCCGCGGCCCGGCATGGGACCGCGAGATCTTCGAGGATATGAAGGACGTAACGCTGGCCGATCAGGTCGAGGCCGTCAACGCCCTGCCCGAGGCCGTCGCCCGGCTCAACGCCGATGTGGAATCACGTGCGGCACAGCCGGCTGCGGGCGATCAGGCAGACGCCGAGAACCACCCACCGGCGCTTCGCGCCACCTCCCGCCAGCGGGAGGCGATTCCCATGCCGGACCTCGACAAGGTGTGCATGATCGGCTGGTCGTACGGCGGCTTCCTGTCCGCACTGGCCGTGCTGGACGCGCCGAACGTGTTCAAGGCCGCATGCGCCGGCGCCCCGCCCACCGACTGGACGCTGTACGACACGCACTACACCGAGCGCTATCTGGGCCTCGACCCGGATGTCTACTCCCGAAACGGCATCGTGCAGGACGCACCGAAACTCGAGCGCCCGCTTATGCTGATCCACGGTTTCGCCGACGACAACGTCACCATCGCCCACAGCCTGCGCCTCTCGCAAGCCCTGATGGCGGCGGGGCGCCCGCACACCTTCCTGCCGTTGACGGGCATCACCCATATGACCAATGACGAGACCGTGGCCGAAAACCTGCTCACCCTCCAGCGCGATTTCCTGCGCGACGCGCTGGCCTGACAAATCGATAACACGCGCATCCCACCCGAGGTGCTCCACCGGTAAAGCACCTCGGGTGGTGCGCCGCACCCATTTCCGCCCTGAATTTTTGGATATTTTGCACTCATCGTCACGTGAAAGACCGGTTTTTTGTCTCATATTCCCATCACCGCGTAGGATGGGTGAAGATTAGAAAGGGAGGACTATGAGCGTTCTCGACCGTTTTGAAAAAAGCGTGGAGGGTGCAGTCAACGGAGTATTCGCCAAGTTTGGCTCCAAAGACCTGCAGCCTGTCGATCTTTCCAGCGCCTTGGAGCGCGAGATTGACGCCGAGGCCATGCCCGTGGGCCGTGACCGCACGGTGGCCCCGAATGAATACCGTTTCAAGCTCAGTACTCCTGACTTCGACCGTATCGAGGCATGGGGTAGCGAGACCCTGGCCAACGAACTGGCCGATAACCTCACCGAGTACGCGAAGAGCCAGCATTACGCCTTCGTGGGCCCGGTGATCGTGATCTTCGAGGAAGACCTTGACCTGTCCAAGGGCAACTTCAACCTCACCTCCGAATCCGTGCAGGGCAATGCCGTGCCGGTCACCACCGATGCGCAGACCGAGGATAGCCCGGTGCTCGAGGTGAACGGCAACCAGTACCTGCTCACCAAAGACAAGACGGTAATCGGCCGCGGTTCCGGTTGCGATATCGTCATCGACGATCCGGGCATCTCCCGCAAGCACCTGGAAATCGACATCACGGATAACGGCGTGATCGCCCGCGACCTGGGTTCGACCAACGGCACGTACGTGGAGGGCCACCAAGTGCCCGCCGCCACGCTGCTCGACGGCAACACCATCACCATCGGCCGTACCCGCATCCTGTACTGGGCCTCCGCCCAAGCCCAGGAGTAGTCGAGCACACGCCCGAAAGTCGTCCACTTATGACCGAACTGACATTCGCCCTGCTCAAGTATGGATTCCTGATCCTGCTGTGGATATTCATCTGGCTGGCCGTACGTTCGCTGCGCAAGGACATCGAGACGTTCAGTCCGCGACCTTCGCGCGCGCGTCGTCGCCGTGAGCGTGAAGCGCATAAGGCCAAGGCCGAAACGCCGCAGGCAGCTGCGCCGCGCCCGCATCGCCAGCCCAGCGCTTCCGCGTCGTCCGCCGCCTCGGCGCAGCCTACCCTGTTGGTCATCATCGATGGTCCGCTTGCCGGCAGCTCCGTGCCGCTGGCCGAAGCCGACATCACGCTTGGCCGCGCCGCCTCGAATACCGTGGTGCTCGATGACGAATTCGTGTCTTCCCACCATGCCCGTGTCTACCGTGACACGCGCTCCGGGCAGTGGGCCATTGAAGACCTGAACTCCACCAATGGCACCGTGGTCAACCAGCAGCGCATCAACCGCCCCACCATTCTGCCCGCTCGTATTCCTGTGCGCATCGGCGCCACCACCTTCGAACTGAGGTAGCCGCATGCCAAAATCCGCCGCTTCACAACCGCTGTTCCTGTATTCCACCACGGTGTCCGATGTGGGCACCGTGCGCGCGAACAATCAGGATTCCTCCTTCGCCGGCGAGCATCTCATCGCCATGTGCGACGGCATGGGCGGTCACGCCGGCGGCGATACGGCATCCTCCATCGCCATCCGGTCACTGGCCCACATCGAGCAGGACGACACCGGTGGCAACGTCGAGACGATCTCCCGCATGATGGAGACCTCCGTTATGGCCGCGCATGACGCCATCGTCGGCAAGGCCAAGCGCGAACGCAAGCTTGCCGGCATGGGCACCACCGTTACCGCAGTGGCATTGGTGGCCGGCTACTGGGTCATCGCCCATATCGGCGATTCACGCGCCTACCTGCTGCGCGACGGACACCTGAGCCGCATCACGTGCGACCACAGCTACGTGCAGCACCTCATCAACACCGGTCGTATCACCCCGTCCGAAGCCAAGAACCACCCGCAGCGCAACGTCGTGATGCGCGTGCTTGGCGACTTTGACATTGACCCGCGCCCGGATATTTCGGTTCGCCGAGCCCACCCCGCCGACCGTTGGCTACTGTGCTCGGACGGCCTGTGCGGTGTGCTGGAAGATTCCACCATCGAAGAGACGATGACCACGCTGTCCGATCAGGGCGAATGCGCGCAGCGTCTGGTGCAGATGGCACTGCGGGCGGGCAGCACCGATAATGTCACGGCCGTTATTGCGGATGCCACGTTGGCGTTGGATGCCGATGCGTTCGATCTGCCGCACCAAACGCCGTTGGTCGGCGGTGCCGCCAGCCGTAATCTTGAGCCGATTGCCGACATCGTCAACGAGCCGGTGGCTACCGCGCCCGCACTGCGTGAGGATGATTCCCCCGCCCAGCGCGCCGCAGCATTGATTCAGCCCGCCAGCGCGCACGAGGCGGAGACCACGCAAACCACGGCCAAACCGTCGTCCACACGCGTGGTGCAGCCGTCCACCGTCCGCGAGGAGACCGGTGAACGAGCCAATCCCGATACCGGTGAGATTCCGGTGGTGCAAAAGCCGGATGGGCGCCTGTCCGCCGACCCCAACGACCCGGATGTGGCCAAAGCCATCCGCGATGAGCAGATCGAGCAGAAGAAGGCCACGCGCACCAAGAAGCGCCGCAATAAGCTTGCGGTGATTATTACCTGCATTCTTGCCGTGCTGGCCTTGGCCGGCGCTGGCTGGGGCGTGTACACGTGGAGCCAGACGCACTACTACGTGGGAGATAGCAACGGCACCGTGGCCATTTATCGTGGCGTGCCGACCAATCTCTTTGGACTTGAGCTTTCGCACGAAGTGCAGACCACCAATATCGCCACCGCGGACCTGCCTCAGACATGGCGTGACCAGCTGAGCCAAGGCATCACAGTCGGTTCGTTGGACGAAGCGCAGTCGCATGTGGGTATTATCCGCACCGAAATGCGCAAACTGGCCAAGCAGCAGGAAGCCGACGCCGCCAAGAAGGCCGAGGCGTCCAATTCCCCGGACAGTTCCAAAGACAGCTCCCAGAGCGATTCCAAGGACGGCACCGAGGATTCGTCCAGCCAGTCCGGCTCCTCGTCAGACAAGTCCGGTTCGTCAAGCTCATCCGATTCCTCGGATAAATCCGGTATCGGAGCGGCCGACAACGCGGCCACGGGAGATTCTCAATGATCGCTACCCGTCTACGTCAGATTTCTTTGTTGCTGATTGCCATGGCAATCAGTGCGTTGGCGTTCATCCAGATGTTCCAGCGCACCGCCGGCGAATTCCCTATGCAATACGCCGGCATGCTGGCATTGGCCGTAGTGCTGTTTCTGGTGCTGTGGGGGCTGATTGTGCGCTTCCAGCCGTACGCCAGCCAGTCGATTCTGCCTTGCGTGCTACTGCTGACCGCCACTGGCGTGACCATGATCGCCCGCATCGACCAGAGCGAAGGTTGGGCGGTTGCCCAACGTCAGCTGATCTGGCTGTGCATCGCCATCGTGCTTTCCGCGCTGCTCATCATCTTCCTGAAGGACTACCGCGTGCTGCGGCGCTTCTCCTACGTGTCGATGGTGGTGGGCTTGGTGCTGCTGCTCGCCCCGATGCTGCCGTTTGTCGGCCAGGAAGTGAACGGCGCGCGCATTTGGATCAGGATTCCGGGACTGGGCCAGTTCCAGCCGGGCGAGTTCGCCAAGCTGTTCCTTGCGTTCTTCTTCGCCGCCTACCTGTTCGACCATCGCGACCAGCTGGCCGTGGGCGGTAAGAAGATGCTCGGTCTGCAGCTGCCGCGTATCAAGGATCTCGGCCCGATCATCGTGGTGTGGATCGCCTCGATGGGCGTGCTCATCATGCAGCATGATCTGGGCACCTCGCTTATGTTCTTCGCCATGTTCGTGGCCATGCTGTACACGGCCACCGGCCGTAAAAGCTGGATCATCATCGGTCTGATCGCGTTCGCCGCGGGTGCCGTGCTGGCCGCAGGCATGTTCAGCCACGTGGGTCAGCGAGTCGATGCCTGGCTGCACCCGTTCAGCAACGAGCAATACAACAAGACCCCCGGCGGCTCCTGGCAGCTGGTCACCGGCATTTTCGGCCTGGCATCAGGCGGCATGCTCGGCACCGGTCTCGGCCAAGGCCATCCTTCGCTCGTTACGTTTGCGAACTCCGATTTCATCTACGCCTCTCTGGGCGAGGAACTCGGTCTGATGGGCGTCCTGGCCATTTTGATGCTCTACCTGCTCATCATTGCCTCCGGCTTTATCACCGCCATGAAAATCAAGGATGGCTTCGGCAAGCTGCTCGCTTCCGGACTGGTGTTCACCATGGCCTTCCAGGTGTTCACCGTGGTCGGCGGCATCACGCTGGTGATTCCTCTGACCGGTCTGACCCTGCCCTATATGGCGGCCGGTGGCTCCAGTCTGATCGCCAACTATATTCTCGCGACCCTGCTCATCATCATCTCGAATTCGGCCAATGCGCCCGAGCCGGAGCTGACCTCGGATACGTTCCAGTACGAGGCTTTGGCCGTGCTGCGCAACAAGGAACTTGAGGCCCGGGCCCGCGCCACTGAGCCGATCGTTCAGCCTCGCAGCGCGTCGGCTACGGCGTCGCAGTCCGAGTCGGAATCGTTTGACGACCCCATTGTGGACATCACCAAGCACGCGCCAGACACACTTGAGGCACCCGAAGTGCCCGCAATTGTGACCTCTGCGGGCTCTGCTGCGGCCCCCATCGCCGAGCCCATTGTGGATGCCACCACTCCGGCGTATGCCGGCGCCGATGAACCGTACACGCCTACCGGTACGATTCCCCCGCTTCCTCCCGTTAACGGAGGCACTCGCGTATGAACAAATATCTTCGTCAGCTTTTCACCGCCGTGGTAGCGCTGTTCGTGATTCTCGGCCTGTCGTCCACCATCATCATGGCGGTACGGGCCAACGCGCTGAACAACGATCCGCGCAACGCCCGTTCGCTGTACCACCAGCTCGGTGCCTACCGCGGTGCCATTCTGGCCTCGGACGGCACGGTCATGGCCAAATCCGAACCGGTCAACGACGCGTTCAAATACCTGCGCACCTATTCCAACGGTCCTCTGTATGCTCCGGTCACCGGCTTCTTCTCCATCAACCAGACCGCCGATCGCGGCCTGGAAGCCTCCCGCAGCATGCTGCTCAACGGTGAGGCCGATTCATTGATCTGGCAGCGGGCCAAGGCCATGCTCACCGGCACTACGAATCAGGGCGCGTCCATCGAAACCTCCATCGACCCCAAGCTGCAGCAGGTTGCCTACGATCAGCTCGGTACGCGCGATGGTGCGGCGGTGGCCATCGAAGTCAACACCGGCCGTATCCTCGCCATGGTGAGCACGCCCAGTTATGATCCGAACAAACTGGCGACCCATGACACCAAAGCCGCGTCTCAGGCCTACAACGAACTTTCTGCGGGCCAAAATAGCCCTCTAATCAACCGCGCCACCTCGCAGCTGTACCCACCAGGGTCCACGTTCAAGACCATCGTCGCCTCGGCTGCGCTGGAAACCGGCGATTATCAGACGGACACGAAGATTCCTGCGGGCGCCAGCTATACCTTGCCGGGAACCGCCACACAGTTGCCGAACGCCGAGGCACAGGCCGATGGCGTCAACGGGCAGATCTCCCTGCAAGAGGCCGTCGCATGGTCGTCCAATACCGCGTTCGCCCAGCTTGGCGTGAAACTCGGCGCGAGCAAGGTTTCGGACATGGCCACCAAGCTTGGTTTCGGCAGCACCATCACCATTGACGGCACCGAATCCACGGGCACCCCGATGACGGCCACCGCGTCCACATTCCCCTCTGATCCGACCGACGACAAGCTTGCGCTGGCGTCCATCGGCCAAGGCGACACCACGGCCACGCCGTTGCAGATGGCGATGGTCGCGCAGGCAATCGCCAACAATGGCAAACTGATGCAGCCCACGCTGGTCGATCGTGTGCGCGCCGCCGATCTCACCGTGCTTTCGCAGACCAAGCCGCAGACCATGGCCAATGCGTTCAGCAAGGATTCCGCAGACAAGCTCACCACGATGATGGAAAGCGTGGTGTCCGAGGCCAATCCGCAGCTGGCCATCGACGGCATCAAGGTGGCGGCCAAAACCGGTACCGCACAAATCGGTACCGACAACTCTGCCATCGACGGCTGGGTGATCGGTTTCGCGCCGGCGGACAATCCGCAAATCGCCGTCGCGGTGTTGGTGCATAACACAGATGTGTACGGTTCGCTCGCCGCTGGCCCGATCATGCGCGCGATGATGCAGGAGGCTTTGCAGCAGTGAAACTTATCGAAGGACAGCTTATTCACCGCCGATATCGTCTTGATTCGCGTCTTGCGCAAGGCGGTATGGGCGAGGTCTGGAAAGGCTACGATATTCAGCTCGGCCGTGAAGTGGCCATCAAGGCGCTGCGCTCGGACGTGACCAACGCCGAGGCCAAGCTACGCCGCCTGCGTGCCGAAGCCCATAATTCCGCCAATCTGGCGCACCCGAACATCGCTGCGTTGTTCGAATACTACGAGCATGACGGCATCGGCTTTCTGATTATGGAATACGTCCCCTCGAAATCGTTGGCGGATCTGTTCCATAGCAAGGGCGCGATGGATCCCATCGAACTGCTGCCCATTCTGATTCAGACCGCGCGAGGCCTATTCGTGGCCCACTCGCACGGCGTGATTCATCGTGACGTCAAGCCGGCCAACATCATGGTTTCCGACACCGGCGAAGTGAAGATCACCGATTTCGGTGTGAGCTACTCCACGGGTCAGGGCCAGATCACCCAGGACGGCATGGTGGTGGGCACCGCACAATACATCTCCCCCGAGCAGGCGCAGGGCCAGCAGGCCACGCCGCAATCGGACATCTATTCACTGGGCGTAGTGGCGTACGAGGGCCTTGCCGGGCATCGTCCGTTCACCGGCACCACTCCGGTCGATATCGCCGCAGCGCACGTGAACAATCCCGTGCCTCCGCTGCCGGACTCGGTGGACGTCCAGTTACGCGAATTTGTCATGTCAATGCTGGCCAAGGACCCGTTGGATCGCCCGAAAGACGCGCTGGTGGTGTCCCGTACGCTGGCACGCATCGAACGCCGTCTGCTGGATCAGCAGACCGAAATGGCCGACACCGCCATGGCCACGTCCGGCAATCGACTGCCGCGCCGAGTGACCAGCACGCCACGCATTGTTTTGGAGGCCCCGGCCTCAAGATTGGGAGGGAATAAGCAATGAGCACCAGTATGCCCACCGCATTGGCCGGCGGACGCTACCAGCTTGGCCAGCTCATCGGTCGTGGCGGCATGGCCGAGGTCCACGTGGCTCTTGACACCCGTCTGGGCCGTACCGTGGCCGTGAAAATCATGCGCGCCGATCTGGCCAACGACGACATCTTCCTGGCCCGTTTCCGCCGCGAAGCACACGCCGTGGCCCAGATGAACAACCCGAACATCGTGAACATCTACGATTCGGGAGAAGAACTGGTTTCTTCCGAAAGCGGCGATGCCGAGCGTCTGCCATACATCGTCATGGAATACGTCAAGGGCCAGACCCTGCGCGACATCATCAAGGTCAACGGCGCACTCAGCCAGCGCGACTGCGAACAGGTGATGTTGGGCGTGCTTAACGCGCTCGACTATTCGCATCGCATGGGCATTATCCACCGCGATATCAAGCCCGGCAACATCATGATTTCCGAGCAGGGCGTGGTCAAGGTCATGGACT
>OGOE01001398.1_pt1 | contig 15051 bp, 10 predicted proteins | sample 1552611 | NCBI WGS metagenome assembly OGOE01 (sample SAMEA2580129, study PRJEB22360) | human gut metagenome | biome: human gut; feature: human-associated habitat; material: faeces | place: Denmark | collected 2008/2010
CGGCTGCGCCTGCCTGTGGAGCAACCTGTACGGCGGCAAGCTGGCCGACAAAGGTCATGGCGTGGAACCATTGACCCACATTCGACCGATCTACTGCGTGCAGGCCGTCTGCCTGTGTCTGCTGGCTTTCGCCTCGCTGCTGGCGGTTGGCATCACGACCCTGCTGCGTCCATACGTCGAACGCTGACAGTGTTGGCCGAGTCCAATCGGACAAGACCGGTCAGCTGCCGTTATCAACTTCGCGGCGAACCGAACCAGCTGGTGTAGATAAGCGCGAAGTTGCGGTTGCCATAACTGGAGCAGGAATCGCCGGTACCGTTGCCAGCGGCCAGTGCGGCGATGTTCGGCTGGTAGGGCGTATAGATGTAGAGCAGGGCGGTCGCCTTGTTCTCGATATACACTTGTGCGCCGCCGCATGCCGCGTTCGGATGATATTGGATGTAGTTGAGATTGTGCGCCGTATACCCGTACTGTTCCTCGTGCTCGAGATAGTAACGGTACCGCTTGGCCGCGCCATACACCTGCCGAAAGAATCCGGCATAGGCGGGATCGCAGTCGGCGGTATCCGGACAGTTCAACCCCATCGCCGCCATAAGCTGATAGTCGCTGGGATCGACGGCAGTGACCAGATGCTGCTCCTTCTGCATCACGCGGCGGCGCTCTGGCTCACCTTGCAGGCGCGGGCCGACTGGTCGATGATTGTCGCCGCCGACTCGCCTTTGGTGCCTGTATAGTCCGTGCACAGGCCTTCGCCTGACTCGTTCGATGTGTCGAAGGTCATCGCGGCCAGCGAGCCACCTTGTGTGTCCAAAAACGATTGGACTTCGGCCTGACTCATCGCCGAACCGTTGAAGAACTGACCATCCGAAATAATATTGCCCGGATTGAAATCGTATGTTCGCGTCAGTTCCAGCTGTGCCGCCTCGGCTGCGCGAACCTGTGCCCGCCAGTTTGTGAAACGAACCAGCTCGGCCACCAGCGCTACGACAACGACCACCGCCACCGTGGGAATCAGCCCCATCTTGATGCGGGTCGGCCAGTTCGCCTTACGCCAGGAACGCTTCAGAGCATTGATCGGACCGTGCCTACGATTGCGTTTCCTGTTCCGATTGCCGAGGCGTCCGCGCACTTGCCCACGCTGTGATGACGGCTTGTGCGTGCGCTGGCGCGTGGCCTGGCGACTTGTTTGCCGTCCGGTCACGCCAGCGCTTTCTTGATACGGTTGAGCGAAGCCGGCCCCTTGGTGCCAAGCTCCTGCGCCCATAGGGACACGTAGAACTCTTCAAGCATCCAACGGGCCTGTTCGGCCTGCTTCATCAATGCCTCATGCTTCGGGCCGGCCGGCTCCGCCTTGGCACGGGCCAACGCCTTATCAACCACCTGACGGGCCTCGTCGGCCTGCCAAGCCCACTTGACGTCACGGTTCTTATCGGTTTTCGCCTTATTGAGTCGGCTCAGATCGGCTCTCAAATATCGGCTCAACGACTTCAGCGCATCCGGGGGAGTGCGCCCGATGAATCCGGGGTAGACGAGCGTGGCGATGTGCTCGCGCACCGACTGCAGCACCGACAGCATCGGCAGATCAGCCTTGCCGCCAGTGGCCTTGTCGACTTCGGCATAAGCCTTGAGCACGGCGATCACGTCATGCGCCACCTGATAGACGGTGTCCTCGTACACTTCGCGCACATCGAGCACCGCATTGGCCAACGCCTCATCGTCCGAGAGCCTGTCGACATTCGGCATCAGCCGTTTGACCGTGGCCAGCTGCAGGTCTTCGACCAGATCCTTGGTGAACTTGTACGGAGCAGAAGCCAGCATCAACGCCTCGGTACCCAGCCAGCGCGACGAAATGCGTTCGGCCGGCAACCGCAGCGCATCCAATGCGCCACGCCAGAGCATCGTGGCCCGGGACTCGGTGGTGGCACCCGCCTTATGCAACAGGTTCGCCTGACTGACCAGCTTGCCCTGTTCTCCAGCCTGATCGGCCTGCTTCTTGACCATTTGACGGGCCGACGCCTCCGCCTGCGCGGCGAACTTGCGTTGCAGCGCCTTCAGATCCTTGGACACACCCAGCACCTTGACGGGGCCGCGCGCATGCCGGCGTCCACGAGGGTGCTTGCCGGCCGGCAGTTGCTGCTCCACCGAGAACGTGACCCTGAGATACGGGGAAAGACGCTCGACCAGTTCCGGCCCCAACACTTCGGGATGAATCTGCGCACCCTTGGTGGCGATGGCCGCCTTGGTGAACACATGTGCCAAATCAGGCCAGCCAACGGTCGTGCCATCCTCATCCACCGGCGGCAGATTCGGCTTCTGCTGCGAGCCCGAGCCCGGCAGATCCGGGTAATGCTCGTCGATCCAGTCACGAATCGCACGCGCGGCATCCGGGGCCGGCACGAACTGGACGCGCAGCTGCTTGGGCAGCGCCTTGATCATCGACAGAATCAGCTCATCCAACAGGCCCGGCACATTCCATGTGAACTGGTCGGGCGTGATACGCGAGAGCGCCTTCAACGGCACATGCACGGTGACGCCGTCGGCCGGGTCGGCCGGATCGTATACGTAGCTCAAACGCAGGTCGATGGGTTGGCCGTCCGATCCGGTCGTATGCCAATGGTCGGGGTAATCGTCCAGACTCACCGAATCGCTGGATGCCAGACGCTCCACCTTGGCCGGGTCGAAATCAAGCAGATTCGGCTGACGGTCATGCTCGGACTTCCACCATTTCGCCAGATCGGCCACGCTGGTCACATCGTTGGGAATGACCGCATTGTAGAAGTCGAACAGATCCTCGTCGGACACGGTGTCCGCCAGCTGGCGGGTGCGGCTCGCGTCATCGGCGGCATCCTCGAGAATGTCACGGTTTTTGCCCACAAAGTCGTCGTAACTGAAGCGCTGCTGAATATCGCCCTCGACCAGACCCTGGCGAATCAGGAAGTCGCGCGCCTCAAGTGGATTGATGCGTCCCCACTGCACGGCACGGTCCTGTACGATCGGCAGACCATACAGCAGCACGCGCGCGGTGGCCACAGCCGAGCCACGCGAACCCGACCAGTGCGGCTCCGCATACGTGGTGCGGGTCAATTGGCCGGCCAACGGTTCGGCCCACGCCGGGTCGATGGCCGCCGAATAGCGGGCCCACAGGCGAGAGGTCTCCACCAGTTCGGTGCTCATCACCCATGACGGGGTCTTCTTGGCCACGGCGGAAGCGGGGAACAGGGCGAAACGGGTGCCGCGTGCGCCCTGATAATCGTTCTTCGACTGCTTCTGGGCGCGTTTCATCGCACGGGCGCGCGCCGCACCGGTCAGCCCCGCGAAATCGGAGGCCTTGGGCTCGCGCACCACCTGCATGCCCATCATCGACAGCAATCCGGCGAGCATCGACTTGTGGATGCCGTCCGCATCCCACGCGCAGCACAGCGAATGCGCGGCCTGCTGATTCAACGGCAGCTGGCGGATCTCCAAGCCTGGGCGGGAGGCGGGCAGCGGGTCGCCGACCTTGAACTTCAGCTCCTTGCACATCTGGCGTAGCTGGGAGACGAGATCTTTCCACTGGCGCATCCTCAGCCAGCTGAAATACTCGGTTTTGCAGATACGGCGCAGCGCGTTGTTGCTCGGGTCGCCGTCTGCTTGGAACACGCGGTCCCAGATATTCAGGGCCGTCAGGAAGTCGGAGGTCTCATCCGCATACCGGTTGTGGATGCGGTCGGCATCCTCACGCTTGTCGTCCGGGCGTTCACGTGGGTCCTGCAAGCTCAGGAACGCCACGACCACGAGCACCTGGGCCAGAAGATTCGGCGAACCGGTTTTCGCGGCCTCGATAACCATACGTCCCAGACGCACGTCGATGGGGATGCGCGCCAGCTGACGACCGGTATGGGTGAGCGTCACCTCGCCGCGCTTGCGGCCGATGGCCTTGAGCTCGGTGAGCTCATTGAAACCGTCCGACACGGCCTTCATATCCGGCGGATCGATGAACCCGAAGTTCGTGACGTCCTCGGCCGTGCGGGCCACGCCCACCGACAGCATGTGGAGTACCACGGCACCCAGCGAGGTACGCAGGATTTCCGGCTCGGTGAAGCGCGGACGGGTCTCGTAATCCTCACGCGAATACAGGCGGATCGCGATGCCGTCGGCCACACGGCCGCATCGGCCGGACCTCTGGTCGGCACTGGCCTGGCTGATCGGCTCGATCGGCAGACGCTGAACCTTTGCGGTCTTCGAATACCGGGAGATACGGGCGGAACCGGGGTCCACCACATACCGGATACCGGGCACGGTCAGCGAGGTCTCAGCCACATTGGTGGCAATGACGATGCGCTGGTGAAGGTGCGATTCAAACACCTTATGCTGGTCGGCGGCGGACAGTCGCGCGAACAGCGGCATGATCTCGATGGCATCCGGCCGGCGCATGTCGTCGGCGCGCGGGCCGTAATGATGCCGCAGTGCGGCCTCGAACTCGTGGATGTCGCGCTCGCCGGAGGCGAAGACCAGAATATCGCGGGGACCGCGCTCGTGGGAGGAGTGAATCACCAGCTCGGCGCAGGCTCGAGCCACGGCGGTAGGCATATCGGTGATGCCGTCATCGGCATAGGAGGCACCGGACCGGCCGCGGGGCCGGTCGGAATCGGATTCCGCGATGGCGCTGGCCAGCTCGTCGTAATCGGCGTCGCCGGGGCGGGCGCCCACCGCGAATCCCGGCACTTCGCGCATCAACGCGGGCGCGGTGCCAAGCGGCTCGTAGACCACCTGCACGGGGAAGGTGCGGCCGGAAACCTCGATTACCGGCACCTTCTCATGCAAGGCGTGCTCGAAATGCTCCTGGAACTTGACCGAATCGATGGTCGCGGAGGTAATGATGAGCTTCAGATCGCGGCGCTGAGGCAGCAGTGCCGTCAGATAGCCGAGCAGAAAGTCGATGTTAAGACTGCGCTCATGCGCCTCGTCGATGATGATCGTATCGTATCGGGTGAGTTTCGGATCGCGCTGGATCTGGGCGAGCAGAATACCGTCGGTCACGACCCTCAATCGTGTGCCGGGCGAGCTTTCGTCGGTGAAACGCACCTGATAGCCGACCTCGTCACCGAGCTTCACGCCCATCTCCGAGGCGATACGTTCGGCCACCGTGCGTGCGGCGATACGGCGAGGCTGGGTGTGCACGATCTGCTTGCCGTGCGTGCCACGGCCAAGCTCAAGCAGGATTTTCGGCAGCTGTGTGGTTTTGCCCGAACCGGTCTGGCCGGACACAATAACGACTTGGGAACGTTTGACCGCGCTGGCTATCTCATCACGCGCGGCAGATACGGGAAGTTCTGCGGGATACTCATATTTCATGACGAACTTCAATGATACGGAAGCCCTTGGAGCTCGCGTATTTGCTCGCAGTGAACCCCTCGCCGAGCGCATCGTCCAGCCAGGGGATCAGCGAATCGGAACCGAGATTCTTCTGCACTACGAGATAGGCGGCACCGCCCACCTTGAGCTTCGGCAGCCAAGCCATAAGCAATGTATGCAGCGCTTCCTTGCCGACTCGGATCGGTGGGTTCGACCAAATCACATCAAACGTGAGGTCGCTCGGCACCGTCTCGCAGAACGCCGGCTGGTTCTCGGCAGGCAGGGGAGTGCTGGACTCGTCCACCTGAGCCGTATGAATGTTCGTGTGGCCGTTCGCCTGTGCGTTGGCATGGGTCAGGTCCACCGCGCGCTCGTTGACATCCACCGCCCACACGTTCGCTTCGGGCGACTCAAACGCCAATGTCAGGGCGATAGGGCCCCAGCCGCAGCCCAAATCCAGAAAATCGCCGGTAAGCGGCGGCTCGGGCGCATGCTTCAGCAATACCGACGTACCGAGGTCCACGCGCGAGCCGGAGAACACGCCGTTCGACACCTGAGCGGTCGCCTCATGGCCGCGCAACGTTACGTTCAATGTGCGGCGCACATCCTTCGATGCGGGTTCCGCAGAGAAATACTGTTCTGCCATGGTCGCTCCATTTCTGCGGGATTCGCCGCTCTCGTATGCCGACCTGTATCAGCCGGCCTATGCCGGTACGTGCCGATCTATGCCAGCATGTCACCTCATGTGATGATAATAAAGGACCATAGAAGAATCGTGAACCATTCCAACCAAACGAGGCGCACTTGACCGACAACACCCAGTACACCGACATCAACCGCGGCAACAACGACGTTACCCCTGAAGGTGTGCTGGCCGAGCAGTCCGAAGTGTTGCTCGACGACAGCCAGCGCGCGACCGGCTGGCATGAGGACGCCAACCAGGAATGGGAGGAGCGCGAGGCCCGCAACGAGCTCAAGCATGTCGCCGGTCTCGGCGAGCTGCAGGACGTCACCGAAGTCGAATACCGCAAGGTGCGTCTGGAACGTGTGGTGCTCGTCGGCGTCTGGTCGTCCGCCGTCACCACGCAAGCCAAGGCCGAGGAATCATTGAGAGAGTTGGCGGCGCTCGCCGAAACCGCCGGTGCGGTGGTATGCGATGGTTTGCTGCAGCATCGCTCCAAGCCGGATGCAGCCACGTACGTTGGTTCCGGCAAAGCCAAGGAGATTGCCGGCATCGTGGCGCGTGAGGAAGCCGATACGATTATCGTGGACGACGACCTGCCGCCGTCACAGCGCCGTGCATTGGAGGACGCCGCCAAAGTCAAGGTGGTGGATCGCACCGCGGTGATTCTGGACATCTTCGCCCAGCACGCCACCTCGCGTGAAGGTAAGGCGCAGGTGGAGTTGGCGCAGCTCGAATACATGCTGCCCCGACTGCGTGGTTGGGGTGGTTCGCTGTCCCGTCAGGCCGGCGGTCGCGCGGCCGGCGCGGATGCGGGCATCGGATCGCGAGGCCCGGGCGAGACCAAAATCGAAATGGACCGTCGTGTAATTCGCACGCGTATCGCCAGACTGCGCCGTCAGATTCGTGAGATGGCCCCGGCACGTGAGGTCAAGCGCGGTTCACGCCGTCGCTTCGGCCTGCCCACAGTGGCCGTGGTCGGCTACACGAACGCCGGCAAATCCTCGTTGACCAACCGTCTGACCGGTTCGGCCGAACTGGTGGAAAACGCGCTGTTCGCCACATTGGACACGGCCGTGCGCCGCGCCAAAACCCGCGACGGACGCGCTTACGCCTACGTGGACACGGTCGGCTTCGTGCGCCGCCTGCCCACCCAGCTGGTCGAGGCGTTCAAATCCACCCTGGAAGAGGTGGCCGAGGCCGACGTGATCCTGCATGTGGTCGATGGCTCCCACCCTGACCCGTTCTCTCAGGTCGACGCGGTCAATGACGTGTTGGCGGACATCGAAGGCACGGCCTCGATTCCGCGTATTCTCGTATTCAACAAGGCCGATCAGGCGGACGAGGCGACTCGTGAACGACTCGCCGCGCTGCAGCCAGATGCGTTCATCGTCTCCGCCTATACCGGTGAGGGATTGGACGAGCTGCGTACCGCGGTCGAAAGTCTGCTGCCGGTCCCGCATGTGCATGTCAACGCTCTGCTGCCGTATACCGCTGGCTCCCTGATCTCTCGTGTACGCGAATACGGCAAGGTAGACAAGGTGGAGTACCGCGATGATGGCATACAGCTTGAAGCGGACGTTGATGCCCATCTTGCCGCTCAGGTGGTCGAACAGTCCATTGACTAACGTGATAAACATCACAGTATATTCGTGAGCGCTAACAACCGTTGAAAACATTACCATACGGTTGTCAAACAGGGTGGTGTGCCGGTAGCAAAACGTCTTAGCGGGTTTATAGAGTGAAGACGTTAGTTACAAGGCCTGCCATTCATCAGCAGACCGCCTTTGAAGAGAGGTTCATCCATCATGGCGGAAACTACCGTTAAGCCCACGAAGCTTGCTGTTATTGGTGCCGGTGCCGTTGGCTCCACCCTCGCCTTCGCCGCTGCCCAGCGTGGCATCGCTCGCGAGATCGTGCTTGAAGACATCGCCAAGGAGCGCGTGGAAGCCGAAGTGCTCGACATGCAGCATGGCTCCAGCTTCTACCCGACCGTGTCCATCGACGGTTCCGACGATCCTGAGATCTGCCGCGACGCCGACATGGTCGTCATCACCGCTGGTCCGCGTCAGAAGCCGGGTCAGTCTCGTCTTGAGCTCGTTGGCGCTACCGTCAACATCCTCAAGGCCATCATGCCGAACCTGGTCAAGGTGGCTCCGAACGCCATCTACATGCTCATCACCAACCCGGTCGACATCGCTACCCACGTGGCTCAGAAGCTCACCGGTCTGCCCGAGAACCAGATCTTCGGTTCCGGCACCAACCTGGACTCCGCTCGCCTGCGCTTCCTGATTGCCCAGCAGACCGGCGTCAACGTCAAGAACGTGCACGCCTACATCGCCGGCGAGCACGGCGACTCCGAAGTCCCGCTGTGGGAGTCCGCCACCATCGGTGGCGTCCCCATGTGCGACTGGACCCCGCTGCCCGGCCACGATCCGCTCGACGCCGACAAGCGCGAGGAGATCCACCAGGAAGTCAAGAACGCCGCTTACAAGATCATCAACGGTAAGGGTGCCACCAACTACGCCATCGGCATGTCCGGCGTCGACATCATCGAAGCCGTCCTGCACGACACCAACCGCATTCTGCCCGTGAGCTCCATGCTCAAGGACTTCCACGGCATCTCCGACATCTGCATGTCCGTGCCGACCCTCCTCAACCGTCAGGGCGTCAACAACACCATCAACACCCCGGTCTCCGACAAGGAGCTCGCCGCTCTGAAGCGCTCTGCCGAGACGCTGAAGGAAACCGCCGCCCAGTTCGGCTTCTGATAAAAAATCGCTGTACGGAGCGCCTTTCGCACCGCACAAGACTCGACCTACCTTTGTAGGCCTTCACCTTGTGCGGCACGAAAATCGCACACGTACAGCGATTTTTTTATACCCTGCTGAATGCTCCCGTTGGGAGCATTTTCTATTCGTGGAGTTCGTTGGAGGAGGGGGAGCTATAGCCCTCGGGCTCGAGCTGGAAGGTGGTGTGGGGGACCGAGACCGGGAAGTGCTCGCGCAGGCAATCCTGCAGTTGGGTGAGGATTGTGGCGGCATCTTCCATGGTGAGGTTTTTGTCAACTACCACGTGGGCCATCAGAATCGGCATGCCGGTGGACACCGTGCTGGCGTGGAGGTCATGCACGGCAAGCACATGCGGCACGTCTTCCAGATGTTCGCGTACCTTATCGAGGTCAAGTCCATCCGGTGTTTCCTCCAGCAGCACCTTGACCGCGTTGTGCAGCAACTTGATGGCGCGCGGAATCATCATCAGTGCGATGACGGCACCGGCCACGGCGTCGAAGCCATTCCATCCGGTGGAGATCATTACCAGGGCAGAGGCCACCACGGCCACCGAGCCAAGTGCGTCATTCATCACCTCGAGGAACGCGGCCTTCATATTCATGTTGTCTTCGCGCTGCGAGGCAAGGATGAAAATCGAGATGATATTTGCGGCAAGACCCAGAATGCCCACGAACAGCAGCAAGCCGATATCGTCGATTTCCGCTTTGGAACCGCCGAACAGACGCATGCCGGCCTCCATCAACGCATAGATGCCAACGACGAGCAGCACCACGGCACCTGCGGCAGCGGTGAGCACCTCAAGCCTGGCCCAGCCCCAAGTACGAGTGTTGCTGGGCTTGCGGCGCATCAGTATGGCGGTGATTGTGGATGCCGCCAGCACGGACATGTCGGTGAGCATATGACCGGCATCCACCAGCAGGGCCAATGAGCCGGTTAAGACAGCCGACACCACTTCGATGAGGAAGACCGAACCGGTTACGGTCAACGTGGCAATCAGCCTACGCTGGTGCGCGGCAGGGTTTATGGATGTGGATGGTGCGGGTGCATGGGTATGGGCCATATGTACTCCTTCGCTCTATCGAGTTGAAACCGCTTCTCAATACCATTTGCGATATGGCCTGAATACGACGAAACCCCGGCGCGAGGCCGGGGTTTCGTAAGCTGTGCGTGACTATAGCACGACCAGCGCGATTCGGTGCACGCTGATCAGCTGGTGGCGAACAGGCTACAATTTGCGCAGCACGGTGACCACCTTGCCCATAATCGTGGCATGTGTGCCGTCGATGGGCGAGTATGCGGGGTTGTGCGGCATCAGCCAGACATGGCCGTTTTCCTTGCGGAAGGTCTTCACCGTGGCCTCGTCATCCAGCAGAGCGGCGACGATATCTCCGTTGACGGCGGAATTCTGTTCGCGCACCACCACATAGTCGCCATCGCAGATAGCGGCATCCACCATGGAATCGCCGTGGACTTCCAGCATGAACAGGGTGCCGGAGCCGGTCAGCCGTTCCGGCAGACGCATGACGTCGTCCACATGCTGTTCGGCGGTAATTGGCACGCCGGCGGCAATACGGCCAACGAGCGGCACATCGTGTGATTCGGCAATGGCTTCGGCGGGGAATTGGTATATCTCCGCCACATTACTGGTGCTGGTTGCCTCTTCGCTGGCTTGGGAGGGCTTTTCGGCATTCGGGGCGGATCCTGCCACCACCTCGATGGCTCGACCCTTGTTCGCGTTCATGCGGATGAAGCCCTTGTCTTCCAAAACTTGTAGCTGATGCTTGACCGAAGACGGACTTTTGAGCCCGGCGGCATTTCCGATTTCCCGGAAAGAGGGAGCGAAGCCTTGTTCGTCGATATGCGTGCGAATGGCGTCCAACACTTTGCGCTGGCGGTCGGTCAGGGTGGACTCGTCCGGCTTCTGCTTGGGGGAGAAGGGAATGGTGCTCACGTCAGGGCTCCTTTCGTTACGTCACCAGCATAACGTGTTGTTCGTGTGAAATCAAACATCTGTTCGAGTTTCGACTTGACCGTGTCGAACGTTTGTGCCATTATAAGAACAGTTGTTCGATAGAACATCTGTTCGAGAGAGGTGGTCGTGATGACTGGTTCAATGGTGATGGCCCCGGCCCGTAGCGCACGTGTAGCTATGCAGCATGCTGGAACGTCCCGCCGGAATGTGCGTGGGAAGATTATCGCAGTGATGGTCGCCTTGGCGCTGGCCTGGTGTGGTTTCGGCGCGCTTACCGTTCAGCGGGCCCAATCGGATACGGGGGCCACGCAGGTGACCAGTTATATCGTGCGGCCGGGGGATACGCTCTGGTCATATGCTTCGGCTATCACGCCTGCTGGTCATGATGTATCGGAAACGGTGGATGAGCTGATTGCGTTGAACAATCTTGAGTCCGGATCATTGCAGGCCGGGCAGCGCATTATTGTTCCGGTTGAGTAAATGAAACCCGAGCGGCATGGTTTTTCCGCCCGTACACGTTATTCTGGGGAGCATGCATTGTCCTTTTTGCCAGAACCCCGACACCAAAGTCATTGATACGCGCATTAGCGATGACGGTCATTCCATCCGTCGGCGTCGCGTATGCCCGAAATGCAGCAAGCGTTTTACCACGGTGGAAACCAGTATGCTGCTGGTCACTAAACGTTCGGGTGGCGTGGAGCCATTCAGTAGAGACAAAGTGATTTCCGGCGTACGCAAAGCTTGTCAGGGGCGGCCGGTCAGAGAAGAGGATCTGAAGCTGCTGGGACAGAAAGTCGAAGAGGATCTTCGCTCCCGAGGTCTTGCCGAAGTCACCTCAGATGAAGTGGGCAAAGCCATCCTGAAACCGTTGCGTGACTTGGATGTGGTGGCGTACCTTCGATTCGCGAGTGTGTACCAGAACTTTGCAGGTCTGGAGGATTTCCAAAGCGCCATTGATGGTTTGCGTGAATAATATGCGAATGCCATGCACCGTGATATGCGAGTGATTCGCAAACCATGGTGCGAGCCAATCATGAAGCCCAGCACTTATGAAAGAGACCCGTCGACGACGGGTCTCTTTCATATCAATCGAGGATGAGCTGCGTCAGCTGATGACACGCATGCGAATGGTGCCTTCGATGTTGCGCAGTGCTTCAAGCGTGGCGGCGCTGGGCTTTTGAGCCACGTCGGTGACCACATAGCCAAGTTCGCCTTCGGTTGCCAGCGACTGGAAGGAAACGTTGATGTTCTCCTCGCCGAGCACATGATTGACATGAGCCAGCACACCAGGAAGATTGTCGTGCAGATGGGCGATACGGCACACACCCTTGCACTCACCGAGGTTGATCTGCGGTAGGTTCACGGACAAGGAGGTAGAACCCTTGAACCAGTAATCCTCAAGACGCTGAGAGACGAAATGGCCGATGGATTCCTGAGCTTCCAAGGTGGAGCCGCCAATATGAGGAGTCAGAATCATATTGTCTTCATTGGCCAGTGAAGTCTCGAACGGATCTCCGCTCTTCTTCGGCTCAACGGGGAACACGTCGACCGCCGCGCCAGACAGATGGCCGGAATCGAGGTGCTGCTTCAGAGCTCCCAGATCGGCGACGAAACCGCGCGAAAGGTTAATGAAAATCGCGTCCTGCTTCATGTGGGCGAATTGGTCTTCGCCGAAGAAGCCGGTGTTCGACTTGCGGCCATCCACGTGCAGGGTCACGGCATCGGACTGTTCCAGCAGTTCGTTGAGGGTGTCGCAACGGTGGGCGTTGCCCAGTGCCAGTTTCTCCTCAATGTCGTAGAACACCACGCGCATGCCGAGGGCCTCGGCCAGTACTGACAGCTGGGAGCCGATGTTGCCGTAGCCGATGATGCCGAGGGTCTTGCCGCGCACTTCATGCGAGCCGGAAGCGGACTTGTCCCACAGGCCATGCTTGATGTGATGCGTGTGTGCGGGAATGCGGCGCATCAAGCAGATGATGTCGCAGATCACCAATTCCACCACGGAACGGGTGTTGGAGTAGGGAGCGTTGAACACGGCGATGCCACGCTTGCCGGCATGTGCCAGATCGACCTGATTGGTGCCGATGCAGAAGCAGCCGATGGCGCTTAGCGTAGGACGCGCATCCAGCACGCGGGCTGTGACGTTGGTCTTGGAGCGTACGCCCACCAAGTCCACGCCATCCAGCGCATCGATGAGTTCGTCCTCGCTCAGGGCTCCCTTCATGGTCTCGACTTCGAAACCGCGATCACGCAGCGATTTGGCCGCATCGGGGTGAATGTTTTCCAATAACAGTGCTTTGGGCATGCTTCATACCTTAGATGTTCAGGGACTTTTCGTCCGCTTTTGTCCGAACTATAACCAGTTTCTGGGTCGGCCTGGTCATTGCCACGTACAGGTCCGAGGCGGCGACCAGGCGGCTCGGCGCGTCATCCTCGATGAGACCGGGCTCGACCACCACGACGGCATCGAACTCCAGACCCTTGACCGTTTCAGTGCCGCAGACGCTGATTTGCTCATCCCATTCGGGCTGCTCGATGAGCCTTGCGTATTCGGCCGGGTCAAGAATGACAGCCAGTTTGCGGCGCACGGCATCGCGCACCGGGGCGATGAGATTATCCGGACAGATGACGGCGATGCGGCCGGTGCCGTCTGCCGAAACGAATTGTTCGGCAAGCTGCGCCGCCTGCTCGGCCGTCGTTTCCAGCAAGGACGACATGTCGGGCACCACATTGCGGGACACCGAATCGGGGATGGTGCGCACCGCATTGACCGTGGAGATGTAGAGGCCTTCCTCCTCGGCAAATCGTGAGGCAAGTTCGGAAACTTCCTGCGGATTACGGTAGTTGATGGTCAACTCGTTCAAATCCCAGTGGCTTTCGCCGAACAGGCGGTTCATCGATTTGCTCCAGCGTCGGGTGCCGCCCAGCGCCGAAGTCTGCGCCACATCGCCCACGATGGTGAACGAGCGGGAGGGGCAACGGCGGATCAACATACGCCAGTCCATGGCGGTCAATTCCTGCGCTTCATCGACCACGATGTGCCCGTAGGTCCATTCACGGTCGGCCGCGGCCCGCTGCGCGGTCAGCTCAGCGTCGTCCCCGTTCATCTGGTCGAGCAGCATCTGACTGGAGACGATGCCTCCACCCAGACCGGTCGCGGCCAGAGTGTCTTTGGCATACTGCTCTTCGGCGGCACGACGTGCGTCGGCGGCGGACTGGCGGGCCACCGCCTTGGGATCGGGGCCCAGCATATCCATTGCTTCGTCGAGCAGCGGAATATCGGAGCGGGTCAACGGGGAGCCTTTGGGGCGGGCAAGTGCCGCGATGTCGTTGTCGGTCAGCCAACCAGCCAGAGACTTCAGACGTTCGGGATGGGCGAACAGCTGATCGATGAGCCATGGGGCGGTCATCGGCAGCCAGCACAGGTTCAGGGTCTTGCGAACCTGCTCGTTCATACGTAGCAGCGACATCGCGCGGTTCAGCTCCGCCTGATCCGGCGTGTAATCAAGCTGTTCGGCATAACGGTTCTGCATGCTGGTCAGCATCGAACGGATAAAGGTCTCGCGGGCCTTGTTATGAGGTTGTCGGGTGCGCTTCGCGTCCGCCTGCGCCTGCTCGATATCAGTGGCCAGCATTGGTACCTGAATGCCGCTAATGGTTACTGTCGGCAGAGCAGCGGGAACACGCACGCGTGCGGCGATGGCATTGGCCACTACGGAGGTCATGCGTCGATCGCCCTTGAGCTTGGCTGCATAAGGGGAGTCGACCGCCGTGGCGGTGATGCCGGGAATCAGATCGCTGATGGTGCGTGAGACCACGCCGGTCTCGCCCAAGGAGGGTAGCACCTGATCGATGTAGTGCAGGAACGCCGAGCTGGGGCCAACAACCAGCACGCCGGAACGTTCCAGCGTGCGCCGGTGCGTGTACAGCAGGTAGGCGGCGCGATGGAGCGCCACGGCCGTCTTGCCGGTGCCGGGGCCGCCCTGCACCACCACGGCGCGATTCATGTCGGAGCGGATGATGCGGTCCTGCTCGGCCTGAATGGTGGCCACGATATCGGTCATCTTGCCGGTGCGGCGTGAGCTCAACGAAGCCAGCAGCGCACCCTCGCCGGTCAATGTGCCGGCGGAAGACGCTTGGCCGACCTGGTCTGAATGCACGTCGAGCACCTCATCCTCAACGCCCACGACTTCGCGGAAACTCAAGGTGATATGCCTGCGCATCACGATGTCGCCGTGATTGGAAGGGGTCGCCTCATAGAAAGGACGTGC
>OGOE01001403.1_pt1 | contig 15032 bp, 16 predicted proteins | sample 1552611 | NCBI WGS metagenome assembly OGOE01 (sample SAMEA2580129, study PRJEB22360) | human gut metagenome | biome: human gut; feature: human-associated habitat; material: faeces | place: Denmark | collected 2008/2010
TCCCCACGGGGTGGGGAGATGCCCGCAGGGCAGAGGGGACCGCTCAGTACGAGGGAGACCAGCGAAGCTGGTGGAGGGGTTCTTTTGTAAAATTTTCCCGTGACACAACACCAAAAACAATCCCGCGGGAACGACGTTCGCCCGCAATCTTATCCTATGTAAACCGGCAACGCTTATCAGCGACAATGCAAGGAAAAAATCCTGACATTCCAAAGATTCCAAAAATTTGAAAAATTGAGGTGTACCCCATGCATACCAAACCAACGAAAAACCGACCCATTCCCACCGCCGCCCAGCTGCGGAAACGCCGTGTCTACACTGTCTGCTGCTGGATCCTGCGGGGACTGCTGGTGCTGACGACGATCCTGTTCACGTGGATCACCTGCTGGGGCTGCGGGCTGGGGTGGATCAGCCGTGCCCGTGCCGGCAGCAACTGGCCGATAGAATTCGCCGGCTACGGGCAGATGCTGCTCGTCGGCTCCGGTCTGCTGACACTGGGGACAGTGCTTGTCCTGCTGTGCCGGAAGGACTGGCTCAACTGGGCGGCTGCAGGCAGTGCTACTGCCGGCGTAACGCTGGCGATGCTGGCACTGTACCGCGTGACCGCCTACGCCTCTGAGCATTCGTTCTACAGCCGGCTCATGGAAATGCCTGCCGCGACACTGTACCGGCTCCAGCTGCTGCCGGTGCTGGTGCCCTATGTCTGTGTGGTTGCGTTGGGACTGCTGCAATTCTTCTCCGCGGAAGCCGTCCGGTGGCGGCAGGAGAAAAAACGACAGGATTCGGCAAAGGCTCCGTCGGTGCTTTAAGGCAATACCGTACAAAGCTTGTGCAGAAGATGCCCTGTTTCTGTTTTTGCAGGTGGGAAAAACTGTCATATTCGCGTGAAGGACATGTGCTTTCGCATGTTTCCCTAAAAAAATTTCTATTTTGACAGATTTCAGTCTTGCAGTTCCCCATAGAATGTGGTAAAATTATAGGGTAGAACAAAAAAACAGGAGGTAACAAAATGGACAACAAAAAAATAAAAGTCCTGATCGGAGATGACAGTGCAGAATATGGCATCACCTGTGCCAATGAACTGCGGTCGCTCGGTCTTTACGTCGTGACGCGGCGAAAAGACGGGAAAGTCATTCTGGACGCGATCCGGAATGACACACCGGACGTGGTTGTGATGGACGCTGTCCTGCCGGGTATGGATGCCATAGAGATCCTTGAGAAATCTCAGACATTCGAAACCGCACCGGCTTTCATCATCACATCTTCTTATGAAAATGCGTTTATCGAGCGTCAGGTCATGGAAAAGGGTGCGGCGTACTTCATGCTGAAGCCTTTCCACATTTCCACTCTGGGCAGCCGCATCACCGATCTGGCTGCCAAGGGCATGCCGAACCCGAAGAACTCTGCCAACCGCAATATGGAGGTAGTGGTGACAGAGATGATTCATCAGCTGGGCGTGCCTGCACACATTAAGGGCTATCACTATCTGCGTGCCGCAATTCTGGCTTCGATCGAGAATCAGGCACTGCTGGAAAGCGTGACAAAGCTGCTCTATCCCACAGTGGCAATGCAGTTCGACACCACGTCTTCCCGCGTGGAACGTGCCATTCGCCACGCGATCGAAATCGCATGGGATCGGGGCGATCTGGATACGATCAACTCGTTCTTCGGCTATACCGTGAACAACTGCAAGGGCAAGCCCACCAATTCCGAATTCATTGCCCTGCTGACAGACAAGCTGCGGCTGCAATACGGCAGAAGCACCGTCCGTCATGCCTGAACCAGAGAACAGCACTGTACAAAGCCTGTCCGACGGCTCAATACAGCGGGATTCTGTATATTTTTGTATGTTATCGAAAAAAGTTCAACTTCTTTGTGCATTTTCTTCTTGCAGTCTGCCATATACTGTGGTAAAATAAAAAGAGCATGCATTTGTTCCGGCGGGCGGTCTGTCCGCAGACAGCATGTTATTATCTTATGCGAAAGGATCTGATTTTATGACTGACGGAAAAATGTTTTTCAAGAAGATGGACCTGAGTGATCTGCAGTGCAATCCCTTTGATATGATCGGGAAGGCATGGTACTTACTGACTTCCGGTACACCGGAGGATTACAACACAATGACGGCTTCCTGGGGGGCAATGGGCGAAATGTGGGGAGCACCCTCGTTCCACTGCGTCGTGAGAACCAACCGTTATACCCTGAACTATCTGGATCAGAATGAGCTGTTCTCGGCAACATTCTTCGATCCGGGCTATAAACCCGCACTTCAGTTCTGCGGCACCCATTCCGGAAAGGACTGCGATAAGGCACAGAGAACCGGATTGCAGCCCGTTCTCCTTGAAGGAACTACCAGCTTTGCACAGGCACGCCGCGTGCTGATCTGCCGGAAACGTTATACGGCAATGTTGCAGCCGGAGGGTTTTCTGGAACCCGAAACTTATGAAAAATGGTACGGCAAAGACCCGATGCACCGGGAATTTGTAGGCGAAGTACTGGCGTATTACGAAAGAATGCACTGATCGTTGGTGCACGCAAAGAGCCTCTGTCATCTGACAGGGGCTTTTTTGGTATCTGTTTACCGCTGCCCAAAGTGCATTTTTTTCACAAAAGCACAATAATATGCAAAAATAACTGCATATTATACGTGAACTGTTGCAAAAAGAAAAAAATTCCGTATATTTATGCAAAAACGCTTGACAATGCCGGAAAAAGGTGTATAATAAGAAACAAGAGCATTTGCAGCGGATCAAAAAGGGCGGTACAGATGCGATAAATTATGCTGATGGAGGAGTTTGCATCATGGCAAAGGCAAAAAAGGACATTAAGAAAGTCGTTCTGGCATATTCCGGCGGTCTGGATACTTCGATTATCATTCCGTGGCTGAAAGAAAACTATAACAACTGCGAAGTTATCGCAGTTTCCGCAGACGTAGGACAGGGCACAGAACTGGACGGTCTGGAAGAAAAGGCAGTCAAGACCGGTGCTTCCAAGCTGATCGTACTGGATCTGAAGAAGACTTTCGTAGAAGACTACATTTTCCCCACCGTACAGGCTGGTGCGGTATATGAAAACCGTTATCTGCTGGGTACCTCTTTCGCTCGTCCGATCATCGGTAAGGAACTGGCTCGGATCGCACTGGAAGAAGGTGCAGATGCGATCTGCCACGGTGCAACCGGTAAGGGCAACGATCAGGTTCGTTTCGAACTGGCAATCAAGGCATACGCTCCGGATATGGCGATCATTGCTCCGTGGAGAGAATGGACTATCAAGAGCCGTGACGAAGAAATCGACTATGCAGAGGCTCACAACATTCCGCTGAAGATCAACCGTGAAACCAACTACTCCAAGGATAAGAACCTGTGGCATCTGTCCCACGAAGGTCTGGATCTGGAAGATCCGGCAAATGAGCCGCAGTATGAAAAGGAAGGCTTCCTGGAACTGGGCGTTTCCCCGATCCAGGCTCCGGACAAGCCCACTTATGTGACCATTCACTTTGAAAAGGGTATCCCGACTGCTATCGACGGCAAGGAAATGGGTGCTGTAGAACTGGTAGAAAAGCTGAACGAACTGGGCGGTGCAAACGGCATCGGTCTGGCTGATCTGGTAGAAAATCGTCTGGTCGGCATGAAGTCCAGAGGCGTTTATGAAACTCCGGGCGGCACCATTCTGTACCACGCACACGATGTGCTGGAAACCATTACCCTGGACAAGGAAACTGCAAGAACCAAGCAGTATCTGAGCATCAAGTTCGCTGACATCGTATACAACGGTCAGTGGTACACACCGCTGCGGGAAGCACTGACTGCTTTCGTAAACGAAACCCAGAAGACCGTTACCGGTGATGTCAAGCTGAAGCTGTACAAGGGCAACATCATCAATGCCGGCGTTACTTCTCCGTACACCCTGTACGATGAAGAAGTTGCAACCTTCGATGCAGAAGACGTTTACAACCAGAAGGACGCAGAGGGCTTCATCAACCTGTTCGGTCTGCCGATCCACGTAAAGGCTGTGCTGGATCAGAAGCGGAACAACAAGTAATTTTGAAAAAATCGGGAAACACGGCGGTGATTTCCCTGCATACCGGTTCTCCTGCCGGTGAGGAAGAGGCGGCTGTTTACCGGTCGCCTCTTTTCCGTTTCAAAGGAATTGCTTCCTAATTTTTAAACAATAGAAGGGATTCATAATGGCTACTATTCAGCTTGACTTTACTAATCTATGTGCGGCACAGGATATGATTGCAATTATTCAAAAAGAGCGAAATTGTACAGTTCAAGAAGCAATTTTGTTTTCAATCAATTCTGCAAATTGTAAGAGTATCATGGACACCGGTTGGGCTTCGATTGCATATTCACTTTGGGGTCATGACGATCCGGAAAGAAAGTGGCTTTTTTTGAACTCTCCTAAGGTGGACGTTGAATTTAGCGAAACGGATATTAAATATCTTAAAAAAGTAGCTAAAGCAGAAAAAGTGAAAGCTGTAACAGCAGTATGCTATTTTCTTGTATTTACAATGCAATCATTAGGCTATCATATATAATGATTTGAGTAAAAATCACGAAAGGACGTTTCATATATGGCACTTTGGGCAGGAAGATTTTCCAAAGAAATTGACGCAGGCGTAAATGCGTTTAACTCCTCTATCGCATTTGATGCCCGTATGTACCGGCATGACATTCAGGGCAGTATCGCCCATGCCACCATGCTGGGGGACTGCGGCATCATCTCCAAGGAGGACAGCAAGACCATTATTGAGGGGCTGACTGCCATTCTGGCAGATCTGGACAGCGGCAAGCTGGAATTTGATCCCAATGCGGAGGACATTCACATGTTCGTGGAGGCAGAGCTGACCAAGCGTTACGGCGATGTGGGCAAGCGGCTGCACACCTCCCGTTCCAGAAACGATCAGGTGGCACTGGATCTGCGGCTGTATCTGCGGGACGAGATCCAGGAGATCCGCGGACTGGTGGAAAAGCTGTGTGCTGTGCTGGTGAAGCTGGCAGAACAGCACACCGAAACCGTGCTCCCCGGCTATACCCATTTGCAGCGTGCCCAGCCGGTGACTTTTGCACACCACCTGCTGGCATATGTACAGATGCTGCTCCGCGATCTGGGCAGACTGGACGACACAGCAAAGCGTATGAACGAATGCCCGCTGGGCAGCGGCGCACTGGCTGGCACCACATACCACATCGATCGGGAAGAAACGGCGAAGCTGCTGGGCTTTGATGCTCCTATGGCAAACAGTCTGGACGGCGTTTCCGACCGCGACTACTGTATTGAGCTGGCGAATACCCTCTCGATCATCATGATGCATCTGTCCCGCTTCTCCGAGGAGATCATTCTCTGGTGCTCGTGGGAATTCAAGTTCATTGAACTGGACGATGCATTCGCAACCGGTTCGTCGATCATGCCCCAGAAGAAGAATCCGGATATTACCGAACTGATCCGCGGCAAGACCGCCAGAGTGTACGGCGATCTCCAGACCCTGCTGACCATGATGAAAGGTCTGCCGCTGGCGTACAACAAGGACATGCAGGAGGACAAGGAAGCAATTTTCGACGCAGTGGACAACGTGAAGCTGTGTCTGGAAACCTTTACCCCCATGCTGGAAACCATGCGGGTGCTGAAAGACAACATGCGTGCCGCCGCAGCCAAGGGCTTTATCAACGCCACCGACTGTGCGGACTATCTCGTGAAGAAGGGCATGCCGTTCCGCGATGCCTATAAGATTTCAGGCACGCTGGTGGCAGAGTGCATTTCCAGAGGGCTGACACTGGAAACCCTGCCGCTGGAGGAATACCAGAAGATGACACCGCTGTTCACCGAAGATGTGTACGATGCCATTAGTCTGGAAACCTGTGTCCGCGGCAGAGTGTCGCAGGGCGGCCCGTCCCCGAAGGCTGTGGCAGAACAGCTGCGGCTGGTCAAGGCGAAGCTGGGGCTGGCATGAGAAAGCGGCAGATCAAGTTTATTCTGGCGTTGTGCACTGCCGCGGTAGTGCTCTGGGTCGGCGGAGAGATCCTGCTGGGACTGGTGCTGGATCTGGGACTGACGGTGTCCCGCATCTGGGCAATCGCCATTATCGTGCTGACTTGTGCATTTAGCCTGTGGAAATGTCCGCGGGAATGACAGAAAAACGGGATCACATCTGGGGAATCAGGAGGACAACATGAAACGGTGGATCGGAATTGTACTGGCGGCTGGGCTCTGCCTCTGTACAGCGTGCGGCAGGACGGCTTCGCCTGAAGCTTCGGAAACGGAGACATCGTCCGCAGTGACAACGGCAAAGGTACAACTAGATGCGGTGCAGACAACTGCTGCTGTGCAGGAGGACGATGCCGCGGCAGTGACGACCAAGAAGAAGACTGTGGATGTGCCGAACGGGAAAAAGCTGACGGCGGTGACTCCAAAGCAAACGCTGGATGCTGTGGAAAAGCAGGAGATCACAACTGCGGAAACGCAGAGTACGACTGCCATAGAAATGGTATACTATAGTGCAACTGGCTCTTATTGGCATCTATCGGAAGAATGTGCCAAAGAGGATTATGTCCACGTTGTGTACAATATGCAGGGAGAGACAATGCCTGCACCGAAGCCGCACATAATAAAATCGCCGAAAACAATGATCGTCGGCGGAAAAACGCCCTGCCCGAATTGTGCGGCAGGGGAATGAGGTGGAAAAAATGGCTGTAAAAGTATTTATTGACGGGCAGGCTGGCACTACCGGTCTGCGGATTCATGAACGGCTGGCAGACCGGAACGATCTGACCATGATTACCCTGACTGAGGAAACCCGAAAGGATCCGGAGGCAAGACGGGCTGCCATTCTGGAAAGCGACGTGACATTCCTGTGCCTGCCGGACGATGCGGCGAGAGAAGCTGTGGCACTGGCTGGCGATGCGGACGTGCGGATCATTGATGCTTCCACGGCACACCGCACCAATCCGGACTGGGCATATGGTTTTCCGGAACTGTCGCCGGAGCATCGGGAAAAGATCCGCTACTCCAAGCGTGTGGCAGTGCCGGGCTGTTATGCCAGCGGCTTCGCTTCGCTGGTGTATCCCATGGTACACAGCGGACTGCTGCCCAAGGACTATCCGGTGCAGTGCTTCGCCATGTCCGGCTACAGCGGCGGCGGCAAGAAAATGATCGCCGAGATCGAATCTCCCGACCGTGCTCCGGAACTGTACAGCCCCCGTTTTTACGGTCTGGCAAACAATCACAAGCACCTGCCGGAAATGCAGAAGATCTCCGGTCTGGAAAAGAAGCCCATGTTCACCCCGATTGTAGATGATTACTATAACGGCATGGTGGTCTGCGTGCCGATTCAGGCGGCGATCTCCGGCTTCTCCCTGGAACCGGAACGGGTGCAGGAAATGCTGGAACGCCACTACGCCGGTTCCAACTTTGTGCACGTGCAGCCCCTGAAAACACCGGCAGAAATGACAGCCACCAAGCTGAGCTGCAACGACCTGCGGGATACCAACCAGATGGAAATTTTCGTGTTCGGTGATGCAGAGCAGATCTTGCTGTGCTCCCGTCTGGACAATCTGGGCAAGGGTGCATCCGGTGCAGCGGTGCAGTGCATGAATATCATGCTGGGACTGGACGAAACTGTAGGACTTTTGTAAGGGAAACAAACGCTGCGGAGGAATAACCAAATGAAACAAATTGAAAAAGTGCTGTATGACGGGTTTACCTATATCGACGGCGGCGTTTGTGCCGCAAAGGGATTTCGTGCAAATGGCGTGTACTGTGGTATCAAGGAAAACCCCACGAAAAAACCGGATCTCTGTCTGGTCGTATCCGACAAGCTGTGCCGTGCTGCCGGCGTGTTTACTTCCAATAAGGTGAAAGCTGCACCGGTGCTGGTTTCCAAGGCACATCTGGAACAGACCGGCGGTAAGGCATGGGGCATGGTGCTAAGTTCCAAGAATGCCAACTGCTGTAATGCAGACGGTGTTGACAAGGCGAACCGTGTCTGCGAACTGGCGGCGGAACAAATGGGCGTTCAGCCGGAAGAACTGCTGATCGCACAGACTGGTGTCATCGGTCAGGTCCTGCCGATTGAGCCGTTTGAACAGGGCATGGGCAAGGTGTATGACGGCTTGTCTGCTGAAAATCATGAGCAGGCAGCCATTGCCATTATGACAACAGATACCGTGCCGAAAGAAGTGGCAGTGGAATTCCAGCTGGGAGGAAAGACCTGCCACGTAGGTGCAATGGGCAAGGGCAGCGGTATGATCTGCCCGAATATGGCAACGACGCTGAATGTGGTAACGACGGACTGTGCGATCTCTGCGGAACTGTTACAGACAGCCCTCAGTGATGTGGTACAGTATACGTATAACTGCCTGTATATCGACGGCGACCAGTCCACCAATGATACCTGCGTGGTACTGGCAAACGGTCTGGCAGAAAATGCGGAGATCACCGAACAGAATGACGATTATGCCGTATTCCGTCAGGCTCTGTATATCGCGATGTCCAACATCACCAAGATGCTGGCAAAGGACGGCGAGGGTGCGACAAAACTGCTGGAGTGTACTGTGACCGGTGCGAAAGATCGGGAAAATGCACTGGCAGTTGCCAAGAGCGTGATCGCTTCTGATCTGCTGAAATGTGCCATGTTTGGTGCAGATGCCAACTGGGGACGGGTGCTGTGTGCCGTGGGCTATGCACCGGCGGAATTCGACATCGATCAGGTGGCTGTGACACTGGCTTCCCGTGCCGGTTCTGTGGACGTGTGCAAAAACGGTGCCGGCATCGACTTCTCCGAGGACATCGCCAAGACGGTGCTGCTGGAGGACGAGATCGAGATTCTGGTGTCTGTCGGTGACGGTCCGGCGGCGGCAACGGCGTGGGGCTGCGACCTGACGTATGACTATGTAAAAATCAACGGTGACTACCGTTCCTGAGAGAGGCTTCGAGAAATGGGAGAGATATTGAACAATGTGCGGGCACAGGTGCTGGTAGATGCCCTGCCCTATATTCAGAAATACAACAACAAGATTCTGGTGGTCAAGTACGGCGGCAACGCCATGACCAACAAGGAACTGAAACAGGCTGTGATGGACGACATCGTGCTGCTGTCCTTGGTAGGTGTCAAGGTCGTGCTGGTGCACGGCGGCGGTCCGGAGATCAGCGACATGCTGAAGCGGCTGAACATCGAGTCCAAGTTTATCGGCGGTCTGCGGTATACCGATGAGGCAGCGGTGGACGTGGTAAAAATGGTGCTGTCCGGCAAGGTCAACAAGGAACTGGTCAGCCTGCTGACACGGACACGGGGCAAGGCTCTGGGAATGTGCGGCATCGACGGGCACATGCTGACGGCAGAACGGAAGCTGGGCCCCAACGGCGAAGATCTGGGCTTTGTAGGCGATATTGTCAAGGTCAACGAACAGCCCATTCTGGACGCTCTGAACAACGGCTATATTCCGGTCATTGCCACGGTGGCAACCGATGAGTTCGGGCAGTCCTATAACGTCAACGCGGATACAGCTGCGGCAAGAATCGCGGCACAGCTGCGGGCGGAAAATCTGATTCTGATGACGGACATTGCGGGACTGCTGCGGGACAAGGACGATCCGTCTACCCTGATTCCGTTTGTCAACGTCAGCGAAGTGCCGTTCCTGAAGCGGAAGGGCATCATCTCCGGCGGCATGATCCCGAAGATCGACTGCTGCGTAGAGGCAGTCCGCCGCGGTGTCAAGAAAACGGCGATCATTGACGGCAGAGTGCCCCACTCCATTCTGATCGAAACTCTGTCCAATGAGGGCATCGGGACACAGTTCCGATAAGCACAGAAAGGATTTGAAAGAATGGGTTTGTTAGAACGTGCTGCGATGGAAGCAGCAAAGAAAATGGCGGAAAGTGAAGAAAGCCACACAGATGTCAGGGGCATTGTAAAAGCTTCTAAGGTGTTTCCGGTGGTTTCTATTGCCTCTATTCTGCTGGCTTTGGGAATGGCATTTCTGAAGCACAGACAGAGTGATGCGGCGTTTTATGTACTGGCTGGGGTGTTTGCAGTGCTGGGAATCTGCCTGCTGATCTATGGGCACAATTTCAGAATCGAGTACGACCGCACGGGAATTACGGTGTACAACTTTTTCGGAAAGCCCAAGCAGTATACCCTGCAGGACGTGCAGAAGATCGAACTGAAAAGCGATGGCTATATTGTGTGGACTGCCAAGGGAAAAATTCGGGTGGAACAGCAGTTTTTCATTGGTGCAGATGCATTTCTCTGCTATCTGCGGGACTATCAGAAGGAGGAACAGGTATGAAGTTGACATCTGCAAGAAAAGATTATGGGATTTACGGCTTTATGGTAGTGGTGTTTTTGGCGGGGACAATTGCATTTTTTGTGCGGTATGGTACAAGTGAGATCTGGTATACGCTGCTGATGGTAGCATTCCTGCTGGTCAGCCTGTACTTTTTCACCTGTACGCTGCGGTTTCGGGTGATGTGGGACGATGACGGCATTCATATCCGGCAGAACTGGAAGCCGGAAGTGCACTATACTTGGGACGATTTTGAACAGATGTACATAAAGGACCAGTGCATCATGCTGCACCTGAACGGCAGGCGGTACGGCTTTTCTCAAGGCTGTCCCAACGCAATGGAACTGATCGAATTTTTGGAACAGAAATTTTCCGCTGAACAGGCGGCAGAATAAAGGAAATGATGAAAATGACAACACAAGAACAAATGAACCAGTCCGTCATGGGAACATACGGACGGTTTCCGGTGGTGATCGATCACGGTGCAGGGGAGTCCTGTGCTGACGAAACCGGAAAGCAGTACATCGACTTCGGCAGCGGCATCGGCACCACCTCTCTGGGCTACTGCAACGAGGCGTGGACGGAGGCAGTCTGCAAGCAGGTCAAGACCATGCAGCACACCTCCAACCTGTACTACACCAAGGTGCAGGCAGACTTCGCACAGAAGCTGTGCCAGACTGCCGGCTATGAAAAGGTGTTTTTCTGCAACAGCGGTGCAGAGGCAAACGAGTGTGCCATTAAGCTGGCGAGAAAGTACAGCTTCGACAAGTACGGCAAGGGCAGACACAAGATTCTGACGCTGGTGAATTCGTTCCACGGCAGAACCCTCTGCACCCTGTCCGCCACCGGTCAGGACGTATTCCACAACTATTTCTTCCCGTTTGTGGAGGGCTTCGACTATGTGACAGCCAATGACATTGCCGATCTGGAATCCAAGCTGGACGACACCGTTTGTGCAGTGATGCTGGAATACATTCAGGGCGAGGGCGGCGTGAATGCACTGGAGCAGGCATTCGTGGACGCTGTTTTTGAAAAGTGTGCCGCAAAGGACGTGCTGGTCATTGCGGACGAAGTGCAGACCGGTGTGGGCAGAACCGGTACATTCCTTGCCGGTGAACAGTTCGGACACAAGGCAGACGTGACGACACTGGCAAAGGGCATTGCCGGCGGTCTGCCGATGGGGGCATGCCTTGCCAACGAGAAGTGTGCCGGCGTGCTGGACAAGGGCTCTCACGGCTCTACATTCGGCGGCAATCCGGTATGCTGTGCCGGCGGTCTGGCAGTGCTGAACACCATTACCGCAGACGGCTTTCTGGCAGAAGTGCAGCGGAAAGCCAAGCTGCTGCGGGAGAAGCTGGAAAAGCTGGACGGCGTGGAGAGCGTCAGCGGTCTGGGACTGATGATCGGCATTGCCCTCAAGGACAAGAAAGCCATCGATGTGGCAAATGCGGCTCTGGAAAAGGGCCTGCTGGTGCTGACGGCAAAGACCAAGGTACGTCTACTGCCGCCGCTGACCATTACAGACGAGGAAATCGAAAAGGGCGTTGCCATTCTGGCGGACGTTCTGTCGAAATAAAGGAAACACTGCGTGAAGCCCGCCTGACGGCTTTGCACGCAATCTGCTTGCAGATTTTCAGCTTTATGCAGTGTTTCCTAAACGGAGGAGTTAGACTATGAAACATTTACTGAAAATGCTCGACCTGAGCACCGAAGAGATCATTGAGATTCTGGATCTTGCCGATCAGCTGAAGTACGAGCTGAAGCACGGCATTCCCCACCCGCATCTGAAAGGCAAGTCGCTGGGCATGATCTTCCAGAAGGCATCTACCCGTACCCGTGTTTCTTTTGAAACCGGCATGTACCAGCTGGGCGGACACCCGCTGTTCCTGTCCGCAAACGATCTGCAGATCGGCAGAGGCGAACCGGTGCAGGATACTGCCCGCGTTCTGTCCCGCTATCTGGACGGCATCATGATCCGTACCTTTGAGCAGAAAGAAGTGGAAGATCTGGCAGAGTACGGCTCGATCCCGATCATTAACGGTCTGACAGACTTCTGCCACCCGTGCCAGATCCTCGCAGACCTGATGACCATTCGGGAGTTCAAGAGCAGCTTCGACGGTCTGAAGATGTGCTTTATCGGCGACGGCAACAACATGGCAAACTCTCTGATCGTGGGCTGCCTGAAAGTCGGCATGTCCGTTTCCATTGCCTGCCCGAACGATTACCAGCCGGATCAGGAGGTACTGGACTTTGCGGCACAGTACGGCGACAAGTTCCAGATGACTGACAAGCCGCTGGAGGCTGCCAAGGACGCTGACGTGGTAATTACCGACGTATGGGCTTCTATGGGGCAGGAAGGCGAAGCAGAGAAGCGGAAAAAGGCATTCCACGGCTATCAGATCAACGATGAAGTCATGGCACAGGCTCACGACGACGCAATGGTACTGCACTGCCTGCCGGCACACCGCGAAGAAGAAATCACCACAAAGGTATTCGAGGCACATGCCAACGAGATCTTTGAGGAAGCAGAGAACCGCCTGCACGCACAGAAAGCGGTTATGGTAAAGCTGATGGCGTAAGGACGCTGTCGTTCTATAAACATCATGAAGGGCATTCTGTAAAAAACAGAGTGCCCTTTTTATGATATGCTTGACAACAGAAAATGAAAAATGTATAATAAAAAGAAATATTATATGGGAAAATCCCTGCGACAGGAGCGAAATGAGCATGTATAAAAAAATTTTAGTCGCAATTGGAGTGATCTTTTTGATTTTCTTTATTGTGAAGCTTTGCGAAAAGGGACCGTCAGAGCCGAGCAGTTTTGATTCGATTTATGAAGAAAGTCAAGAAGAATCCCAAGAAGAAACCAGTACATACGACAACTCCGACAGCGTGGTCACACGTAAGCGGGAGTATTCTTTTCCGGAGTATAACAGCGATACCGATGAAATTGACGATGAATACGAGGGCGAAGATTATGATGACTACGATACAAACTGGTTTGATGATTACGACGACGATGAGGGTGATTACGACTATTAGCGAAATAAACAAAATTCAACAAGAATATTTTACATCAATTTTACTTGACAAAGTCAAAACAGCGTGATATAATAATAAAGCTGTCGCACGAGAGCGAAAGTTGAGGAAACTTGTGAATAACGGAAACAGTGAAACGGATCGGGAGATCGACAGGGAGCGGTTGCAATTGTTCAAGAAAAGTTCACTTGACAAAAAGCTTGAAGTGTGGTAGAATGAATAGGCTGACTGTTTTGGACAGGCTGTCGAAGAAAAGGGAAAGAAAATGTGGAATGAACTTCAGTTCATAAAATATTTACTTGACAAAATCGACAGAATGTGATAAAATAGAAAAGCTGGTCACGGCGAGAAGGAATGAAAAAGAAAACAGGCTGAACTTCAGTTCACAAAATGTTTACTTGACAAAAACTTCTGAATGTGATATAATATAAAAGTTGCAGCACGAAAGCTGCTTCGAAAGTATCTTGAAAATTGAACAATGCACTACAAGCAAAAAGCCCTTGAGATTCCAAGAGATTGGAACTTTAAGAAGTCAGAAAAGACAGAAAAATCACAAAGGTAATTGCGAGCGAATCGTAATTGCTAGGATCGATATAAAGACGCGAAGCGTCTGTATATACAACTTAAATAAAGAGTTTGATCCTGGCTCAGGACGAACGCTGGCGGCACGCTTAACACATGCAAGTCGAACGGAGAACATTGAGCTTGCTTAATGTTCTTAGTGGCGGACGGGTGAGTAACACGTGAGTAACCTGCCTCTGAGAGTGGGATAGCTTCTGGAAACGGATGGTAATACCGCATAACATCATGGATTCGCATGTTTCTATGATCAAAGATTTATCGCTTAGAGATGGACTCGCGTCTGATTAGCTAGTTGGTAAGGTAACGGCTTACCAAGGCGACGATCAGTAGCCGGACTGAGAGGTTGATCGGCCACATTGGGACTGAGACACGGCCCAGACTCCTACGGGAGGCAGCAGTGGGGAATATTGCACAATGGGGGAAACCCTGATGCAGCGATGCCGCGTGGAGGAAGAAGGTTTTCGGATTGTAAACTCCTGTTGAAGAGGACGATAATGACGGTACTCTTTTAGAAAGCTCCGGCTAACTACGTGCCAGCAGCCGCGGTAATACGTAGGGAGCGAGCGTTGTCCGGAATTACTGGGTGTAAAGGGAGCGTAGGCGGGATGGCAAGTCAGATGTGAAAACTATGGGCTCAACCCATAGACTGCATTTGAAACTGTTGTTCTTGAGTGAGGTAGAGGTAAGCGGAATTCCTGGTGTAGCGGTGAAATGCGTAGAGATCAGGAGGAACATCGGTGGCGAAGGCGGCTTACTGGGCCTTTACTGACGCTGAGGCTCGAAAGCGTGGGGAGCAAACAGGATTAGATACCCTGGTAGTCCACGCCGTAAACGATGATTACTAGGTGTGGGGGGACTGACCCCTTCCGTGCCGCAGTTAACACAATAAGTAATCCACCTGGGGAGTACGGCCGCAAGGTTGAAACTCAAAGGAATTGACGGGGGCCCGCACAAGCAGTGGAGTATGTGGTTTAATTCGAAGCAACGCGAAGAACCTTACCAGGTCTTGACATCGAGTGACGTACCTAGAGATAGGTATTTTCTTCGGAACACAAAGACAGGTGGTGCATGGTTGTCGTCAGCTCGTGTCGTGAGATGTTGGGTTAAGTCCCGCAACGAGCGCAACCC
>OGOE01001454.1_pt1 | contig 14564 bp, 11 predicted proteins | sample 1552611 | NCBI WGS metagenome assembly OGOE01 (sample SAMEA2580129, study PRJEB22360) | human gut metagenome | biome: human gut; feature: human-associated habitat; material: faeces | place: Denmark | collected 2008/2010
TTATAATTGAAGGTCGATTCCAGGGTAAAAGTTTTCAGATCGTAAATGAAACCTTTGCGTGACCGCCAGGTGATCTGGTAAATTTTATCTTCATATATCGTGATCCCTTCTCCGAATAACTGACTGTCGATATTTAAGACCGATAGAGTTTTACCGGTTTGCATGTCTGTTTTACGAATAGACGATTCGCCATATTGCCCCGTTCCCTCGTATATAAAACCGTCCTGATAGATCAAACCTTGTGTATAGGCTTTCGGATCGTGAGGAAAAACGTGGACTACCTCATAGCTATAAGCGGCCGGAGCCTGATCGGGTTTCACCCGGATCGTCGTTGTCGCGATTCCCCGTTTGTTGTCCGGATGCCACGCCATCACTTTGATGGTCATATTGCCGGTTTTACCTTCAGGTATCCGGTAAGTAAAACTCCGGTCCTCTTTACCGGCCGTTGCGATTTGCTGGCCGTCGATATAGAAGGCGGCAGAATCGACAGGGAAACGGTCCTTGCTTTCAAAACCGATAACGATCTCCTCGTTGAAAGCATACATCTTATCTTTCCCGGGCGATGTAAGTTGAATACTTTTCACATACCTCACCTCGTCTTTCGGAAGTTCTGCAGCCAAAGGAGTTTTTTTTTCTTTGTTCGCCGTTTTATTCCCTCCGCAGGAACAGATGAAAAAGGCACATAATATGTAAAAAAAACAGGTCATCCGCTGTTCGTATCTGTTCAATTTTCTACCAGTTCCCATTCATATCCCTCTTTGGTATCCTTAATGGCGACTCCGGCTGCTTTCAGTTCGTCCCTGATCTTGTCGGAAGTGGCCCAGTCTTTCTTTTGCTTGGCTTCTGTACGGATAGACATCACCATATCCAATATTTTCCCCAGCACTTCGTGATCCTGGCTCACCGATTCGCTTTCGGCCTTCAGCCCCAGGATATCGAATACATAATCCTGATACAGTTTTTTCAATTCCGGATTCATCTTCAGGGCTTTATCTAGCCAGATTACCGGCATCTATCTTCTCGTTTCCTGCCACCAGTGAATTGATCATCCGTACTCCGTCGAACAAGTGGGAGATCAGGACCGGTGTGTTGAGGTCGTCATCGATCGCTTCTTCACATTGGGTGGTCAGTGCATCCACATCTACCGTATTACCGGCCGAAGCTTTCACTTTGTCCAGTGCCCGGACCGCTGCCATCAGGCGTTCATATCCCTTTTGGGCGGCTTTCAGGGCCTCGTTCGAGAAATCCAGCGGACTCCGGTAGTGGGCCTGCAGGATAAAGAAACGGACGGTCATCGGGGAATAGGCTTGCTCGAGCACATCGTTTTCTCCCGAAAAGAGTTGGTCCAGGGTGATGAAATTCCCCAGCGATTTGCCCATTTTCTGTCCCTTGATAGTGACCATATTGTTGTGCATCCAATATTTCACGGCTTCGTGTCCGTAGGCAGCCGTACTTTGGGCAATCTCACATTCGTGGGGGGGAAACTGCAGGCCCAGCCAGCCGCCATGGATATCGAAACGGTCGCCCAGATACTTCTGGCTCATGCACGAACATTCCAGGTGCCAACCCGGAAAACCGTTACTCCACGGAGAAGGCCAGCGCATGATATGTTCCGGAGTAGCTTTTTTCCATAGGGCGAAATCGGCCGGATTCCGTTTTTCTCCCTGGCCGTCTAACTGACGGGTGTTGGCAAATAACTCTTCCACCCGGCGGCCGGATAGTTTCCCATAGCTGTATTTTTTGTTGTAAGCCTCGACATCGAAATAAATACTTCCGTCGCTCTCGTAAGCGAATCCGTTGTCCAGGATTTTTTTCACCAATTCTTCCTGCTCGATGATATGGCCCGAAGCATGAGGCTCTATACTGGGCGGAAGGGTGTTCAATTGCTCCATATTGTGATGGTAGCGGTTGGTATAAAACTGAACGATTTCCATCGGTTCCAACCGGTCGAGCTTCGCTTTCTTCTCGATTTTGTCTTCGCCGTCGTCACTGTCGTCGGTAAGATGGCCGACATCGGTGATGTTACGCACATAACGCACTTTGTAGCCCAGATATTTCAGATACCGGAACAACAGGTCGAAAGTAATGGCCGGACGGGCATGTCCCAAATGGGCATCCCCGTAGACGGTGGGCCCGCAAACGTACAACCCGACAAAAGGAGGATTGATCGGTTCGAACTGTTCTTTCTTGCGCGATAAAGTATTATATAGGACCAGTCGATTTTTCATTTTCTATATCCATTTAGTTTAAAACGAAAACAAAAATAATAAATAAGTCAATACGATACCGACTTAACACGCAAAAATCAAATCTAACCGGTAAAAAATCAGTCTTCGGTCGAGAAGACTACCTTCATATTCGTACGGTTTTCCAATAGCGCCCCATAGGCATTATACACCTGTTGGCTTTTGTCACGGGTGGTGACATAATGCCCGTTATTCAGGCATTCGATTTTCTGAAACTGACAAGGCAGTATGGTAGAGCCATATTGGTTGTATACCCCGAACTTCTTGTCCCGTTTGACGATATAACGATGGCCTAAAGAAATGATCTCGTCATACTGGCAGGGAATAATGGTCGAGCCGTACCGGTTGAATATGCCCTTTTTACCGTTTGCCGTGACGTAATAAATATTCCCTTCCTGTTGTATTTTGTTGTAGCGGCAAGGAATAATCGTACTTCCATAGGTGTTGACGATGCCCTGAAGACCGTTATTCTCCACCAGATATTGTCTCCCTTCTTTCCGGATAGAACTGTATCGGCAGGGAAGTATCGTCGAGCCGTAAGTGTTGTAAATTCCGTATTTCCCGCCTGCCGACACATAATAAACTCCGTCTTCGTATTCTATCGTGTTGTATTTGCAGGGGATAACGGTACTTCCATAGGCATTGACTATCCCTTTCAGACTGTCGTTTTCAACCAGGTATTTCCCCCCTTCTTTGTATATCGAAGTGTATTGGGTAGGAATGATTACCGAACCGTACAGGTTGTATATGCCCTGATATTTGCCTTTTGTCACATAATAAGCATTGTCTTTGCATTCGATCTGGCTGAATTGGCAAGGGATAATAACACTTCCATAGCGGTTGTAAACCCCTTTGAGCCGGTCCCGGCAGACATAAAAACAACGGTCGGTGAGTTCGATCTGTTCATAGCGGCAGGGGATAATTGTCGAACCGTACCGGTTGTAAATACCGTACAACCCCTCCGACGATACCCAAAAATAATTATTCGATAATTCTATTTTTTCGAAACGGCAGGGCAGGATCACAGTCCCGTAATAATTGACAATTCCTTTCCGGTCGTCGCGGCTGATTTGAAGAAACTGGTTTTCATATTCCTCGATCTTATCGTATTCACAAGCAAGGGAGAGGTAAAGCCAGGCATACCCTTTTTTTAAGGCAATCGGCCGGCCAATCTCTTTCGGTAACCGGCCATCCCGTTTGTGCTTTTCATAAAAATAGCTGATGATACCATATTTCCGGCCTTTCCTGACTTTGAAAAAACAGTTGTGTTGAGGTACGATTTCGTCGTACTCGTACGGTATGGCCAGCTGTTTGTCGATCACGATGCCGTATTTCCCGTTTTGCCGTTCGATCCGGCACTCGTCGAAATGATTGTCGTAGCATTCTGCAAATGCAAAAGTTACACACAATAGAAAAATGAGGGTAGAAATCAGTTTCATAAGTTTGTTTTTAGACTTCAATAATAAGAAAATATTTCTTAATTCCCAAAGAAATGTATCGACTTATTAAAAATTTGTACATTTATTTACATTCTATTGTTGTCTCGATTTTCTTTTTTTTTGATTTTCCACTTCCTGCCGTCTCCTTCCCGGATGCTGTGTTATTCTTCGATGTATTCCTTCAGTTCTTTTACTTCTTTTTGAAGCAAGGAAATGAAACCGGTTTTTCATGTATTGAAATAGGATTGGGAAAAAATTCGCCGATCAGATCGGTTTCAAAAAGACTTTTGGGACCCCTTACCCGGCGACAGATTATCCGATCAGGAATTCGAATAGGTTCGGATTGTCGTTGAGATATTCGTAGAGGATACCTTCGGATTTCATGCGGTCCAGCAGGCCCTGGAAATCTTCGGGATGCTGGATCTCGATGCCGATGAGGGCAGGACCTTTTTCGCGGTTTGTCTTCTTCTTGTATTCGAAATAGGTGATGTCGTCGTGGGGGCCCAGGACGTTGCTGACAAAACTCTGGAGTGCGCCGGCTCTTTGCGGAAAACGGACGACGAAGTAATGTTTCAGGCCTTCATATAATAAAGAGCGCTCCTTGATGTCTTCCATGCGGGTGATGTCGTTGTTGCTGCCGCTGACCACACAAACGACGTTTTTTCCTTTAATTTCATTTTTGTAAAAGTCGAGAGCACTCATACTCAGAGCTCCTGCCGGCTCTACTACAATAGCGTCGAAGTTGTAAAGATCCAGGATCGTCGTACAAATTTTGCCTTCGGGCACGACGACGATATCGTCCAATACTTTCTTGCAGATAGCGTAAGTGAGCTCTCCTACCCGTTGTACGGCTGCCCCGTCGACAAATTTATCTACTTCGTTCAGTTCGGTTACCTCTCCGCATTCGAACGATTTTTTCATTCCGGCGGCACCGGCCGGTTCGACTCCGATGATCTTGGTCTTCGGGCTCATTTGCTTATAGAAACTACCGATACCGGAAGCCAGTCCGCCACCACCGATCGGTACAAAGATATAATCGAGCTTCATCCGGGCTTCCTGAATGATTTCTAAACCGACGGTTGCCTGCCCCTCGATGATCCGGGGATCGTTGAAGGGAGGGATAAATACCATATCGTTTTTTTTACAGGCTTCGATTGCTGCTGTATTGGCCTGATCGAAAGTATCTCCCGTCAGGACGACTTCAATGGATTTACCCCCGAACATTTTTACCTGGTTGATCTTTTGCCTGGGAGTAGTAACGGGCATATAGATTTTTCCCTGGATACCGAGTTTGCTGCAGGAGAAGGCTACGCCTTGGGCATGATTGCCGGCACTGGCACAAACCACTCCTTTCTCCATCTCTTCAGGAGTCAGGGATTTGATTTTATTATAAGCTCCCCGGATTTTATACGATCTCACCATTTGAAGATCTTCCCGTTTCAGAAAGATATTGGCTTCGTATTTATCGGATAGATTTCTGTTTTTCATGAGGGGTGTCGGGACCAGGATGTCGTTGAGCGTATGCTCCGCCGTCATGATATCCTTCAAAGAAGGAAAATAAGGATCACTCATATTGTTCGGTTTAATTGGTCTGTTTTTTCATTTACCCGATGTTCTTTGCTATAAAATCGCCTACTTCGCTGGTCGGATAGGCCTGTCCGTCTTCAGCGATATCTTCGGTAACGATACCGGCTTCGATCGAACGATCGACTGCCTGGCGGATGCTTGCTCCGGCTGCTTTCAGGTTGAAGGCATATTCGAACATCATAGCGGCGGATAAAATGGTTGCCAGAGGATTGGCCACATTTTTGCCGGCGGCCTGAGGATAGGAACCGTGGATCGGTTCGAACAGCGAGGTGTGGATACCGATAGAAGCGGAAGGCAGCAAGCCTAATGAGCCTGTGATGACACTGGCTTCGTCGGTGAGGATATCGCCGAACATGTTTTCTGTAACGATGACGTCGAAATGTTTGGGTTGCTGGATGAGTTTCATCGCCGCATTGTCGACAAACATGTATTCGACATTTACCTGAGGATAAGCCGGAGCCATCTCTTGTACGGTTTCGCGCCATAGCCGGGAGGTTGCCAGGACATTGGCTTTATCGACAACTGTCAGTTTGTTGCGGCGCTTCATGGCGTATTCGAAACCTAATCGGCAAATCCGTTTGATTTCGGCTTTGGTGTATACACAACTGTCGAAAGCGGTTTGCCCGTCTTCTGAACGTCCCTGGGGCCGCCCGAAATAAATGCCGCCGGTGAGTTCCCGGATACAGATGAAATCGGCCCCTTCTACGAGTTCTTGTCGCAGAGGAGAGCGGTGAACAAGGGATTTGAAAGTACTGACCGGACGGAGGTTGGCATATAATCCTAATTTTTTGCGCATTTCCAGCAATCCTTGTTCCGGACGGACTTTGGCTTGGGGATTGTTGTCGAAACGGGGATCCCCGATCGCTCCGAACAATACGGCATCCGATTGCATACAAATCCGGTGAGTTTCTTCCGGATAAGGATTCCCGGTCTTGTCGATGGCTGTTGCCCCTACTGATCCGTAGGTATAGCCGACGGTATGACCGTATTTTTTGCAAGTGGCATCGATGGCTTTGATGGCCTGTTCTATGATTTCCGGTCCGATGCCGTCACCGGGTAATACTGCTATTTTTAAATCCATGATGAAATGAGTTTGTAAGGTTCATAAGGCGACTCTTGCACTGGCTTTGTCAGAACCGAAGGCTCGCCGATCGTTTTAACGGGTCTTTTCAAATGCTTCGATCTTATGGTGTATGCTCATCAGATAGTCGACATCATCGTATCCCTTCAACAAACACTCTTTTTTGTAGGGAGAAATTTCGAAAAGTTCTTGCTCTCCTGTGGCTGTCAAGGTGACGGTCTGCCGTTCCAGATCGATACTGACGGTGGTCGAAGGAGCTGACCGGACGACCTGGAATAGCTTTGCCAGAAACGATTCGCTCACCTGTACAGGAAGTAATCCGTTGTTCAGGGCATTGTTGCGGAAAATATCGGCGAAAAAACTGGAAATGACTACTTTGAAACCTGCTCCATAAATGGCCCAGGCCGCATGTTCACGGCTGGAACCACAGCCGAAATTTTTCCCTGCAATTAAAATTTCTCCGGTATAGTCGGGGGAGTTCAGGACGAAATCTGTTTTCGGGTTTCCCTGAGCATCATACCGCCAGTCGAAAAACAATTGTTTGCCGAACCCTTCCCGGGTGGTCGCTTTCAAAAAACGGGCCGGAATGATCTGGTCGGTGTCTACATTTTCGATTTTCAGTGGTATCGCTGTGGATGTTAGGGTTGTGAATTGGTTTATCATGAGTTGAAAAGAGTTACTGAGTTACTGAGTTGCTGAGTTACTGAGTTGGAGTGAGTCGGGGACGGTGATTATGCCGTGGATAGCACAGGCAGCAGCGACGAGTGGGCCTGCCAGTAGAGTGCGGGCTCCCGGTCCTTGCCGGCCTTCAAAATTACGATTGGAGGTGGAGACACAATATTTCCCTGCCGGAATTTTGTCGTCGTTCATTGCCAGGCAGGCGGAGCATCCCGGTTGCCGTAATTCGAAGCCTGCAGCCTCGAGTGTATCCCTGATCCCTTCGTCGATGGCTTGTTTTTCTACCTGTTTGCTGCCCGGAACGATCCAGGCTGTTACGCCTGCTGCTTTTTGCTTGCCTTTCACATAGTCGGCGAATACCCGCAGATCTTCGATCCGTCCATTGGTACAACTGCCGACAAAAACATAGTCGACCGGTTTGCCTAGTAGCTTTTCGCCCGGTTTGAAGTCCATGTATTCCAGAGCTTTTAAGAAGGAAGGCCGGGAAGTCTCTTCGATTTCGGAGACTTCAGGGATAGAGTGGGTGAGGGCGATTCCCATGCCGGGGTTGGTGCCGTAGGTGATCATAGGGTAGATGTCGGCAGCATCGAATGTGACTTCTTTGTCGAAGATGGCGTCGGGATCACTGTATAGCTGCTTCCATTGTGCGACAGATTTGTCCCATTCGGTTCCTTGGGGCGCATATTCCCTGCCTTTCAGGTAGGCAAAGGTCGTTTCGTCCGGAGCGATCATCCCGCCACGGGCTCCCATTTCGATGCTCATATTACAGATCGTCATCCGGGCTTCCATCGATAGCGAGCGGATAGCCGATCCGGCAAATTCGATGAAATGTCCGGTGCCGCCGCCGGTACCTAGTTTCGAAATGAGATATAAAATGATATCTTTCGAACAAACTCCGGGATTCAATTGTCCTTCGACATTGATCCGCATGGTCTTGGGTTTGGATTGCAATACACATTGGGAGGCTAATACCATTTCTACCTCGCTGGTTCCGATGCCGAACGCCACGCAGCCCATAGCTCCGTGGGTGGAAGTATGGCTGTCTCCACAGACGATGGTCATTCCCGGTTGGGTCAGACCTGTTTCGGGACCCACCACATGGATAATTCCGTTTTTGGGGGTACCGACTTTGAAAATCGTGATACCGTGTTCGGTACAGTTATTTTCGAGCATCGACAGTTGCCGGGCGGATTGCAGATCCTGTACCGGCAGATGTTGATTTTGTGTGGGTATATTGTGATCGGGGCTGGCTGTGACCTGAGCCGGACGGAATACTTTCGCGCCGCGCGAATGAAGCCCTTCGAAAGCTTGTGGACTCGTTACTTCGTGAATGTATTGCCGGTCGATATAGAGCACACATGAACCTCCGGCGATGGTCTCGACCGTATGGGCATCCCAGATTTTATCGAATAAAGTTTTCATAAGGTGTATTTTGACTTTGGGGTACTAACTTATTTTAGCTATCGCATCCAGGAACGACTCGACCGATGCGGTGACAATGTCTGTGTTGGCGCCGAAACCGTGGTACATTTTGCCTTTGTGGGAGACTTGTACGTGTACTTTACCCAGGTCGTCGCTTCCCCGGGTGATGGCCTGTACCAGGTATTCTTCCAGATGTACCCGTCGTTTGGTGATGCTTTTTACAGCATTGATGGCTGCATCGACCGGGCCGTTACCGCTGGCTGTTTCGGTGAAAATATCTCCTCCGAAGCTGATTTGCACAGTTGCTGTCGGTATGGAAGTCGAGCCGCATACAACCTGCAACCCCACCAGTTTCATGTCGCGGTGTTTGCGCGAAGCTTCACTACCGGCAAGTACTTCCAGGTCGCGGGTGGTAATGTCTTTTTTCTTATCGGCTAATTCCAGAAAGCGCTGGTAGATGGCGTCGAGTTCGTCATTGTCGGGAGTATAACCGATGGCTTTCAAATGATGTTTCAGTGCTGCACGGCCACTACGGGCGGTGAGGACGATACTGGACTGATCGACCCCTACGTCTTCCGGGGCGATGATTTCATAGGTCTCCCGGCTTTTCAGTACACCGTCCTGGTGGATGCCCGACGAATGGGCGAAAGCATTACGGCCGACGATGGCTTTGTTGGGTTGTACCGGCACCCGCATCAAACTGGATACCAGCTGGCTGGTAGCGATGATTTGCCTGGTGTTGATACCGATATTGAAATCCAGATTTTTGTGACAGGCAATCGCCATCACGATTTCTTCGAGGGCGGTGTTACCGGCCCGTTCGCCGAGGCCGTTGATCGTCACTTCGACCTGCCGTGCTCCGTTTTGTACGGCGGCTAAAGTGTTGGCAGTGGCCATGCCCAGATCGTTGTGGCAATGAGTGGAAATAATGGCTTTGTCGATGTTGGGGACATGATTCATCAGATAGGCGATCTTTGCTCCGTACTCGTTCGGCAGACAATACCCCGTGGTGTCGGGGATATTGACGACGGTGGCGCCGGCTTTGATCACTGCTTCTACTACCCGGGCCAGGTATTCTTCTTCTGTACGGCCTGCATCTTCGGCGTAAAATTCGACATCATCGACAAATCGACGGGCATATTTTACGGCCTCTACCGCTCTCCCGACGATTTCGTCGGGAGTGGAATTCAATTTTTCGTGGATATGATACCAGGAGGTACCGATTCCGGTATGGATACGTCTCCGTTTGGCAAATTTCAATGCTTCGGCAGCCACTTCGATGTCTTTTTTTACAGCCCGGGTCAGAGCACAGATGGTTGGAATGGTTACTGCTTTAGAAATCTCTACAACGGAATTGAAATCCCCGGGACTCGAGATGGGGAAACCGGCTTCGATGATGTCTACACCCAGTTTCTCGAGCTGCCTGGCAACTTCTATCTTTTCGATTGTATTCAGCTGACACCCCGGAACTTGCTCTGCATCCCGAAGGGTGGTATCGAATATATATACTTTTTCACGCATGAGGTGATGAGGTAAAAGGTTAGAGGCGAAAAGGCTATTAGGCTAAAAGCTATAAGTTATAAGGTGGAAGCGGGAGTAGGTAAAAAAGGGAAAGGGATTAGTGAAGGTTATTGGGGCGCTTTTCATCTTTTGCTTTTTCGCCGATCTCCTTTCACTTTTTACTTTTCGCTTCTAGCTTTTTGCTTCTAGCCTTTTCGCTTTAATTGTTTTCCGGTCTCAGTTTCCGAACGACGGCACCGGCTTGCCACATCTCGGATTCGCGCATGGTCTGAAGTTCTTTTTCCAGTTTTTCACGATAGTCGGGCCGGCTGTTGGAATCGATCGAACGTTGGGCTTCGTTGCCACAAGATACCTGGCCGTACAATTCGTCGAATACCGGTTTGGCGGCATCCCGGAATTTCTTCCACCAATCGAGTGCTCCCCGTTGTGCTGTCGTCGAGCAGTTGGCATACATCCAGTCCATACCGTTTTCTGCAATTAAAGGCATCAGACTTTGGGTCAGTTCCTCGACGGTTTCGTTGAAGGCTTCCGAAGGGGTGTGGCCGTGTTCGCGTAAAGTGTCGTACTGGGCTGCAAAAATGCCCTGGATCGCTCCCATCAGAGTACCCCGTTCTCCTGTCAGGTCGGAATATACTTCCCGCTGAAAGGTGGTCTCGAACAGATAACCCGAGCCTACTCCGATTCCTAAAGCGATAACCCGGTCCCAAGCTTTGCCGGTGGCATCCTGGAAGATGGCATAACTGGAATTTAATCCCCGTCCCTGTAAGAACATTCTCCGCAATGAAGTACCCGAGCCTTTCGGAGCGATCAGGATGACATCGACATCGGCCGGCGGGATGATGCCTGTGCGATCTTTATAGGTGATGCCGAAACCATGTGAGAAATAGAGGGCTTTGCCGGGAGTCAGGTGTTTTTGAATAGTCGGCCATACGGCGATCTGACCTGCATCCGATAGTAAATATTGTATGATCGTTCCTCTACGGGCGGCTTCTTCGATGTCGAACAGGGTTTCGCCGGGTATCCAGCCGTCGGCTACGGCTTTATCCCAGGTTTTACTTCCCCGGCGCTGACCTACGATTACGTTGAAACCGTTGTCTTTCAGGTTCAGGGCCTGACCGGGACCTTGTACACCGTATCCTATAACAGCAATGGTTTCGTTTTTCAATACCTCGAGCGCTTTTGCCAATGGAAATTCTTCTCTGGTTACTACGTTTTCTTTTACTCCTCCGAAATTAATTTGTGCCATAATAATAATGATTTAATTGTTAGTGTTATTTTGTCCTTGATCCGGGTTGTTTACGCTTTCGTCGTATTTTCCCGTTTCTGTAAATATTCATTCAATAGTTCGCGTTTTGATTTGATGATCGCAATTTGGCCCGACCGGACGAATTGCTGTACCCCATGGGGTTGTAGTAATTCGAACAGAGACTGGGTATCCTCTTTGTGTCCGGTCTTTTCCAGTACGATATAATCGTCACAGATTTCCAGTATCCGTACATGGTGGTCGCGTACCAATTTTTCGACACTGTTGCTCCGGGTGACTTTGTAAAGTGCGATTTCCTGTTGTACCACTTCATCCGGGGTGAAAACAAAGGCTTTCAGTACATCGATTTTCTTTTCGATCTGCTTGACCAGTTTCTCTATCTTTTCGGGATCGGTGATGACGACTATGGTAAATTTGTGAATGCCCGGGATAGACGATTCCGAAGTCGTCAGGCTTTCGATATTGATATCCCGGCAAGTGAATACCGTCGTGATCTGGCTTAGCAATCCTACTTTGTTTTCTGAAAAGACCGTTATGATATATTCTTTATTCATCGCATCATTTTTCTATTTTATTATTATCGATAATCTCTTTTTCTCTCCCTTTCTCCCTTTCTCCCCCTCCTCCCCCTCCTCTACCTCCTGGCCTCCAGCCTATAGCCTTTAGCTTTCAACTTTTTTCTTTATTCCAATCTCACATCCCCCACAGCTGCACCGGCAGGAACCATCGGAAATACATTCTCTTCCGGTTCAACCCGAACCTCCAGCAGAAAGGCTCCGGGATGTTCCTTCATGGCATGGATGGCTGTTTCCAGTTCGTCCCGTTTTTCCACGCACCGGTAGGCGATACCGTTTCCTTGGGCGATTGCCCCGAAGTCAGGGTTAGTCATTTCGGTAAATGAGTACCGCTTGTCGAAAAAGAGCTCCTGCCATTGGCGCACCATACCCAGAAAGCTATTGTTCAGCAGGATAATCTTCACCGGTACCCGGGATTGAAAGATGGTACCGAGTTCTTGCAGGTTCATTTGAAAACCACCGTCACCGACAAACAGGCAAACCTCTCTTTGGGGGGCTCCGATTTTTGCTCCGATAGCTGCCGGAAGGCCGAATCCCATGGTGCCTAATCCACCCGAAGTGACGATACTCCGCGTATGTTTGAAGCGGAAATAACGGGAAGCTACCATCTGCTGTTGCCCGACATCGGTGACCAGAATCGCGTCGTGGTGATAGGCTTTCGATACCAGGTCGACTACTTCTCCCATACGGATTTGCTTGCTCGTGGGGTAGAGCGCCGGTTCTATGATTTCCTGATATTCGATGTTGTAACAGGCTTTGAATTCCGCTATCCAGTCGGTATGCCGGTTGGGGACCACTAATTCTGTCAGGGCGGGTAAAGTCTCTTTGACATTTCCCAGGACAGGTACGTCGGCATATATGATTTTATTCACTTCGGCAGGGTCGATTTCCAGGTGGATGATCTTGGCGTTGATGCCGAATTGTTCGGGATTTCCGGTCACCCGGTCGTCGAAACGCATGCCTATCGCGATCAGTAAATCGCATTCTTTGTTTTTTATATTGGGGGCATAATTCCCATGCATACCCAACATACCGACGAATTGGGGATGATCGGAAGGAATGGCCGACAGTCCCAATAAAGTGGAAGCTGCAGGGATACCGCTTTTTTCCAGGAAAACACGTAGTTCTTTTTCTGCCCCGCCGAGGATGACGCCCTGGCCGATTAAAGCCAACGGTTTACGGGACAGATTGATCAATTTGGCCGCTTCTGCAATTTTTTCTTTATCGATGGCCGGAGACGGGCAATAACTCCGGATGAAGCTGACCTTTTCATAATGATATTCGGCCATTTCTTGCTGGGCATCTTTGGTAATATCTACCACGACGGGTCCGGGACGTCCCGTGCGGGCGATATAGAATGCCTTGGCGATGGCTGCAGGGATATCGGCGGCATGCCGTACCTGGCAGTTCCATTTGGTTACAGCCTGGGTGATCCCTACGAAGTTGGTTTCCTGAAAAGCATCGGTGCCCAGGAAACCGGAACCTACCTGTCCGCTGATCAGAACGACAGGAGTCGAATCCATCATCGCGTCGGCAAGGCCTGTTACCGTATTGGTAGCTCCGGGACCCGAAGTGACGATACAGACACCGGGACGTCCGCTTACCCGGGCATAGCCCTGGGCGGCATGTAATGCCCCCTGTTCATGACGTACGAGGATGTGGTTGAGACGGTTCCGATAGTCGTATAACGCATCGTATACCGGCATGATTGTTCCTCCGGGATACCCGAAGACGGTATCCACTCCTTCACGTAGAAGGGTTTCGATTACCGCTTTCGAGCCCGAAAAACAAGTTGTCTTTGTTACTTGCTTTTCCATATAGATAGATTGTGTAGTAGTGTTCATACGAAAAAAGAGATAAAAAGTAAAAACTTATGGGTTATAGAATGCGGACGGCACCCTGGTCGGCTGAACTGACGAACCGGGCGTAAGCCTGCAGGGATTTGGGTACCGTACGTTTGCGTCCGGCCGGTTCGAAGTTTTTTTGAGCGGCTAACCGGGCGGCAATATCGGGATCACTCAGTAACAGGTTGATGGTCCGTGCCGGAATGTCTATTTCGATCAGATCGCCGTCCCGGACGATGGCTAAAGCTCCTCCGGCAGCTGCTTCAGGTGAGATGTGACCGATGGATAAACCCGAAGTCCCTCCTGAAAATCGTCCGTCGGTGATCAGGGCACAGGCTTTGTCCAGATGTTTGGATTTCAGATAAGAAGTGGGGTAAAGCATTTCTTGCATGCCCGGTCCGCCTTTAGGCCCTTCATAACGGATGACGACGACATCTCCGGCTTTTACTTCATCGTTCAGAATACCGTTCATGGCTTGTTCCTGCGATTCGAATACTTTGGCACGTCCCCGGAATACGAACAGTGATTCATCTACTCCGGCTGTTTTTACGATACATCCGTTGCGGGCGATGTTCCCGGTCAGGACAGCCAGTCCCCCGTCTTTGAAATAAGCATGGTTTACATCCCGGATACATCCCATCCGACGGTCGGTATCGAAGCGGGCATAGGTTTTACTTTGAGAACCCAGTTCCCGGCTGAATTTGCCGCCGGGTGCACTGAGATAGAATTTTTGCGCCTTTTGAGTGAGCTTCGGGCTTTTCAGGTTGTATTTCGAGAGGCATTCTGCCAGATTTTTGTATCCGACACGGTTGACCGTGGTATCGATCAAACCGGCTTCCGCCAATTCCCCGAGGATAGACAGGATACCTCCTGCCCGGTTTACATCCTGGATGTGAATTAATCGTAC
>OGOE01001483.1_pt1 | contig 14309 bp, 9 predicted proteins | sample 1552611 | NCBI WGS metagenome assembly OGOE01 (sample SAMEA2580129, study PRJEB22360) | human gut metagenome | biome: human gut; feature: human-associated habitat; material: faeces | place: Denmark | collected 2008/2010
GCAAGCCTGCATGGACTGACGGCAATTCCGCCGAAAAACGGGCGGTTTCTCCGTCCACTGCTGCGGGTGACACGGCGGCAGGTGGAACAGTATCTGGAATCACTGGGGCAGACCTATGTTACCGACAGCACCAACCTCACCGATGCCTACACCCGCAACCGGATCCGGCATCAGGTGATTCCGGCACTGGAACAGCTGAACCCTTCTGTAGAACGCACGGTTTCCTATACCCTGCGGAGCCTGCGGCGGGAGGACGATTTTCTGCACCCGCAGGCACAGGCCAAAGGCTCCCCGCACCGATTCCCGGCACCAGCAGGCAAGGGCAGCCTATGCCAAATGCCATACCGGAAAGAATACCCTTTCCGGCTTGGAAACGCTTCACGAGGCGTTGCAGTTCCGGTGTATTGCCATGCTGCTGGAGGAGGCGGGGATCTCCTGTGAAGCCCCGCTGCTGGAACGGCTGGCGGCACTGGCACGGCAGGGCGGCAGGTGGAATTTGTCTGGTGCTGTTTATGCTGTGGGAAAGTCGGGCACACTGACCATAGAAACGGTGCAGCTGCCGGAGCCTTTGCCGGAAGCGATCCCTCTGCAAATGGGGGAAAACCGGCTTTTTTCAGGTTTTGTGTTGCATGCCCGACTGGAAACAGTGTCGCCTGCGGAAAATGTTGCAAATATTCATAAAAAATTTGCAAATGCGTGTCTGGATTATGATAAAATAAAAGGTGAAATCTTCCTGCGTCCCAGACAGTCCGGCGACCGCATGCAGCTTTCCGGCAGAGGGTTTACCTCTGCTCTGAAAAAACTGATACAGGCGAATCTTCCGCCGGAACGCCGCCGCACGGCCCATGTGCTGGCAGATGCAGACGGGGTGATTTTCGCCGAGGGCGTGGGCTGTGCCGCAAGAGTTTGTCCGGACGGAGAAACCAGACGGCTGCTGGTGCTGGAAATTCTCGGGAAATGGTGTAAACTTGATGCAGCAGTTCCCTCGCAATGATATAGAGAGAACTGGCGGCAATGCTGCCTGCCGGTTTCCTTTTCAACAGAATGGAGTGAATGTAATTTGACACCAAAGAAAGGCCGTGGGATCGGAGCGTATCTGCTCGTTGTCGTGGTATTGATCGTGGCACTGGTTTTCCTGCTGAACGGGCTGAAAACCGGCGGCAAAGAAACCAAATATTCCGACATTATGAAGTACTTCGATAATTATGAAGTCACTGCGTACACCTTGGATCTGGGCTCCGGCGAACTGAAGCTGACGCTGGACGACGGGGATAAGCTGACCTATGATGTGCCCAATGTATCGGTATTCCGTGATGATACGAAGGACTATCGCACCAGCTATAACCAGAAGCACCCCGATGCTCCGCTGCAGGTGGACTATTATAAGATTCGGGATACTTCGTGGCTGCTGACGCTGATTCCCACACTGGTGCTGCTGGGGCTGATGATCTTCCTGTTCGTGTTCATGATGCGGCAGGCAAACGGCGGCGGCAAGTACACCACCTTCGGCAAGGCAAACATCAAGAATCAGGCGAACACCCGCAAGGCAACCTTTGCCGATGTGGCAGGTGCCGATGAGGAAAAGCATGAACTGGAAGAAATCGTAGACTTCCTGAAAAATCCGCGGAAGTATGCGGAACTGGGTGCCCGTATCCCCAAGGGCGTACTGCTCATGGGACCTCCTGGAACCGGTAAGACCCTGCTGGCGAGAGCTGTTGCAGGAGAAGCCGGCTGCCCGTTCTTCTCCATTTCCGGTTCGGATTTCGTGGAAATGTTTGTGGGTGTCGGTGCGTCCCGTGTCCGTGACCTGTTCGATCAGGCGAAGAAAAACGCTCCGTCTATTATCTTTATCGATGAAATTGACGCAGTCGGCCGCGGCACCGGCATCGGCGGCGGACACGATGAACGGGAACAGACTTTGAACCAGCTGCTGGTGGAAATGGACGGCTTTACCGGCAAGGACAACGTCATTGTCATTGCTGCCACCAACCGGCGGGATATTCTGGATCCGGCTCTGCTGCGTCCGGGACGATTTGACCGTCAGATCGTAGTTGGCTATCCGGACGTTAAGGGTCGGGAACAGATCCTGAAAGTACACACCAAGAGCAAGAGCATCGGACCGGACGTAGACCTGACTACCATTGCCAAGTCTACCGTGGGATTTACCGGTGCTGATCTGGAAAATCTGGTGAATGAAGCCTGCCTGCTTGCTGCACGGAAAAATAAAAAGGCAATCACCATGGACGAAATTCAGGAGGCGACCATTAAGGTGATCGCCGGACCGGAAAAGAAGTCCCATAAGGTAACGCCCAAGGAAAAGCGGCTGACCGCATTCCACGAGGCAGGGCATGCAGTCTGCACCTATTACTGCGATCATCAGGATAAGGTGCATCAGGTGTCCATTATCCCCAGAGGTATGGCTGGCGGCTATACCATGTCCCTGCCGGAGCAGGACAAAAGCTTCGTTTCCAAAAAGGAAATGGAAGAAAACATCATCACGCTGCTGGGCGGACGTGTGGCAGAACAGCTGGTGCTGGACGACATCTCCACCGGTGCCTCCAACGACCTGGAACGTGCCACTTCTACCGCACGGAGCATGGTGACTCGTTACGGCTTCAGCGAAAAGCTGGGACCGATCGTCTATGGCAATGACCAGAACGAGGTTTTCCTCGGCAGAGATCTGGGCTCGTCCCGCGATTACTCCGACCGCGTTGCCGGTGAAATCGATGACGAAGTACGGAACATCGTGGAAAAGGCATACGACAAGGCAACGGCGATCCTGCAAATGCACATGGATCAGCTGGAACTGCTGGCAAAGTATCTGATGATCCACGAGAAGATCGAAAAGGATGACTTCGAAACCCTGATGCAGGGCAAAATGGATCCCTCCCAGTTTGAGGAAACACCGGCAGAACCGGAAACCTCTGCAACAGAAGCAGAACCGACAGAAGAAAAGCCCACGGAAAATGGAGATTCTTCTGCACCTACAGAAGCGTAAACAATTGTTGTTATGGCAATACCGCACAAAGATTGTGCGACAGATGCGTCGTCAAATTTTTCGTCAGATGAAACAAAAAGCGGAGTGAATACTGGATGTATTCACGAGCATTTTTGTGAAATATGACGGAAAATTTGCAAGCAGATGGCGTGCAAAGTCGCCAGACGCTCTTTGTGCGGTATTGCCTTATAAAAAGGCTGTCACATGCAAAGAATCATGTGACAGCTTTTTTGCGTATGAGTTGACTTTAGCCGTTTCACTGGACAGCATGGCAAAGAAAAATGCCGACTGTGATGGAGAAGTAGGCAGCAATGATGCCGTTTCTCTGATGCGGTTTCTGGTACATCTGATTAACATACTGCCGGAGCCAGACCTTTCTTAAAGGCAACAAATAAAGGCAACAAAAACGCCCTGCAACAGTTCAATTGTTGCAGGGCGTTTGCTTTTCGGAAATTTTCAGTTACTGTTGTTCGATCATCGGGCGGTTGAGAATCTGCATGAATTCTTCGCCGGTGATCGTTTCGTGTTCATACAGATACTTCGCGATCTCGTGCAGCTTCGGCTGGTTTGTCTGTAACAGCTGCATTGCCTTGTCGTACTGTGTCTGAATGATCTCTGTGACCTTCTTGTCGATCTTGGTCTGGGTTTCCATGGAGCAGGTCAGGCTGGCATCACCGCCGAGGTACTGGCTCTGGACGGTTTCCATTGCCACCATGCCAAACTCGCTGCTCATACCGAACCGGCTCACCATAGAGCGTGCCAGCTTGGTTGCCTGTTCAATATCGTTGGAAGCACCGGTGGTGATCTCGTGGAAGATCAGTTCCTCTGCGGCACGTCCGCCGGTAAGCGTTGCGATCTTGTTTTCCATTTCGGTTTTGGTCATGAGGTAATGTTCGCCCTCGTCCACCTGCATGGTGTATCCCAGTGCACCGGAAGTGCGGGGGATAATGGTGATCTTCTGCACCGGAGCAGACTGGGACTGGAGGGCAGCCACCAGAGCGTGTCCCACTTCGTGATAGGAAACCGTTAGCTTTTCTTTATTGGACAGCACACGGTTTTTCTTCTGATAGCCGGCGATGACGACTTCCACGCTCTCCATGAGATCTTCCTGTGTGGCACAGGAGCGTCCCAGACGAACGGCACGGAGTGCAGCCTCGTTGATGATGTTCGCCAACTCTGCACCGGAAGCACCAGCAGCTGTGCGGGCAATGGCGGAGAAATCCACGTTTCCTGCCAGCTTGATTTTCTGGGCGTGGACTTTTAGAATGTCGATACGTCCCTGTAGATCCGGCAGTTCCACCGGAATCCGGCGGTCGAACCGTCCCGGACGGAGCAGGGCGGGGTCAAGGGATTCCGGACGGTTGGTCGCCGCCAGAATGACAACGCCCTTGGAACCGTCGAAGCCGTCCATTTCGGTCAGCAGCTGGTTCAGGGTCTGTTCCCGTTCGTCGTTGCCGCCGTACTGTCCGCCGTCACGCTTTTTACCAATGGTATCGATCTCATCGATAAAGACGATACAGGGAGCCTTTTCGTTTGCCTGCTTGAACAGGTCACGCACCTTTGCGGCACCCATGCCCACGAACATCTCCACGAATTCCGAACCGGAAATGGAGAAGAACGGGACGTTGGCTTCGCCGGCAACGGCTTTCGCCAGCAGTGTTTTACCAGTTCCGGGAGGTCCCACCAACAGGGCACCCTTGGGCATGGAAGCACCGATCTCCTTGTAACGCTCCGGCTTGTGGAGATAGTCCACGATCTCTGCCAGCAGTTCCTTGGCTTCTTCCTCGCCGGCAACGTCCTTGAACTTGATACCGGTGGTGGACTTGACGTAGACCTTGGCATTGCTCTTGCCCATGCCGAACATCATGGAGCCATCGCCGCCGCCCATACGCTGTGCCATTTTCTTGTTGAAGAAGTGGAACACCAGCAGCATCAGGGCAATGGGCAGCACGTAGCTGATCAGAATGTACAGCAGAGGACTGGTGCCGCTGTCGATCTCCGATTCAAACTTTGCACCGGAGGCATACAGCCGGTCGATGAGTTCCGGATCGTTCAGGGTGCCGGTCTGGTATACCTGCTTTTCGTCCTTGTCAGTAAATGTGATCTGACTGCTTTCGATCTTGACAGAGCCGATTTCCTTGTTCTCTGTCATGCTGATGAATGTGTCGTAGCCGACTTCCTTGACGCGTCCCTTGAACAGATTCGGGAACACAAACGCCTGAAGCAGCATGAACACACATAACGCGATCAGCCAGTATGAGATCCATGATTTTTTGGGCTTTTTGGATTCTTCCATATACATACTCCTCTCTGTGCCGTATGCTGAAAGACACGGCGGGGAATCTGCCGAAATCTTGGAAAACAGATTCCGGCTGTCTTTTCATGATGACAATAGCATACCACATCTTTTTGTAAAATGCGGGCACACTTTGTGATAATTTCATGAGAATTGGGGAATGCTGCGGAACAAGCTTTATTCAGTATTGCCTTAGAAAATATTTTTTGCAAACACCAGTACCTGATATGTTGTGCCGTTGCTGTCTGTCAGGACAAATGAACGTTCTGCCTGATTCAGCAGCGGATCTTTTCTTTCGTCAAGTTTCTGATATTCGGCGTTGTTCAGCAGCAGGAAATAGTTTTTCTGTTCCGGCTGATCTTCATACCACCTAGAATCAGTCTGATAGGTCGCCTTTTGTACGCCATTCTCATTTACGCTGACATTGCGTACTTTTAGTTTTTCGCCGGAGATCACTGTGATTGCATTGGCATGCCAGAAGGTGGCATATCCATAGGTCAGTCCTTGTTTCTCCAGCATATTGGTCAGCTGGTACTGTACGTTGACTTCCTCCGCATTGGTGGGCAGCAACAGGACATTGCAGGCACTTAACAGGCAGAAACATGCCAGCGGCACGCAGAGAACGCCCGCCGCACGCTGCATAGTTTTCTGTTTGGCAATTGCCCAGCGTAGGAATGCCATAGATACAATGAAAGCCGTGCAGACGATTGGACTGAGCCGCCAGTTTGCCGCAGAAAGTGCACCGCAGAGATAGCCCACGAGAATCAATCCGGTGACTGTCCAGTGTGCCCAGAGTAAAATACGCATCTGTCTGCCGGACTGTCCCCGATACTTGGCGTAACAGCAGGTCGCTGCAACAGGCAGCACTGCCAGAATCAGTGCGGTGATGATACGGATCAGGTTCATGATACTTTCTCCGGACATTAGTTTTTTGTCAGGAATGTCCTCCAGTCCCAGCAGTGTCATCCATGCCAAGGGCAGTTTTTGAAAGTGCTCCGTCCAAGTTTCCTGAGCAGTCCAGTTGGAATAATTATCTGCATATGCACCTACAACGCCGTTTGCCCAGAGATTTCCCAATTTCATGCCGGCAATGATTGCGATTCCCAGAGAAAGCAACAGCAGCAGTACACGAGTATTCTTTTGGTGCAGCAGTGGTGTTTTTCGATCCAGCACCCGTTCCAGAAACAGACCAGCCAGAATAGGCAGTGCAAAGATCGTGATCGCCGTGATCTGATCGGTGCAGCAAAGTATGAAAAACAGGAACAGTGCGATAAAGGTCAGGATCGTATGCATGCGGACCTCTCGCGTCTGACGTATTGCCGACAGATTTTGCAGCCGGAACAGCAGTGCCAGTCCGAAGAACAGGAATAAGATTCCTAAACTATAATAAATGGTATGCCCCCAGAAGATTTCCCGCAGTTTTTTGCTGGCACTGAGAAGCATGAGGAATGCCGCCGCTGTGATGCAGTTCCATCGGGAATCCCAGTGCATTTGCCGAAGCATCCAACACAATGATGTTGTGAACAGAAGGAAAAAGACCAGCATTCCCATCATATTGGTTGTCATGGAAAAACCGAAAAGCGGCAGGAACAACAACATCAACAGGCTGCCGCCAAATGGCAGCAGACAAGCATAGGAAAAGTCTGGGTTGATCAGTTTTCCGCTGTCATAAGTCGCTTTTGCCCAGTAGAGCGTATCAGTGCAGTCTGCATGAAATTCGCCTTTTGACGGACAGAGAATATAGTATGCCACCACGCCTACCGCAGTCAGTAGCAGCACTGGCGGAAGTATGATGCAGAAGCTTTCCCAGAGCAGTTTCCCCAAAGGTTTTTGGGGCTTGTTCTCTGGCGTTTGTTCAGCAGTGACCACAGACGGTTTTGGCTCAGATAAGGAAGAACTGTTGGATTCTGTCGGCTCGTTCGGCGACAGGGTTGTATTTGATGCGGTATCCTGTTCTGCTGCGTTTTTTTGCAGATATTTTGATATGGTCATAGATAGCTCCTTCTTTTCAGACGGAAGCTGTTCCTGTAAGCACCTCTGCGGGATAATTCAGCTGTTGCGGAGTCCAGTTTGTCAGAATGGGCTGATACTCCCGAGCCATTGCCTTGGCACCCTCCAGATCGTGAGCCAGATAGTTGCCGCATTCCTGCCGCTTGCCGCCGGGGATCTCGCCGGTGAAGTCCAGTACATACTGTAAAGTTTCCTGCACCAGCCGAATGGCATCGGCACCGGAAACGGTATTGCGGGTGAGGAAATAGAAGCCGGTGCGGCAGCCCATGGGTCCCACATAGACCACGCCGTCAGACAGCGGGGTGTTCCGGACATAGGTGGCGAACAGGTGCTCAAATGTGTGCAGGGCGTTGTCCTCCAGATAGTCGCCTGCCGGATTGTTGGGGAGCTTCATTCGCAGATCATAGGTGATGACATCGCCGTCCACGCGGGAAATGTACATACCGGGCTTCAAATAGTCGTGATTGATCGTAAAACTGGTGATTTGTTTCATTGTTCATGCCTCCAAAAAATTACGGCAACCCCGCACAAAGCCCGCCTGATGGCTTTGCACGCAATCTGACGATGCAGCTTACGCACAAGCTTTGTGCGGTGTTGCCTTGCGAAATTTTTTCGCATTGGTTTCATTATAGCAAACAATGCCGGGGATTGTCAAGTGAAAGCCACGAAAAAACACCCGCCGGCATGCCGACGGGTGCTGTCTTACAGTACCACTTTTACCTGATATTTTTCCAGCCAGTAGTTCATCTGGACGAAGTACGCCATAATTTGCGGACGTGTCATCAGCTGTCCGTACCACTGCACGGATTCCTCGTTTTCCAGCAGTCGTTTCAGCATTTCCTTCCGCACGATTTGCAGCACCGGCGAAAGCGGATCTGCCACCACATGCCGGAGCATTTCTGAAACCGCCTGCAAATAGCTGGGGTTGTGGGTCTTGGGATAGGGGCTCTTTTTCCGCCAGAGCACTTCCGGCGGCAGAACGTCCTGCATTGCCGTCCGCAGCAGTCCCTTTTCGTAGCCGTTCCAGTCCTTGTACTCCCACGGAACATTGTAGAGATACTCCGCAATGCGGTAATCGCAGAACGGCACACGGACTTCCAGAGCGTTGTACATGCTCATGCGGTCTTTCCGGTCTAACAGCGTCTGCATGAACCAATCCAGATTCAGCTTCATCATTTCCCGCATGCGGGATTCCAGCGGGGAATCGTCCGGCAGCTTTTCCGCGGCAGCCACCGTGCGGGCATAGGCACTCTGCACGTATGCCTGTGCATCGATCTCCGCCGCAATTTCCGGCAGGAGAAACTGTGTCCGGTAGGCAGTGCTCTGTGCCCACGGGAACCCATTGATGCGGCGAATGTCTGCGTCCCGATACCACGGGTATCCGCCGAACAATTCGTCGGCACATTCACCGGACAGAGCCACTGTGACTTCCTGCCGGATCTCCCGACAGAACAGCAGCAGGGAACTGTCCACGTCTACCATGCCGGGGAGGTCGCGGGCATCTACGGCGGCATAGAGTGCCTCCGCCAGAGCCGGTGTGTCCAGCACCGTCCAGTGGTGCCGGCAGCCCAGATAGCGTTCCATAGCACGGATATAGGTGGGATCGCTGGTGGGCTGGAAGTGGCTTTTCTGAAAGTAGCGGTCGTTGTCCTGATAGTCCACGGAAAAGGTGTGGAGTTCCCTGCCCTGTTCCTGCATGACCTGATTTGCCAGCGAGGAGAGCAGGCTGGAATCCAGTCCGCCGGACAGGAATGTTCCAATGGGCACATCGGAGATCATCTGCCGCCGGACGGCATCCGTCACCAGTTCCCGCACATGGGCGGCGGTGTCGGCAAAGTTCTCCGTATGTTCTGCGGCGTGCAGTTCCCAGTAGGGGTGGAGATGCAGCTGTCCCTGCATGTAGTAGCCGCAGTGTGCCGGCTTCACCTCCCGTATGGTGCGGAACACGCCGCCGCCGGCAGTCCGCCCCGGCCCCATAAGCAGCAGTTCTGCAATGCCGGTCTTGTCGATCTCGTGGGGCACATCGGGGTGCTGGAGCAGTGCCTTGATCTCGGAGCCAAAGACGAAGCCGTTGGGGATCTCCGCGTAAAACAGCGGCTTTACGCCGATGCGGTCCCGTGCCAGAAACAGTCGGCGGGCACCGTGTTCCCAGACGGCAAAGGCAAAAATGCCGTTGCACTGTTCCACACAGCGGGGGCCCCAGTGCACATAGGATTGCAGAAGCACTTCCGTGTCGCAGTGTGTCTGAAATACTGTGCCCTCCTGTTCCAGCTGTGTCCGCAGTTCGGCGGTGTTGTACAGCTCGCCATTGTAGACAATGGTATAGGTTTCTCCGCCGGCAGTGACTTCCATAGGCTGCCTGCCCTTTTCCACGTCAATGACCGCCAGCCGCGTGTGTGCCATAGCACACTGGGGCGAGAGAAAAATGCCCTCTTGGTCGGGGCCGCGGCGTTGCAGTGTTCGCTGCATTTTCCGCAGCAGCAGTTCCTGCTGCCGCAGGTCTTGTTCCAGATGTACCATGCCGGTAATTCCGCACATAGAAAAAACCTCCGTTTCGATCACTTTCTGCGTACCTCTATACTCTATGCGGGAATGCGGAAAATCTTGCAAAAAAGACAACCCGCCTCCGGAAAAATCCGGAAACGGGTTGATTTCAACTTTTTAGAAACTTGTTATTTACTGCGGCAGGTTAGTGACAATATGGACTAAGAACTGCATCAGTACTACAGCATCATCGCTTGTAAGTTCGCCGTCCTGCATGCAGTCGCTGTTCTGGCGGGCAGCACTGGACAGTGTGACTGCATTGGCGACTGCCTTGTTCAGCAGTACTGCATCAGTGATGTCCACTCTGCCGTCCAGATTGGTGTCACCGTACAGAACCGTGGAACTCGGTACTTCTGAAGTCTTTTTCGTGGTGGTTGCCTTGGTAGTTGTCTTTGTGGCTGCCGTTGTGACTGTGGTCGCCGGAGCCGCAGTAGTAGTTTCTGTGGGTGCTTCGGTAGTCGGCACCGGAGCAGCGGTAGTGGTTTCTGCGGGTGCTTCGGTAGTCAGCACCGGAGCAGCGGTAGTAGTTTCCGTGGGTGCTTCGGTAGTCACCACCGGCGGTTCCGTAGTGGTCACCGGTGTGGGAATGGCTCCGATAGCGGTAATATTCCACATCTGATCCATGCTGCCGTTTTTGGTCCACTGGAGCACGTTTGCTCCCTGTTCCTTGGAGGCGGCAGCAACGCCTAAGGCTCCCTTATCCTTGGAAGCACGTGTCACAATATAATAGGTGCCGTCGGGATTGGGGATAAACTTGAACAACTGTGCGGAAGTTTTGGTGTTGGTGAAGATCTGAATGTTGGTGCCGTCGTCGCCCTTGCCCTCGGCAACGTCCAGATAATAGGTCTTTCCGTCGCCCAGTCGGGACAGGATATAATAGTAGCCGTCACCAAATTCTTTCAGTGTCCAGTTCTGGCAGTCGTTGTCGTTGGCACTCCACTGCTGCACGTTGGCACCGGCTTCTGCACTGGCATCTTTGACTTCCAGATACAGTGCACTGTTGGCGTTCTGGAACTGGTATACCTGACTGGTGTCCAGCTTCACACCGGCAGCGGCGGTTTCTTCCAGAATCCAGTGCTGGCAGGCGTTGCCGTTGCTCTCGTACTGCTGGACATTTGCTCCGCTGGATTTGCTGGCATTTTCTACCTCTATACAGCTTTTCAGATTAGAGGCCTTGGTGTAAATGGTGTAGGAGCCGTCCTCGTTCAGAGCAAACAGGAACTGTTGTGCCTGTTCGCGGCTGCTCTTGGTCCAAAGGGCAGCGTTGGTGCCGTTGTCTGCCTTGCCGCCGGAGATGTCCATGAGGTAGGTGATCTGATCGCCTACCTGACTGTACAGATAATAGTAACCGTCACCGGCGGAAATCGCCCGCCATGTGTTGTGGGCGGCGGCACTGTCCGCACCCCACTGCTGGAGATTGGCACCGGCTTCTGCCGTTGGCAACTTCCAGATACAGCCCGCTGTTTACATTTTTCAGCATGAACACAGAGCCTTCCGGCAGAACTGCCGCAGTGGGCGTTACCGGTTCAGGGTTTGGCGTAGGTGTGGGCGTTGGCATAGTCTGTCCCAGTACAGTGACGCTGGGACGTGCCGGCAGGGGCTGGTCGGAGCCGAGGTAGAAGCTGGCATGGGGTGGCTGGTTATAGGCAGTCTGCTGTGCCGAAACCTGTACCCGATACTGGGGATCATGCATCAGAGTTGTGATGCGGTAGTCCGTGTCGTAGGGCGTGCAGTAAATGCGAATGGATTTGCTGTCTGCTCCGCGGACGATCAGTTCTTCCCGCCAGTCGCCGAAGATGTCGGCGGACAGGCAGGGCGTTCCCTTGGTGGTGTTGCAGGTGTAATAGCCGTCTGTGGTGAGCAGGGTGGTCAGCTTGCCGTTTGCTCCCATTTTGGAAATGGTGGCAGGGGAGTCGGTGTAGCCGTCCAGAATCTCCCGTTCCAGATCGCCGTCCCAGTAGGACAAAAAGTTGACTGCCGGTCTGCGGCAGCTGAGGGTGTTGCCGCTGCCGTCAAAGACATCGTTCCCCAGTCCCCAGAATTCTGCTCCCTTGTTGCCTGTCCAGACATTGTCTGCACAGCAGCGTCCGGTGTCGCCGGAACCGTCCTTGTGGAAGAGGATCTTGCCGTTGGAAGCGTCTACCAGCGAAACGCCGTAGGGTTTGTCTTCGTGGCAGATCCACAGTTCCAGCCCCTTGCGGTCGGGGAGAAGATCGCCCAGATGCATGGCATCGCCGTGTCCCTTGTTCAGACACCACAGCACCTTGCCGTTGTCGTCGATACAGGTGGAGCCGGTGATGATCTCCTGCTTGCCGTCGCCGTCCACATCGGCAACCATGCTGTTGTGGTTGCCGTCGCCGTAGCCGGCAACGCTCTTGTCGTTTCCGGTGTCAAACGCCCAGCGTTTCACCAGTTTTTTGTTGACCACGTCATACGCCGTGGCTGTCATGCGGGTGTAATAGCCTCGTCCGGTGACAACACTGGGCTTGCTGCCGTCCAGATATGCCACAGTGCCCCAGAAGCGGTCGACACGGTTGCCGTAGCTGTCGCCCCACTTGGAAACTGTGCCGCGGGACGGTTCATAGTTCACGGTGTCCAGTGCTGCACCGGTGCTGCCGTCGAACAGGGTGTAGTACTCCGGACCGGAGAGCACATAGCCGTTGGAGTTGCGGTAATCCTTGGAGGCGTCGCCGATGACCTTGCCCTTGCCGTCCACAGTGCCGTCAGCAGTTTTGCAGGTCATTTCTGCCTTGCCGTCACAGTCGAAGTCTGCCACGAAAAACTGCGTGTAGTGAGCACCGGCACGAATGTTCTTGCCTAGGTCAATCCGCCACAGCCGCGTGCCGTCCAGTCGGTAGCAGTCAATAAAGACGTTTCCCGTCTTGCCTTTCTGGGAATTGTCCTTGGAGTTGGACGGGTCCCATTTCATGAAAATCTCGTACATGCCGTCCCCGTCCACATCGCCGACGGAACAGTCATTGGGGGAGTAGGTGCAGCCGCTGCCGGTGGGCGGATCCAGATTGATCTGAAAGTAATTCTGATTGGAGATCATGGTACAGTTGGAAGTGGAAACCACTTTGCCGTTTTCCACAGTGTCCACCCGATACTGGTCGGTGCTCTTGCCGCTGCCGTCCAGATAACAGGTGGATTCTCTGGCGTTGCTGGTGTAGATCAGCGTGTTGTTCCGGTACAGCTGGAACACGGCACTGTCCGAATCGTTGGCGAGAAACCGCCAGCTGACCAGCATGCCGGAACCGGTGTTGATGGCGGAAATGCCGCGGTCCAGATATTCCATCTGGCAGTTGCCGGCGGCAGATGCAGTCACGGCTGCCTGCGGGAGTGTGCCGCCCAGCATGGACAGCCCCGCTGCGGCAGCTGCGAGCCATGCCGTGAGTTTGTGTTTCTTCATAAACATTCACCTCGTGTGATATTTGCCTGCCGACTGTTCGGCAGGTCTTTTTATACATTCTCTGCTGTAAAGGATTTAGGAAACACTGCATAAAGCCCGCCTGACGGCTTTGCACGCAATCTGCGTGCAGATTTTCCGTCATATTGCCCAGAAATCCCTTGCCATACGAAAGTATGCCTGCGGAATTTCTAGGCAATCTGCCGAAAAATCTGACGACGCATCTTACGCACAAGCTTTATTCAGTGCTTCCTTTACAGCATACCTTTATTATAGCTGTTCGAAATAACGATGTCAATGCACAAATGATACAATTTTATGTACAAAGAATACAACAGATTCCATGGAAAACAGAACAAGGACCATGCTGTAAAAAATACAGCCCAGTCCTTGTTCTGTGGGATTATATGTGGAGCATGTTTCTGCAAGGATGCCTGAAGATAAGCACACACGTTTTGCAGAATCCATGCTTTGTGAACAGCACTGCCGGAAAGAGGTAGGCAGCACTGCCGTTCAGGGGAGAGAATTGTCATTCTTCAAAGGTCTTGCCCCACTGGATATAGTCGATAAATCCGGCATTGCCGGCAGCCTTGGGGCGGAGGACAGCACCGCGGCTCTTAGAACGCTGCTGTACCTTGTCTGCAACAGAAGCTGCTACCAGCTCCATTGCCGGATCGTCCGCGTCCAGTTCCACGCAGAGTTCTGCCTTGCGGTCCAGTCCGCGGTTCCGGAAATAGACGAACAGGTTCGCTGTCACCATTGCCAGATTCAGCAGGTATACGACTAACACATAGGCGTTGTGTACGTTGACACCGATGATGAACTTGGCACAGATGCCTGCCACATAGCCGACGATCAGCAGGAGAATAAAGGGCAGGCTCATGCCTTTGGCACTGCGGCACTTGTAATTTTTCACCAGATTGATCGGCCATGAACAGCCGAAGCAGATCAGCATTGCCGTTTCCAGAATTCCACCCATGATGTTGTCCTCCATTTTTCTTGGGCAATACCGCACAAAGATTGTGCGACAGATGCGTCGTCAAATTTTTCGTCAG
>OGOE01001484.1_pt1 | contig 14300 bp, 10 predicted proteins | sample 1552611 | NCBI WGS metagenome assembly OGOE01 (sample SAMEA2580129, study PRJEB22360) | human gut metagenome | biome: human gut; feature: human-associated habitat; material: faeces | place: Denmark | collected 2008/2010
CCGGTCACGGTCTGCGGCGCGGAAAAACTGTTGCTTAAGCGTCCCGGCCCCGGAAAGATCTTTAATTTGTAATAAAAGAAATACAGCATCAGCAGGGCAAACCAGAACGCCGGAATGCTGACACCCGTGACGGAGACAGCACGGACGGCCTGGTCGATAACGCTGTTTCGGCGAATGGCAGAAATGATGCCAAACAGGATGCCGAACAGGGACGCTATCACGATGGAGAACAGGGCAAGCTCCAGAGTTGCCGGATAGCACCGGGCCAGATCATCCAGAACCGGTCGGCTGGTGCGGATGGATGTACCAAGATCAAAATGCAGTAAATTGCGGATATAATAAAAATACTGCACGATCAGAGGCTGATCCAGTCCATGTCTTGCCCGGTAAGCCGCTACGATCTCCGGGTCATTTAAGGCTCTCTGGCTTAAGTTCGCCACCACCGGGTCACCGGGAATCATCTTGGTCAAGATGAATACCAGCGTAGCCACCCCAAGCAGCATGACGATCAGATTCACCACGCGTTTTCCAATAAATTTCAACTCTCCCATTTGGTATCTTTCCTTTGTTATTTTACATTGATTTCAGTCAGGTCGATGGTATAGGAATCGAAGATATCTACGCCTGCCAGACGGGTGCTGTGCGCAATGTGAGCCGGTGCCTGTGCGATGACAATGAACGGCCCATCCTCATACATGGCATCCTGGATTTTTCCAAGAACGTCTGCACGTGCCGTATCATCTGTCGCTTCCATTGCCTCCTGATACATTGCCGCAAGCTCCGGATCCTTCTCAGCTGTCCAGCCGGCACGCTGGCCAACCACACCGCCCGGTAAGAACTCGAGCTGTACGTTCGGATCGCTGTAGTCAACGCCCCAGTACATCACTGTAAATCCAAGGGTTCCGTTACGGTATTCATCACCGTAGCCTGCAGCCCAGGCCTCGGTCTTGATATTCACATTAATGCCGATCTGGGACAAATCATCTTTTACCTTCTGAGCCAGATCAGTCAGCAGAATACCTTCCATGTCCAGGTCAGAAACGGTCATATCGACATCAAAGCCATCCGGGTAACCTGCGTCTGCCAGAAGCTGTTTTGCCTCTGCGATTCCATCCAGGCCACCATAATTTCTGCAGTCCACACCGTCTTCACAGACAAGATCTGTTCCACTGTTTAAAATGTTCATCATCTCCATAGACAGATTCAGCTGTGCTGCTGCCGGTTTTCCTCTGGACATATCCAGTTTCAGCCCTCTGGCTTTTACCTCTTCAAACTGAGCCTGAAGCCCGCTTTTTAATTCCAATAATTCTTCCTTCGTCAAATCCTTATACGCCGCCATTGCAAGATTCCTCCAATTCTTTTATCACTGGTTGTTATTCTATCGACTTTTTGATGTTTCGTCAATCCTTTCTTGCAATTTTCTGCATTTTCCCGCATATTTTCATTGGAACGCGCCTATTTTTGAAGCAATTTATATGTATTCATTCATTTTTCTCCCTGATATTGTCTGATCAGTCCGCTGGACCACACGATCAGCTTTTCAGAAAGCTCATCAAAACTGCCTTTCACTTTTCCGCTTTTCTGCTTCATCTCGATCGCAATATACAAAATCTCCCGATCCAGTCCGTTCAGCTTCGGAAACAGCTCGGCTTTTCTTCTCAGATAATTCCCGGTCTTTAAAAAATATTCCGCCTGGATTGTAAATACCGATGTCTTATATAATTCCATCAGAACTTCCCGACTCTGCTCATGGAGCATATTGTGACAGGCGGCATGATACAGATTGCAGGCTCCCGTATGAACCGCCCGTCTCACGTCTGCCATATCCAGCTTTGCCACGATCTCATCCAGACTTCCTTTCAGCGGCATCGTGTCCTGACAAAACTGAAAAAGATCTGCTTTAGACCAGTTCTCCAGCTCTTCTCGGCCGGAAATAAATCCGCAGATCTTTTCCCGGTACGGAAGACGATTGAGCATCCCTCTGTAGATCCTCAGATCTGCCGGAAGAAGCGTATCCAGAATCAGAACCACATCAATATCACTCTCTTCTGTGGCTTCCCCTCTGGCATAACTGCCCTGTACCCCGATAAACCAGATGCGGTATCCAAATGTACTTACCACTTCATGCACATATTTTTCCAGCCAATTGTAAATTTGAAAACTCATATCTGATTCCTCCATGTCTCTTTTTCTGCCATCGAACGCCTCTTTTTATCAATTACTTCTATTATATGTAATTTTTATTCCCGCCGCAAGAAGGTTTTGGTTTATCTTTATGCCCCGGTACTCTGATACGCTTTCATCCCTTTCTTCCACACCAGAACGTCAATGACCCCCAATATGACACAGGCACCTGCTATATACAGCAAAATCCCGCTGCTGCCCTCTCCCAGCATGCAGACTGTCGGATAATAATTCGCCAGAGCGATCGGAATCAGCGCACTGACGGCTACCCGGATCACGGCATGGTAAATGTCGATCGTTTAACAGTTCCCCAATCTGCAAAAACTGTTCCAGTTCTTCTATAATTTCCTCATACCGTTCGTCCGATACCCGGTATATTTTCTTGTTTAACTCCAGAGAGTAAATAAAGGGAAGATCCCATACAAGAGAACTTTTCTGTCCAAAATTTGCCCCGATATATTCTGCATTTTTCTTGCGGAACTGAAAACTGTCCCTTCCGAACATTTTCGCTTCCCCGCTGTCCGGAGAAAGAATTCCCAGCATGGATTTGATCAATGTGGATTTTCCTGCACCGTTTAGTCCTACAATTCCGACCATCTCTCCTTCTTTGATCTGAAACGAAATATCTTTGATTGCTTCTTTTGTCTCGAATTTACTGCTTTTGAAGATTCCTTTCCCGCTTTTGATTTTTCTGCGGTATGTTTTGGTCACATGGTCCATTTCTACGATTGTGTTCATATTTTCCCTCATTCCTTCTTGATTTCAAACCGTAATCTGCAATTTCTCCTATTATATTATACCCCTCCCCGCAAAAACTGCGCAATAAAAAATCTCTGATCTTTGGCTTTCATCTCTATTATCATTCGTGCTTTTTCATGATTCAAATGGGTATATAAGTTGTCAGAGATATCGAAACATGATAAAATATCACAGACATTCACACGAAAGGAGTCCCCTATGTCCTCTTATTCACAATCCGATATTTATCACAGTATCTTCTCAGACATTTACACTGTCTTTTGCGGAATGCAGGACTGCCCCCCTTCCTATTCCTTCGGGCCGGCAGTCCGGAACTGCTACCTGCTTCATCTCTGTCTGGAGGGAGAAGGTGTATTTTACTCCGGTGAAGAACGCTATCCGATCAAACAGGGACAGGGATTTCTCATTCATCCCGGTAAGCTGACTTTTTATCAGGCGGATTCAGTGAATCCCTGGAGCTATCTCTGGGTCGGTATCGGCGGTCATGATGCAGAAAAATATCTGCGGCTTGCCGGTCTTTCTGCCAGAAATCCGATTTTTTCCTGTACCCAGATCGATACCGCAAAATCCTATATCCTGGACATGATGAAGCATCACGCCTTAAGTGCCGCAAATGAGATTTACATCCAGGGAATTCTGATGCAGTTTCTCGCCCTTCTGGTGGAGGACGCCGGATGTACGGTTTCTCCTCAGCAGAATACATCCAGCGTATATATTAATCAGGCGATCTCCTACATCCATAAAAATTATCAGAATCCACTCACTGTACAGGAAATCGCGGACTATTTGTCTTTGAACCGGAGTTATCTGACGGAACTGTTTCTAAAAACCGTACAACTTTCCCCGCAGCAGTTTCTCACCCGGTACCGGATCACAAAATCCGAAGAGCTGCTCCAGTCAAGCAGCCTGTCCATCCAGAATATTGCCTATTCCTGCGGATATTCCAGCAGCTTTTCTTTTTCCAAGGCATTCCGTAAAGTGAACGGTCTAAGTCCTTCTGAGTATCGGAAGCAAAAAAGAGGGGGATGAAAAAATCAATTCTTTTGCATCCCCCCCCTTCATTTTTTATTCTTCCTTTGCTTTCAGCAGATAAAGACGAGACTGGAAATCTCCGTTCTCTCCATTATACTGCTCCGGATTTTGTCCGGACGCCACGTCTGATACGATCAGTCCGGCCTGCATCAGCTCATCTCCGTACAATGCCATTTCCATATCCGAAATCTGATACGGAAGCTTCGGATCCAGTCCCTGCAGTCTGACGCTCCGATATCCGATATTGATCGGCTCCAGGAAGCGATACCAGCCCACAATCGCTTCTTTTTTGTCCTCAGACACAACCATCCATGCCATTTCATTTCCTGCAAACGGGCTCTGAAGTCGATAGAATGTTCCATACTGGATCAGGCTTCTGTGTTCTTTCATAAATGCCGTCTGCTTTTTGATTGCCTCCCGCTCTGCCTCTGTCAGACTGTTCGGGTTCAGCTCATATCCGAATGTTCCGAAATACGCTACATCCGCACGCATTTTCAAAGATGTGTTGCGAAGCACCTGATGATTCGGCACTGCTGATACGTGAGATCCCATACTGCTCACTGGATAGACAAGGGACGTTCCATACTGGATCTTACAACGTTCCACTGCATCCGTATCATCCGATGTCCATGCCTGCGGCGCATAATACAGCAATCCCGGATCAAAACGGGAACCGCCGCTTGCACAGGATTCAAATAAAATTTCAGGAAATCTGCCCGTCAGCTTCTCATATAACCGATAAACACCTAGAATATACTGATGCATGACCTTACCCTGATCTGCGGCACTGGCTGTATGAGAGTATACTTCTGACATACAGCGGTTCATATCCCATTTGATATAAGAAATCGGCGCATCCTCCAGGATTTTTTCCATTTGTCCATAAATGGCATCCACCACTTCGGCTCTGGAAAAATCCAGAATATACTGATTTCTTCCATGGGAAATATGACGTCCCGGAGTAGACAAAATCCAGTCCGGATGCTCTCTATAGAGATTGCTGTCCTTGTTGACCATTTCCGGCTCAAACCAGAGACCGAATTTCATGCCTTCCGCCGCTACCTTCTTCGCGATTCCTGCAATGCCATCCGGCAGCTTTTCCAGATTCGGATACCAGTCTCCCAGAGAAGAATGATCATCCTCCCGTTTTCCGAACCATCCGTCATCCAGTACAAACAATTCGATTCCAAGCTGTTTTGCCGTGCGCACGATCTCCAGAATCTTTTCCTCATTGAAATCAAAATAAGTCGCTTCCCAGTTATTGATGAGAATCGGTCTCGGTCGGTCTCTCCAGTATCCTCTTGCCAGGCGTGCACGATACAGACTGTGGAATGCCTGACTCATCCCGTTCAGTCCGCGATTGGAATAGACCATCACCGCCTCCGGTGTCTGAAACTCATCTCCGTTTTTCATTTCCCAGGAAAACCGGTCCGGATGAATTCCCAGCGTCACTCTTGTGACATCGTATGTATCCACCTCTGCCTGCGCCAGAAAATTCCCGCTGTAAACAAGACTGAAGCCATACACTTCCCCGCACGCTTCCGTGGTATTCTCCCGACGCAGTGCCAGAAACGGATTAAAGTTACTGCTGCTGCATCCGCGCATACTATAAATTCCCTGAATTCCATACTGCAGCTTTCGCTCAGTCACCGCACGCTCTCTTCCCCAGGCTCCCGTCAGCTCGATCATTTGATAGTCGTGATCCGGCAGATCCACACTGCAGCTCATTGCACGTTCCAGCACGATCTTCTCTGTTCCGTGGTAAATCACCTTTGCACTTCTTGTAATCGCCGGAAGCTCTTCAAAAATCGTATAGTACAAGATCAGTGTGGTGTGAATCAGCTCATCTTTCAGTTCGATTTCCAGTGTCTGTGCCTCTTTGGAATCTTCGGTATAGGTAGCCGGCAGTCCTGCAAGCGCGGGCTTCCCGTCATAAATCCGATGTGTCTGATACACAAAATCCGTGATCCGGCTTCCGTTTTCCTGCAGAATCTCCACCGCCGGATACCGCATATCCCCTGCTCCATAGGACGGATATTCCTGCTTGATATGTTCCATCGAGAATGTGGAATCTCCTTCGTAAGTACATACAGCCATTGGGCGGTGACGCAGCTCCAGCAGATGGGCAAAACTCTCCCTGTCATGCAGTTTTTTCCCAAAATACAGCTGTCCTAACTGTCCGTTTTTTAAGACTGTGATAATATAACTGATATCCCTGTTGGAAAGATGAAATTCCCGGGATCCTTCGTGATAACAAATGCTCATATTTCTGGTTCTCCTCTCCTGTTTCTATTTCTTATTATAAAGATTTCGAGGGAGACTGCCAGACTGTAATGTTGGAAAAACATATCCAATTGTTGGGTCAGGATCCTACTTTTCGAAGCAATATCCGGAAGGTCTGATAAGCTCCGCTTTTGATCGGAAGTAAAATTCCGGTTTCCATCAATGCCGCTCCATAATACAGTTCTCCACTTTCTGCATCCTGATAACAGGCTTCTTCCTCAAGTCCCTTCCATTTCACTGCATTTCCTGTCATATTTCCATGAATCTGTGTCATCACTGCCTGCATCATCGCCTGTGTTCCATCCTCGGATACAAACTCCCATGCTGCAACTTCATCCGTCACAGGATTGCTCAGCCGGTAATACAATCCGGTCTGGATCAACGGTGCCAGCTGCTTATATTCCTTGATCTGTTGTCTGATCTCTTCTTTTTCTTCTTCGGTCACGTTTCCCAAGTCCAGTTCATATCCAAATGTACCTGCCATTGCCACTGCGCCTCTCGTTGAGAGTGGTGTTTTTCTTCCTGTCTGGTGGTTTGGCACCGCAGACACATGAGATCCGACTGCACTGATCGGAAATCCAAAAGACGTCCCGTACTGAATCTGCAGCCGGTCCAATGCATCGGTGTTGTCACTGCACCAGATCTGAGGTGTGTAATACAACATTCCTGCGTCAAACCTTCCGCCCCCTCCGCTGCATCCTTCAATCAAAAAATTCGGATACCGCTTCAGTAGACGGTCCAGGAAATCATAAACACCCAGTACGTAATCATACAGTACTTTCCCCTGATATCCAGCTGCTGCGGAATAAACGTCGCACAGACTGCGATTCATATCCCACTTCAGATATTCAACCTCTGCATAATCCAACACTTCTGTAATCGAATCAAAAATAAAGTCCACCGCATCTTTTCTGGAAAAGTCCAAAACCAGCTGATTCCTGCTTCGCACCGGATTTTTCCCCGGAATCTGAAGCGCCCAGTCCGGATGTGCTCTGTACAGATCACTGTCTTCTGAAACCATTTCGGGTTCCACCCAGAGTCCGAATTTTAATCCCATAGCGTGTATCTTCGCGGAAAGTTCTCCCAGACTGCATTTTAATTTTTCTTCATTGACCTGCCAGTCTCCCAGTGCCCGGTTGTCATCCCTCCGTTTACCAAACCAGCCGTCATCTAACACCAACATCTCGATTCCCAGCTCTTTTGCCTCTTCTGCCAGTTTTAAAATACTCTCCCCATCAAAGTCAAAATAGGATGCCTCCCAGCTGTTGATCAGAATCGGACGAACCTTTTCTTTATGAGGGCCCCTGCACAGATTGTTCCGAAAACACCGGTGCAGATTCTGGGAAAGCTCTGCCAGCCCGTTTCTGCTGTAGGTCATCACGGTTTCCGGTATGACAAAGACTTCTCCGGTATTCAGAGGATACGAAAACTGCTCCGGCTGCAACCCCATCAGCATTCTGTTCTGCCCGAACTGGTCTTTTTCCACTTCCGCCTGAAATCCTCCGCTGTATACAAAGGACATGGCATAACATGCCCCTGCATCTTCTGTTGTTCCCTCTTCTGTCAGAATCAGAAATGGACTGTATTGATGACTGGAGGTCCCTCTTCTGCTTCCGATCACATAATTTCCATGAGATACCGGAATTCTCTGATAATTCCGCTCCATCGCATGACGTCCGTAAAAACTGATCACATCATATTTTCCTGTCACAAAATCAAGACACGCAGAAGCCGCTTTTTCAAGATAAATGATGTTCTCTTTTGTATTGATGATCTGCGCACTTCGGGTGATCACATCGTATTTTGGCAGTACCCCATAGAGAAGTGTCACCTGAATTCCGGTCCGCCCATCTTCCAGCACCACTTCCAGTGTCTGTGCTTCTTTCTCAGCTCCATACACTGCCGGAAGTCCCGATAGTCCATATTTTCCCGACAAGATCCGATATCCCCGGTAACGCAGGTCACAGGCAGTAGTCCCATCCTGTCCCCTTACGATCAGCGCTGTGCTTCTGTAATCTCCTGTTCCCCATGTTGGAAATTCCTGCGGGAGCACATCCAGAGAATAGGTTCTGTCATTTCCCGCATCATACAGGTTTCCGGAAAATCCTCTGTCCTGTTTTTGCAGAAGATAGTCCATGCAGCCTTTGGTCTTTCTTCCATAGTATAAATGTAAGAGAACACCATAAGGATCGATCTGCATCTGATAAGTGGAGTGCTCAGTATGTATTGTAAATGTCTTGTTCTGCTCATCAAAAATAATTGCCATATTACTCGTTCCTTTTCTTTTTATTTTACTGCTCCATTCACAACTCCGTTTAAAATCTGTTTCTGACAGATCAGATAAAAGATCAAGATCGGAAGTAATGCCAGCAGATAGGAGGCGAATGCCAGATTGTAATTTGTTCCAAACTGGGTCTGGAATGTCAGCTGTGCCAACGGAAGCGTATTCTGTTCTCCTCCTGACATGATCACAAGAGGTGTCATCACATCATTCCATGTTCCAAGCGCTGTCAGAACTGCTACTGTCGCATGCATCGGACGCATGATCGGAAATACGATCTTCCAGTAAGTTGTCCACGTACTTGCTCCATCCACGCAGGCAGCCTCCTCCAGTGCAATTGGAATATTCTTCAGATATCCGGTATACAAAAGTACATTCATCGGCATATAAAACACAACATAGAGAAGAATGACTCCAAAACGGTTATTCAGTCCCATTTGTGCTGTCTGTTTCACCAGAGGCATCATAAGAATCGCAAACGGAACAAACATCCCGCTGACAATGTATAAGTACACCAGATTATACCCTGTACTGTGCGCTTTATTTCTTCCAATGGCATATCCGATCATGGAATGGATCACAATACTGAGAGCAACTGTGACCAATGTGATGAAAAGACTGTTGCCAAGAGAATTCCAGAAATCCGTCACCCGCATAGCTTCCCGGAAATTTTCCAGACTCCAGGAACTTGGCAGTGACAAGATTCCGGAAATACTGTTGGTCATTTCTGACGGCTGTTTAAATGCAATGACTACCGTCAGATACAACGGAAATGCAATGGTGATCAGCCCTAATACCAAGAAAATCATGGCCGGTTTGTTTGTTTTTGTATTTGCCCCTATCATAACTGCTCCTCCTTTTTCCCTAATACTGTCATCTGCGTCACTGAAATTGCAACGATCACAAGGAAGAAAATAACCGCATTGGCACTCTGAAATCCGAACTGTCCTCCTGCCATACCATTCTGATAGATCAGATAGGAAATGGATTCTGTGCTCTGTGCAGGTCCGCCTTTTGTCAGTGCCATGATCTGATCAAAGACCATCAGAAAGTTTTTCACACAAAGCACCATATTGATCGTAAAAAACGGAAGAATCAGAGGAAATGTCAGGTTTTTGAACTTATTCCATCCGGTAGCTCCATCTATTGCACCGGCTTCATACACATCCTCCGGTACGGTCTGCAGACCGGAAATATAGATGATTGTATTCATCGCGATCGCCTGCCATGCACAAACGATTACAATGGCGATCCATGCCAGGTTCTTACTGGAAAGCAGACTCGAAGAGAGCGTTTCCCATCCGATCATCTCTCCCACTGCCGGAAGGATGTATGTGAAGAAATAGTTGAAAATATAACCGACTACCAGCGCTCCCAGAATATTCGGCAGGAAATAAGCTCCTCTGAAAAAGCTCTTGGCACGGATCTTACTGTTCAGAGCCATTGCCAGCAGCAGACTGATCACATTGACTACAATTGTTGTTACGATCGCCAGCTTAAAGGTGAACCAGTAAGAATTTCCCACTCTTACATCCTGAAACAGATCCATATAGTTCCGAAATCCCACCCAGTCATAAGAACCAAATCCTTTGAAATTCGTAAAACTGTACATCACGCCTTTGAGTAACGGCAATGTATTAAAACAGAAAAACAGTGCCACGACCGGTATTGTCATCAACAAAAATGTCCGTTTTCTCTCATTCATCTTTTTCATGCTCATTTCACCTCTCCCTATTTACTGTGTGTCTGTTCTGCTTCATATTTCTGCACCTTCTGTATGATATCCCGATTATATCTCTGCCAGTCTTTGTCAAATTTCTTCAGAAATGCATCTATATCTTTGTCGATCAGAAGTGTCTGTATCTGCGCATCGACTGCCATTTCTGACGGATAATAGTGATCCTGATAATCTGCCATATTTTCTTCTTCGATATATTGTCTGACACCGTCCAGCATCGGTGAGAGTTCAAACGCTCCCTCTTTGCACGGTACACTGTTCTGCTCATTCAGATAGTCCTGCACATTTTCATCTTCCAAAAGAAAATCTAACACTTCATATGCTGCTTCTTTATTCTTACATTCTTTTGTCACACAGAATTGAAGATCGATTCCCGAATTTAATGTATTCTCTTCTTTTTTGTCACTTCCCGGAAATACAAAGGAGTCAATTTCCATGTCAGGATTCACTGACTGAATCTGAGGTACCGCATAGCTTCCGATCGGATACATGACTGCCTCTCCTCTTGCAAACGCTGTACAGGCATCGTTGTAGTTATAAGCAAACGGATCCTTCGGTCCGTATGAAAGCAGCTGCAGCATTTTTTCCGCCACTTCGCGATAATTCTCCGTAAAAGTTGTCTTGCCCTGGTTTACCTGGCGGCATACATCTGACGGCGCCAGATCTACTGCCAGGCCATTCCATGGTGCAAGACAGGTCCATGTGTCCTTAAATCCCATAGTGAAGGGCTGCAGTCCTGCGGCCTGGATTTCGTCACACAGGTTCATCAGTTCACTCCATGTCTGCGGTATCTTCCATCCGTGTTCTTCAAAAATCTTTTTATTATAAAGGATTCCTGCGGCATTTCCGGCATACGGTACTGCATAAACACCGTCTGTCGGGACAAATTCCAGATTTTTGTCAATTTCTTTATAAGACTCTTTAATCTCATCGAGTCCTTTGTAATCTGAAATATCCATCAGGATCTCGGCATCCAAAAAGTAGGAATAATTGATATCGCCGCCGATCCCGATAATATCCGGATAATCTTCCCGGATAAAACGAGTTCTCATGATCGTGGAAGCATCATTCGGTGATTCAATCTTCAGGCGGATATTTTTGTGCGTAGCATTAAACTTTTCTTCCACTTTTTCAAAATAAGCCGCTGCCTCTTGTTTATACTGCAGGATTTCAATTTCTGTGACTTCCTCCTCTTTCCCGCTTTTTCCACTGCAGCCTGTCAACATACATACAAACATTCCAAAAATCAGTAAAACGCTTATTGATATATTTCTTCTTTTTTTCATCAATATTTCCGCTCCTTTTTCTTTTTTCATGTACATGTTTTTCTTTATTAGTATTATAACATTCCATTTTGCGACTATGAATACCATAATTTTTGCACTTTTATATCTTAATGCTTGTTTTATATTCTATATTTGAAATAATCTAGCATTTTGGTATATAATGAAAATACACCTCACTTTTACAACAAGTCAGGAAAGGAGACTTTTATGAGTAATATACTCTTTTCTGTTTTTCCAAACGAAAATTTTATTGATATGAGCCTGTACCAGTTCGGCTGGGAACAGTGTCAGCCTTCCCACTCCTACGGTCCGGCCGCCAGAAATCATTATCTGTTCCATTATGTGATCTCCGGAACCGGTACACTGATGGCCGATGATACTTCCGGAATAACACAGACCTATTCTGTCAAAAGCGGACAGGGATTTATGATTTTCCCGCAGCAGATTACCACCTACATCGCCGACCAGAAGCTTCCCTGGGAATATGTGTGGATCGAATTTGACGGCCTCCGTGTGAAAGAAATTCTGGAACTGGCAGGACTGACTAAATCTGCACCAATCTATCATGCACATTCCAAAGAAATGCGGGAAGTTCTGAAAGAAGAAATGCTCTATATTGCACGTAATCCCGAACAGCCGCCTTTTCATCTGATCGGCCATCTCTACCTTTTTATGGATGCGCTCACCCGCTCCTGCACACGTGAACAGACAAACTCTGCCGGCAGACTGCGGGATTTCTATATCCATGAGGCAATTGCATTTATTGAACAGAATTTTCAAAATGATATATCCGTAGAAGATATTGCTGAGGTATGCGGTCTGAACCGCAGCTACTTTGGAAAGATTTTCAAAGAGACTCTGGGGCGTTCACCTCAGGAATTTTTAATGAATTACCGTATGGTAAAAGCTACGGAACTTTTAAAACTTACTCAACTCTCCATCAGTGAGATTTCAAACGCTGTTGGGTATGCCAATCCACTGCATTTTTCGCGTGCTTTCAAAAATGTATATGGGGAATCGCCAAGAATCTGGCGTCAGAATCACAGGACATAACATCAAAAACCCGGGAGATCATTCTCCCGGGCTTCCTTATTTACTGCACTGTCGCAATATCGATCAGTGTCAGTTTTTTAATATCTGTATTTTCAAGACTGGTGATCAGCGCCTCAGCGGTATCGATCGCTGTCAGTACATTGACACCTGTCTCAATAGCGTTTCTTCGGATGACAAATCCGTCTCTGGAGTGCTCTGCCCCCTGTGCCGGAATATCGATGACCAGATCGATCTCGTGTCCTAAAATGAGATCCAGAAGGTTTGGCGACTCCTGCTCGATCTTGCGGACCGGAATTGCTTTCACGCCTGCTGCGTTCAGCGCTTCTGCCGTGCTCTTTGTAGCAAAGATACGGTATCCGATCTTTTCAAATCTGCGTCCGATCTCCACTGCCTCCGGTTTGTCCTCATCACGGACAGTCATGATCATGTTTTTGAACTTCGGCAGCTTGATTCCTGCACCCAGGAATGCTTTATAAAGTGCCTCGTCAAATGTCTTGGCAATTCCCAGACATTCTCCTGTAGATTTCATCTCAGGTCCAAGGCTGATATCTGCACCACGGATCTTCTCAAAGGAGAATACAGGCATCTTGATGGCAATATATTTTGACTTCTTTGCAAGTCCTGTTCCATATCCGAAATCTTTAACCTTTGCACCAAGTATTACTTTTGTTGCAAGATCTACGATAGGAATACCTGTTACCTTGCTGATATATGGAACGGTACGGCTTGAACGAGGATTTACCTCAATTACATACACCTGGTCATGGTAAACAATAAACTGTATATTTATAAGTCCGATTACATGAAGTGATTTTGCAAGTTTTCTTGTGTAATCGACAAGCATATCCTGTATTCTGTCAGTGATAGTCTGTGCAGGATATACCGAGATACTGTCTCCCGAATGAATACCTGCTCTCTCGATATGCTCCATGATACCCGGTATAAGAATATCCTCACCGTCGCATACGGCATCTACCTCTATCTCTTTACCCATAAGATATTTATCTATAAGAATAGGGTGCTCCTGATGATATCTTGTTACAACCTGCATAAATTTCTTTATATCATCATCTGATACTGCTATCTGCATACCCTGTCCGCCAAGTACATATGAAGGACGGATAAGTACCGGATAACCAAGCTCGTTTGCGACTTTAAGTGCTTCTTCTGTTGTGAATACCGTATCACCCTTTGCTCTTGGTATCTGACACTCCTCGAGTATCTGATCAAACAATTCTCTATCCTCTGCGGCATCTACATCCTCTGCACTCGTTCCGAGAATCTTAACCCCCATCTTCATAAGTGATTCGGTAAGATTGATAGCTGTCTGTCCACCAAACTGTACTACTGCCCCGTCAGGTTTTTCAAGACGGACAATATTTTCAACATCCTCCGGTGTAAGCGGCTCAAAATAGAGTTTATCTGCTATATCAAAGTCTGTACTGACTGTTTCAGGATTGTTATTTATTATAATAGTCTCATAACCTTCTTCCCTAAGTGTCCATACACTGTGAACCGAACAATAGTCAAACTCTATACCCTGTCCTATTCTGATAGGTCCTGAACCAAGAACAATTATCTTTTTCTTTTTAGTTGTATCTTCTACTTCATTCACACCGTCAAAGCAGCTATAATAATATGGAGTTTCTGAGGCAAACTCTGCCGCACAGGTATCAACCATCTT
>OGOE01001489.1_pt1 | contig 14265 bp, 10 predicted proteins | sample 1552611 | NCBI WGS metagenome assembly OGOE01 (sample SAMEA2580129, study PRJEB22360) | human gut metagenome | biome: human gut; feature: human-associated habitat; material: faeces | place: Denmark | collected 2008/2010
TTAAATTTCTGGTTTTCGTTTCTTTAATCTCTCAAATTAGTAGTTAATCTGCTCTGTATTCTTCTGGAATATCTTCTTCATCCCATACGATAACATTAAAGTTTTTCTGGCATCCCATCTTGATTCCAAAGCCAAGTACATTATCTGTAGAACGGTCTAAAGCAACTTTGATAAAATCAACGGCTTCTTTATGTTTAGTTCCTACAACATATACATTAAAGTTTTTGGAATATTCTCCATTTAAAACGGTGAATTCTCCGTTTTTTAAATGTTCATCGCGTTCTGGTGCTAACTTTCTCTTTTCAAGTATTGTCATGATATCTCCTCCTAAAAATCTTCACAATAAACCATTATAACATTTATTGCGAATACTTCAAGGTGTCTTGGAGAAAGAATTATTGTGGAATTTCCTGTGTAGAACCTGTCATTAAGAAGTTTTTGCAAAGATACCCCTCGCGCACACCGTAGCGGGATACCCATATCTTCTCACAGTGAAGTCTTTCTATAATTTCTTTTACAACAAGCATACCGGGGATGATTGTATGGACACGATCTGGGCATAGTTTTAAAATATAATTACGGGAAGCAGCATCACGTTTTAATAGTATTTTTAAAATTTTATTGAATTCTTCTTTTGTAATGATTCGATTATTTTCCTCTTTGTTAAAATGGTAATTGACAATATTTAAGATGGCACGACATGTACCGCCGACACAACAGACTTTTTCTGGTACTTTTTTTGGAAAATCAACAGCATCGAGTCGTTTTGAAATACGTTTTGCAATCGCTTTTTGTTCTTTTTTATCTGGCCATAAACCGGAAACGTGATTGTGGAAAAGATTTAAAGAACCGATAGAAATACTTTGGGATTTTTTTACTTTTCCATTTTTTACACGAACGAATTCGGTACTTCCACCACCAATATCGAACATAATACCGTTCTTTAAATCGGTTGTGTACAGGGCACCATAGTAGCCTAAGATACCTTCTTCGCTGCCGGCAATGACATCAACACAAAGACCAGTTCTGCGCTTGATTGTTTCAAGTGCTTTTTCTGTATTCTTGATATTACGTAAAGAAGCGGTAGCAAACACATGCATTTCATTCACACCAAGCTGCTGTAAAAGGACTTTGAAATCAAGCAGTACGGCACATGCCTGATTGATACCATCATTAGACATAATTCCATGGGAGACATATCCGGCAAGACCGGCCATATTTTTTTTTGAGAATAAGGTTTCAAAACTTCCATCCTCTAATGTATTGTAAAGAGAAAGACGAATTGTATTGGAACCTAAATCGACAATAGCACATTTCATAAATATTAACCTCCTGATAAAATCGCTATAGTTTATAATAACAAGTATTGGTAAGAAAGGAAAGAAATATAAGTCAAATTTATGTAAAAAAGAATATGAAAAATAATATTGAAATAAAAAAAGTATTGTGATAAAATAAATGTAATATTTTTACAATAAAGGAGTTAGTTATGGCAAGTCAATGTGATTTATGTGCATATTACTGGATTGATGAAGAAGATGGGACAGGAGAATGCCAGGTGAATCTGGATGAGGATGATCTGGCGAGAATGTTGTCTGGTTCTGCAGATAGTTGTCCGTATTTTCAGATGTATGATGAGTATAAGATTGTGCGGAAACAAATCTAGAAGATAAGATGTAGAATAGAAGATATAATCGGGGATTGAATCTGGGGATGGTGGCAAGCGGTTAACAATCAGTTTATCAAAGTATTAGATAAACTGATTTCGCTCTTTATTGTATTCAAAGCCTGCAGAAGATAGTTTTTCTTTAAGAGTATTCTCATCAATATTCATATCTTCGCATAAAGCCTCTAATGAAGAGTAGAAGTCGCGTAGCTTTGTGTTAATGACACTGTAAAGCATAATTGGATCTTTGGGTAATCGTTCCATATTTGTATCCTTTCTTAAAAATTAATCATAAATACACTGGGGAATTCTTGGATGTTTAATAGCATAAGTTTTATCGAAATCCTCTTGGAGATAAATGAACACAAAAAAAGAGATGTCTACACATAAATATATAAAATAAATATTTAAGAACCAGTATAGTAGTGACATCTCTTTAAAATTAGAATAATATGTCTAATTTATGTTTAAATTATATCTGAAATTTTAGAAAAAAGCAAGAGAAAATTCAAAGAAACTTCTTCATAAATTAAATCTTTTGTTTATGAAGTTTTCGTTACAGTGTTTTGATATCGCTAATTTACAGAACATCCAATTATTCTAAGATTTTTCCGTCAATACTTATCGTTACAACCTGCCATGGAATGAATTTTCCACTATTTTGAAGTGCTTTTTTTGCTGCCATTTCAAGACCGCCGCAGCATGGAACTTCCATTCTTACAATCGTCACACTTTGAATATTGTTATTTTGAATGATCGCAGTCAGTTTCTCACTATAATCTATCTGATCTAATTTAGGGCAGCCAATTAATGTTATCTTGTTTCGGATAAAATCCTGATGGAAACTTGCGTAAGCGTAAGCAGTACAATCGGCTGCAATCAGAAGTTTTGCATCGTTAAAATATGGTGCACTGACAGGTGCCAGTTTAATCTGTACCGGCCAGTTCTGAAGTTTTGATACCTGATCTGCGGTTGGAGATAGTTTTTTTGTTTCAGATGTTTCCTTTCGCTGAATCTGCATACTTTTAGATCCGGGACAGCCGACATGTGTAGCCACTGTCTGATTTTTTGCTAATATTTTTTTCTGAGCTTCTTTTACAGCTTTTTCATCGTATTCCGGTGCTTCTCTTTCTTCAAAGGAAATGGCTCCTGTTGGACATTCTGGGAGACAATCGCCTAGTCCGTCACAGAAATGCTCTCTTACCAATTCGGCTTTTCCGTTAATAATGTCAATAGCACCTTCATGGCAGGCATCTGCACAGGCACCGCAGCCATTACATTTTTCTTTATCAATTCGAATAATCTTTCGTATCATTTTTATCCTCCATCAATAATATTTAACTTTTGTTTCTATCAGAATTATAGTATTATAAAGACATCTTGTATGTTTGATTTCCAACAGAAGGGATGATTTTGAAAAGTTATTTATTACATAATGAAACCATGATTGGTAAATTAAATTGTGGAAAGGAATAATATGCAGCAAAAAAAATTAAATCAAGTGAATCACATCTTAAAGAGAATCCGCTGTTTCTGTTTGAGCATATTTGTAGTATGTCTGACTTTATCGATTTGTGTTCCTGTAAATGCAGCGACAGCAACAGAACAATCGGTAGTGGATGATACAACGCAACAGGAAACAAAAAAAGCAGACACGCAGATGAAGGAGCAGAGGACCATACGTGTCGGTTCATTTGAAGATACCTTTAATTATGTCGATAAAAACGGTGTCAGACGAGGATTTGGCTACGAACTCATGCAGGCTCTCGGTGGATATGCCGGATGGAAATTTGAGTATGTGAAATGTAACTGGACCAACTGTTTTGACAAACTTGAAAACGGTGAGATTGATGTCATGGGCGATATATCTTATACTGCTGAACGTGCACAAAAGATGCTTTTTTCAGAGAAACCTATGGGCAAGGAAAACTATATCCTTTATGCTGATTTGTCTAATACGGATATTGTGACATCTGATTTCAAATCTCTAGATGGGAAACGTGTAGGTGTACTCATGGGTACTGAACCAGAAATTATGCTGACAGAATGGGAGAATAAGAATGGCATACATACAGAGCATGTAAACGTATCTAATAATGATGATGTCGAAAAGAAATTAGCGAATCATGAAATCGACGGTTTTGTGTCTTTGGAGGAATCTATCTGGTCTGAACAGGGAATATCATCTGTTACCAATGTTGGTCAATCAGATATCTATTTTGTAATAAACAAAGAGCGAAGTGATATCAAGACGGAGATGGACTGTGCTATGCGCCAGCTGGATCAAGACAGTCCTTTTTTTAAGGCGGATTTGTATAAGAAGTATTTTACTCTTGATTATAGTCAGATTCTTACAGGAGAAGAAAAGTTATGGCTGGAAGAACATGGTGGTATTCGGATAGGTTTTTTGAATAATGATCCGGCGGTCTTTTCTATGGATGGAGAGACTGGAAAACTTACCGGAACGCTGGCTGAATACACTTCCTATGCTAAAGATTGTCTTGGGAATCAGACACTGGAATTCAATATAAAAGAATATGATGATTATGATGAAATGCTTCAGGCATTACAGAAGTGTGAAATTGACATGATTTTTTATGCCAGCAGAAATCCTGATTTTGCAGAAAAAAAAGGCTATGCACTTACGAACACAGCCTGGACCTACAGCCTGATGGCGGTAACTGATGAGAAATATTTTACTGAGGACGAGGCGTATACAGTAGCTGTGCCAAAGGAACACGAAGCCTTAAAACAGCATATGGCTTTCAGTTATCCCCAATGGAAGATGGTAGATTACGATTCGCTTGCAGATGCGGCAGATATGGTTATGAAGGAAAAGGCAGACTGTTTCCTCATGGGAATCAGTCAGGTGTTGGAATATAATAATAATCGAGATTTCAAAAGTATTCCACTTACAAAAACAATGGAGGCATGTTTTGCAGTAAAAGGCGGCGAGGGGATACTTTTGTCGATACTGAATAAAACTTTAAAGACTATGCCGTCTGATATGCTTACAAGTACACTTGCTATCTATGACAGTACGGCAGATAAAGTGACATTTTCTGACTTTATAAAGGATAATATGCCGGTTGTTTTTGGCACTACAGGATTGTTTGCACTCAGCATAATTGGCATGATTCTTATACTTTTAAAAAAGGCAAGGAAAGCAGAAGCTGTCGCAAAGCTTGCAGCAAATGATGCACAAAGGCTCAATGACAAGCTGGAGATTGCTCTGAAAAAAGCAGAGGATGCCAGTCTTGCAAAGACTCGTTTTCTTAACAATATGTCGCATGATATTCGCACCCCTATGAATGCAGTTCTGGGCTATGCACAGCTTATGAAGGATGAACTAAAAGAAAATGAACTATCTGAAACTTCAGAACATTTAGAAAAACTGCAGCAGTCCGGGAATCTTCTTTTGTCAATCATAAATAATGTACTTGATATGGCCCGGATTGAGAGCGGAAGGATGGAGATTGGTGAGAACTATATTCAGGTTGAGGATATCTGGAAGGATTTGTTTGAAGTATTTGATGATGAAGCGAAGAAAAAGAATATCGCATTTCATTGTAAGATGAATGTAGAGCATGAACATGTATTGACAGATATTACCAAGACAAAAGAAATATTTGTCAATATCTTAAGTAACGCTATGAAATATACTCCATCCGGTGGTTCTGTTATGGTAGACGTAGATGAATTACCATGTGATGAGCCTGGCTGCATGATCGTGAGAACCAGGGTGAGTGATACAGGAATCGGTATGAGTCAGGATTATCTGCCAAAGATTTTTGAGGCATTTACACGTGAGCAGAATACCACAATGAGGAAGATCGCAGGAACCGGACTTGGAATGTCAATCGTCAAGAAATATGTTGAATTGCTTGGTGGAACAATCAATGTAGAGAGTGAGCCAGGAAAGGGCAGTATCTTTACAGTTACACTAAAACACAGGATAGCGGATGAAAGCTATTATGTAAAAAAACATGTTGAAGAAGTTGAGACAGGCAGGGAAGTTCTTGAAGGCAGGAATATTCTTTTGGCAGAGGACAATGATCTGAATGCAGAGATTGCAGAGGCAATATTTGAACGTGCTGGTCTTAAGATAGAACGTGTGGAGGATGGTATTCAGTGTGTAAACAGGATAGAAAAGATGCCGGCGGGAACATATGATATGATCCTAATGGATATCCAGATGCCAAATATGGATGGCTATAAGGCAGCACAGGTGATCAGGCATTTGCCAGATAAGGATAAGGCAAGGATACCTGTCATTGCAATGACGGCAAATGCATTTGAAGAAGATAAGAGAGATGCTATTGCAGCCGGAATGGATGGTCATATCGCAAAGCCAATCCAAGTCGATAAGCTGTTGTCGATGTTAGCAGGAATAATCAGGCAACAAGAAACGCACCGATCGTGGGTTGAATAATGCAGAAAAGTGTAGACATAATAAAAAATGAAATGTTATAATAAAAACAGCATTTTTTGGCAAAACAAACAAAAGTCTGCGATGCAAAGCTGCAGAAAAAGTATGCGCTGTCTATCTGGCAGTGCTATTTTATTTAACAATTCATTTTATGAAAAGTAATCAAAATTATTAAAAATTAAGGAACTGGATATGAGAAAAAATCGAAAGAATAACTCCCGTACCCGAGGAAACAGAATTTGTATTGCTGCATTTCTTCTGATTTGCAGTCTTATGCTGGGAGGATGTGGAGTAAAGAAAGAGAAAGCGGCTGATAGTGAACTGCCGGAGATTATTATTGGAATGGATTATTTTGAACCTTACAGTTATCAGGCAAGTGATGGCGAATATAAAGGTATTGATGTGGAACTTGCTAAGGAAGCATTTCAGAGGCTGGGATATCAGCCAAAGTTTGAGAATATAGTCTGGGAAGATAAGGATGAACTTTTGGCAGATGGAACAGTAGACTGTCTGTGGAGCAGCTATTCCATGAATGGAAGAGAAGACAAATATCAGTGGGCAGGTCCATACCTGTACAGCCGCCAGATGGTAGTTGTAAAAAATGAGAGCGAAATCCAAACACTTTCGGATCTGAAAGGAAAGAGGATTGCAGTGCAGGCAACTACAAAGGCAGAGGATCTTTTTCTTCATAATATTAAGTCAGATCTTCCACAGATGCAGCAGGTGAACTGTTTTTCTACAACGAATGAAATTTATGCGGCACTTAGAAAGAATTATGTAGATGCGATTGCCGGGCATGAGGCAATGCTTGGCAGTCTGGTGAAAGAAGGTAAGGATGCTTACCGAATGTTGGATGAAAGTATTTATAAATCAGAACTTGGAGTGGCTTTTAAAAAAGGAACGCACGAGGAAGTTGCAGCAGATCTTACAGAAACACTTAAAAAATTGCAGAGGGAAGGAATTACAGAAAAAATAGTTACAAAATATGGATTGGATGCGGACGAAATTCTGCTGGAAGGAGAACAAAATGAGTAGACAGATGAGGTCGCAGATGCCTCAGGTGCAGAAAAAAAAGTTTGATAGAAATGCATGTTTACTGGTGTTTACGCTGATTTTTGTTGGAATCCTAATCTTTTCTCTGCTGACAGCAAGTGATAATAAGAAGCTAAATCGTACACTGAATGAGACATTTGACTTTGTAAAAACGCGGATCGAAAGTTATGAGATTTATGATACGAATGATCAGGTGAAGAGTCTGGTACGTCTTATGGATAAAACGACAGAATTGAGCCGTGTCATAGCGCAGGAAGGAAATTTCAGAGCAGAAATGCTGGATAAGTATGCAAAAGAACAGCGTCTGACAGGAATACTTGTGCTAGATAAGAAGCTGAAGGTGATAGAACAGACTACGAGAGATGGAGATGCGATGCCGTTGTGGCAGAAGCTGATTGAAAGTGATTATGTACGTGATATTGTCGAACATCCGGAAAAAACGTATACGACCCGTCTGAGAAATGAAGGAAAACTCTATGATTTTGCAGCGGTGGCAAGGCAGGATGCGTCAGGTATCTTAATTGCATATGCGCAGAAAGAGGAAGTAAATGAGATAAACGGAGACCTGACGATGGCATCGTTGTTTTCAAATTTTCCTTTTGAAATGAATGGATGTGTTGCAATCTGTGATGAGGATAAGATTGTCAGTACAAATAAACAGAACCTTGTTTCTCGTTCTGTAGAGGGCGCAAAGTCTTTGTATGAAAATGAATTTAAGTCAGGTGGAAATGGAATCGTCCATCTTCGTTCAAAGAATGGAAATTGGTACGGGCGCCAGGAGAAGATAAAAGACTATAATGCATACGTTTTTTTCCCGAAACATCAGGTATACATTACACGCAATACAATATGTGTGATCTATGCTCTGCTTGCACTGCTTATTTTCTTATTTTATCGAGTGCTAAGGAACAGAACAGAAAAGAGAAGTATCCTTCAGGATCAAAAGAGACTTCGCGTGATCAATGCACTTGGTCATGCCTATTCCTCTATTTCTCTTGTAAATTTAAAAACAGAGGAAATAGAAATCGTAAAATCTTCAAAAGATATGAAGCCGGATCAGCAAGGGGACATACTCTCTAAAGCACATCTGGAAGAATTGATACAGCAGGTTATTGCAGAACCATTTCGGGAAGCCTATTGGGAATTTGTTGATATGGGTACGGTGGCAAGTCGTCTGGAAGAACACAAAACGTTGAGTTTTACAGCGAAGACAGTGGATGAAAGATGGCTGACGATAATTATTGTACCGCAGGGATATGATGAAGATGGAAACTTAAATACTGTTTTGATTGCGAACCGTAATGTGACAGAAGAAAAAGAACGAGAAATAGAACAGGATAAGAATCTGAGAAATGCGCTTGCAGCCGCGGAACATGCAAACCGGGCGAAGACAGCATTTTTGAATAATATGTCTCATGATATCCGCACGCCGATGAATGCGATTATTGGATTTACTGCACTTGCAACAACACATATTGGCAGTACAGAGCTTGTTTTAGATTATCTGAAAAAAATTCAGACATCCGGACAACATCTGCTCAGTCTGATCAATGATGTGCTGGATATGAGCAGAATTGAGAGCGGCTCTGTCAGGATTGAATATACAACGGTACACTTGCCGGATATTCTGCATGATTTAAGAACGATTATTCAGGGATCGGTATACTCTAAGCAGCAGGATCTTTATATTGATACACAGGATGTATTTCATGAAGATATTATTATCGACAAGCTGCGTCTGACGCAGGTACTTCTGAATATTATCAGTAATGCTGTGAAGTTCACACCAGTCGGCGGGATGATTAACATTCGCGTTTCGGAGAAACCGTGCAGAAGAGAGGGATATACAACGGTAATCTTTAGTGTGAAAGATAACGGAATCGGAATGTCACCGGAGTTTTGTAAGCAGGTATTTGACTCATTTTCAAGAGAACATACTGTTACGGAGAATGGAATTGGAGGAACCGGTCTTGGGATGGCGATTACCAAAAATATCGTGGATATGATGGGAGGTACGATTCAGGTTGAAAGTGAAGTTGGAAGAGGAACAGAGTTTATAGTTATACTTGAATGTGAAACATCAGGAGTAACGGTAAAAAGGGAACCTATTCCGGAACTGAAAGGTGCCAGAGCACTTGTGGTGGACGATGATGCGGAAACATGCATGAGTGTAAGCAAGATGCTGCGTGAGATCGAGATGACAGCAGATTGGACTACATCCGGAAAAGAGGCAGTACTTCGTGCGAGAGAAGCTTATGAACAGAATCAGGAATTTAAAGTTTATATCATTGACTGGCTGATGCCGGATATGAATGGAATCGAAACTGTCCGAAGAATCCGCATGGTAGTCGGACCGGAGAGTCCGATTATTATCCTGACTGCTTATGACTGGTCAGATGTTGAACAGGAGGCAAGGGAAGCGGGAGTCACTGCGTTTGTATCAAAACCATTGTTTCTTTCCGAATTGCGGGAAGTGTTGATGAGTCCGGAGCAAAGAGAACTCATTCAGAATGAGAATCAGAAGATTCAGGCAGCGAGTCAGACAAGCTATGCAGGAAAGAAAGTTCTTCTTGTAGAGGATAATGAGCTGAATCGTGAGATCGCAACAGCGATCATGCAGGAAATTGGTCTGGATGTGGATGTTGCTGAGGATGGTACGGATGCTGTGAATATCATGTCATCTGAAAGAGGCAACAACTATGATCTGATCTTCATGGATATTCAGATGCCGAAGATGGATGGATATACTGCGACCCGGGAGATACGTACATTGAATAATCCAAAATGTGCGAGTATACCGATCATCGCAATGACGGCAAATGCTTTTGAGGAGGATCGTAAAAAGGCGATCAAATCAGGTATGAATGGTCATATTGCAAAACCAATCAGTTCAGATGTAATTCTGGAGAATTTGAATCAGATTTTTGGAAGATAAAATGAGAGGAAGAAAGTATGGAAATCAAAAAAATAAGAAGGGTATGTCTCGTTCTGCTCTGTATAGCAGTAACTGGGATTGTGGGATCTGGGAAAAAAGATGTGAATTCAAAGAAACATGAACCTATTACCTTCATGGCCCCTTATATGGATGTTGATAGCTTTATAAAAGAAGTGCATAAAACATATCCAGAGGTTAATCTTAAAGTAGTCCCATACAGTGGGGCAAATACAACGGTATACCTAAATACAATCATGGAGGAAAATGATCTGCCGGATATCTGTACGCTTACGCTCTATGACCCGGAACAGCAGGACCTCAGTGACAAGATGCTTGATCTTTCAGGATATGCTTTTACGGATAATTATGTAGAGTCTCGTCTCAAAGAGGTATCAGATGACGGGGCAATCTATATGCTTCCGTCTGCGTATAACTGTTTCGGTATTACTTATAACAAAACATTGTTAAAGAAACATGGATGGACACTTCCGCAGTCTTTTGGGGAACTTAAACAGCTTGCAAAAGAGGCAGAGAAAGCAGGGGTTCAGTTATGCCTGCCCCAGATTCAGTATCCGGGATATGGTTTTCAGTATTTATGCAATATTGCAGACACAGGATTTTTAAGTTCTCTAGATGGAAGACAGTGGCAGAAGGATTATTTGTCAGGAAAAGCAAATGTCAGTACGACAAAGGGCATGATGGACAGCATGGAATATATCGAGAAATGGAAAGATCTTGGTATGCTCGACGGCAGTAACAGTGATCCAATTGATGATGCAGTAACAAGAGAGGATTTTATCAAGGGAAATACTCTGTTCATGCTTGGCTCACAAAATAGTATTACAGACTCAGATGCGACTACAGATGAATTCGGGCTGATGCCGTATCTTTCAGAAGATGGAAGTAAAAATGTCTACATATTATCGGTGGGTCGTTATTATGGACTGAATAAACAGCTTGAGAACGATTCACAGAAGCTTGAAGATGCGTTAAAGGTGATGGAAGTGTTGTCTACGGTGGAAGGAACCTCTTCTCTTTATCCAGAGGCATCACTAAAAGCAAGCCTTCTGCCATTTAAGGATGCAAAAGCAGACGATACCTATTATGGTGATATTGCAGAGGCGATCAATGCAGGAAATACAGCACCGCTTATTTACACAGGCTGGGAAAATACACTGGTTACTACAGGAACAAAGATGCTGGAATATATGCAGAACAAAGCAACAATAAAAGATGTAGTAAAGCAGCTTGAAGATGACCAGGAAAGTGTGGTAAATAATAAACCGGAAGTTATTACTACGACAACGGAAGATATTTCGCAGAAAAACTGTGCGAAATTGGTAGGCAGATGCTTTGCACAGGCAACGAACAGTGATCTGGCGCTTGTGTCTCTCGGAACATGGATCAGTGGAAATGGATTGGACCAGAATAATGACGGTGTCAGTGGAAAATTGTATACAAAAGATATTACTATTGATGATCTCAGTACTATTATTCCTACAGGCTGGTCGCGGACAATCCAGACGGTCAGATTAACAGGAAAACAGATTCAAGATTTATATAAAGAGGGATACGATGCAGTTGGCACAGGAAATAATTACTCTTATATATTAGTAAGTCCGATAAAACTGGAAGAAGATAAGACCTATCAGGTTGCTATTTCCGGAATCAGTGATAAACTAAAATCAGAAATGGAAGTAACAGACAGTGGTATTGTAGGTATAGATGCCGCAAAAGAGTTTTTTGGAAAGTTTAAGACTTTAAGTGAAGCGGACGCTGAATGGAAATGATTGGAGGAAAAGAATGCAGAAGGAAAACGATTACCGGAACTTAATATTGGGTTGTTGTATGACTGGTATAGTGATGCTTCTGGCATTCTTTTTCTTGTATCAAACTTATATTCAGAATATTATCTATGAGGAACGATTGAATCAGATGGAAGAGGTTACTCATCAGATGTTTCAAAATCTGGAGGATGTGATCGATTCCCACTGGAACCGGGTAATGGAAGAATGTAATTATCTGCGAGAAGCAAATGTACAGACGATAGATGAACTCTGTAAATATATGAAAAAGAAGTATGAATTATCAGCATATGAAGAGCAGAAGATTACATTGATGGCAGTGGATTCAGAAGGCGGATATTATACAGAACGTGGAAACAGAGGACTTTTTCGTGATCTCGATTATTTTGAAGATAATCCTAAGCAGATTAGTTTCGTTTTTGATTCTATGACAGATAATCAGTCAGAGATGGTGTTTCTAAAACGTCTGTCAAAACCGATACAGCTTCAAAATGGAAAAAAGAAAACGACGATTCGTTATTTTGGAATTGCTCAGAATATGGAACAGTTAAATCCTTATTTTAACTGCGATGCATATGACAGGAACAATAGTGTATATGTTTTAGATGATAATGGATTTAAACTGTTCAACAGTAATAAAGTAGAACTGATTAAGGGACATAATGTATTTTCTGTTTTGCAAAAGATGAAATATCTCCATAATTCTTCTTTTGCAAAAACAAAGACGGAACTGGAAGAAAAAGGCTGTAGTTATTCTAATGCAGTACTGGATGGAACAGAATATTTTTATGCACTAAAAAGAATGGAAAATGCCGAATGGACACTGATTTTTCTTGTTCCGGCAGAGTATGTTGCTACGAATACATTAGAACTTGTCAATTTTATCATGCTATTTATCGTTATATTTACGGTTATCGTAGCTGTCTGTGTTATACTGGGAATTTCTTTTGTTATGCGTAGAAATCAGCAGGAAGCAATCCTTGTGGAACGAGAAAATAATATCAAACTGGAAAATGTAAATACAGAACTGAGGAAGGCGAACTTGGCGGCAGAAGAGGCTTTTCAGGTGGCACAGGAAGCGAACAGATCAAAGAGCAGTTTCCTTGCGAATATGTCACATGATATTCGTACACCGATGAATGCGATTATTGGTATTACTTCATTGCTAAGACATGATGCGGGTGATAAGGCAAAGGTAATAGAGTATGCAGATAAAATAGATACATCATCACAGCATCTGCTGGGAATCATTAATGATGTTTTGGATATGAGCAAGATTGAGGCAGGAAAAACTATTTTTAAGTACACTGATTTTTCTATTTTGGATTTTATGGAGGAACTTAATACAATATTTCATTCACAGATAGATGAAAAAAATCAGACTCTTACGTTTATGAAAGAAAACATCCGGCACGAGTGGGTGAATAGTGATCAGGTTCATCTAATGCAGATTTTCAGTAACCTGCTTTCAAATGCAGTAAAGTATACACAGGAGGGTGGAGCAATCCAGTTTTTAGTAGAAGAATGTGAGACCAATTCTTTTGTCTATGCAAAGTACCGCTTTTTAGTCAGTGATAATGGTATAGGAATGTCGGCTGATTTCAAAGACAAGATTTTTGATGCATTTACTCGCGCGGAAAACTCTCTTACAAATAAGATACAGGGAACCGGTCTTGGCATGGCTATCACCAGAAATCTGGTTGAAGCGATGGGAGGTACCATTGATGTGGAGAGTGAGCCGGGACAGGGAAGCTGTTTTGAAGTGCTTATGGATTTGAAAATCGCAGAAGAAAGGTCTGTTTCACTAGCATCTCAGGTAGAAAAAGAGGAGCCGGATGTCAATATCCTAAAAGGAATGAGGTTTCTTTGTGCTGAGGATAATGAGTTAAATGCAGAAATCCTTATGGAACTGTTAAAGATTGAGGATGCCGAGTGTACGATTTGTGAAAACGGCGAAAAGGTTTTAGAGACATTTGAACAGTCTGCTCTGGGGGATTATGACATGATTTTGATGGATGTGCAGATGCCTGTTATGAACGGCTATGAAGCGACAAGACAGATACGCAGTCTTGACAGGAAAGATGCAAAAGAAGTCCCTATAATTGCGATGACTGCAAATGCGTTTACAAAAGATAAACAGGATGCCATTGAAGCCGGAATGAATGAACATGTGGCAAAACCGCTCGATATTAAACTGCTTTTGAGAGTGATTTCAAGGTATAAAGATAAAATAAGTCGCTTCAGGTAACTTTTTTTGAATTACATAGGAATTGGGAATTGAATAGACTGAAAAAAATGTCTACAATGAGAAAAAATGGATACATTTGATTTACATAAGGAGGACAATTAAATGGCAAATACAGATGTTGTTGAAAAG
>OGOE01001493.1_pt1 | contig 14226 bp, 10 predicted proteins | sample 1552611 | NCBI WGS metagenome assembly OGOE01 (sample SAMEA2580129, study PRJEB22360) | human gut metagenome | biome: human gut; feature: human-associated habitat; material: faeces | place: Denmark | collected 2008/2010
TCGGTGCTCGCCCATGACCATTACCAGGGCGGCGGCGAACTGCTGCCGATGCACAAGGCCGCCACTTGGGCCGCCTTCACACTTGCCGACTATCCGGACGCCGTGGTCGAAATCCTCGACTGGCCCGGTACCGCCGTGCGTGTGGTGTCGAAAAACCGCCAGAGCATCATCGACGTATCCGACATCATCCGCGAGGCATGGGTCGGTTATGACGACGCGGCGAACGGCATCGCCAGCCATGACGCGGATGGCAACCGCCAATCCGCCCTCTCGCCCAGCGCGATCATCACCGAACGCGGCTATGAGATGAGTCTCATCTTCCGCAACAATGCGATCAGCGACGAGTACCCGGAAGGTATTTTCCATGCACACCCCGAATACTGGCCGGTCAAGCAGGAGCCGATTGGACTGATCGAAGCCCAAGGCCTGTTCATCCTGCCCGGACGGCTCGTCGACCAGCTCGGCATTGTCGAAGAGGCGCTCGCCGAAGGCCGCGATTTGCCCGATGAAGTCAGCGAATTCAGTCTCGAATGGGGCGAACTCGCTGAAACATTGGCCGGAAACCGCGACCGCGAGGCCATCCACCAAGCCGTACGTGACGAGCTCGGCAGCGTCTGCTACCGCATCCTCGGCAACACGGCCGTCTTCAAGCAGAAAGCCACCACGCAAACATTCCTCGAAAGTCTTGGTTTTGCCGCTAGGTGAAACAGGTCAAGTGAAGTAAGCTCAATACTGAAGGAAAACCGAAGGCAAGTCCTTCCAAAGGAGGAGATATGACTACTGTTCTGGTTACGGGCGGTGCTGGATTCATCGCCACCCACACCGACATCGAACTGCTCGACAAGGGCTACGACGTTATTTCCGTAGATAACTACGGCAACTCGTCTCCCGTGGCGCTTGAGCGCGTCGAGCAGATCACCGGCAAGCCGGTCAAGCGTTACGACGGTGACGTGCGCGATGAGGCGCTTATGGAACGCGTCTTCACCGAAAACAACATCGATTGGGTCATTCACTTCGCCGGTCTCAAGGCCGTGGGCGAGTCCGTGGCCAAGCCGATCGAATACTACGACAACAACCTGTACTCCACGCTTGTGCTGCTCAAGGTGATGAAGAAGCACAACGTCAAGAAGATCATCTTCTCCTCCTCCGCCACCGTGTACGGCACGCCGAAGGAACTGCCGATTACCGAGGAGACGCCGACCGGCGGCACCACCAACCCGTACGGCACCTCCAAGCTGTTCCAGGAGCAGATTCTGCGCGACGTACATGTGGCCGATTCGTCCTGGACCATCGTGCTGCTGCGCTACTTCAACCCGGTCGGCGCACACGAGTCCGGCCTGCTGGGCGAAGACCCGAAGGGTATTCCGGCGAACCTCACCCCGTACGTGGCCAAGGTCGCGGTCGGCGAGCTCAAGGAAGTCCAGGTCTACGGCGACGACTACGACACGCCCGACGGCACTGGTGTGCGTGACTACATCCACGTGGTCGACCTGGCCAAGGGCCACGTGGCCGTCATTGACCACATCGACAAGGAAGGCGTGTTCGTCTACAACCTGGGTACCGGCCACGGCTACTCCGTGCTTGAGGTCATCAAGGCTTACGAGAAGGCCGCCGGTCATCCGATTCCGTACACGATCAAGCCGCGTCGCCCCGGTGACATCGCCGCCTGCTACGCCGACGCTTCCAAGGCGGAGAAGGAGCTTGGCTGGAAGGCCGAGCTGACCATCGACGACATGGCCGCCTCCTCCCTCAACTGGCAGACCAAGAACCCCAACGGTTTCCGCGACGCCGAGTGATATGAGCAGATGAGCTCCCTCTGATGAGGGAGCTCATCTGTCGTTTATCACACAATGCGCCTATCGGCGGCCCAGCGGGTGAGCTCGGTGCGATTCGAAAGCTGAAGCTTTCGCAGCACCGAGCTCACGTGCGTTTCGACCGTCTTGATCGAAATGAACAGTTCGGCCGCCACCTCTTTATACGTGTAACCACGCGCGATCAGCCGCATGACCTCCTGCTCGCGGGCGGACAGCCGGTCCAGCTCCTCATCATGAGCCCGTGCCGCCCCATCAGCGCCGCCATCAGACCCCGCCGCCGGCACACCCTGAAAGGCCGAAAGCACAAAACCGGCCAGTTTTGGCGAGAACACGGCATAGCCCTCATGCACCTGCTTGATGGATGAAATCAAATCAGCGCCGGTAATCGTCTTGGTCACATAGCCCTGGGCGCCGGCGCGAATCACCGCCCCCACATCCTGCGGCGCATCCGAAACCGACAATGCCAGAAACACGGTAGTGGGGGAGTAGGGCCGCGATTTGGCGAGGATCTCGGCACCGCCGCGGTGTGCCGGGCCGGGCACATGCACATCCAGCAACACCCCCTGCGGCTTGGTCTGTGCGATCATCGCCACCGAACCGGGCACGTCCGCCGCTTGACCGACGATATCGAAGGAATCACGCAATGTGGCGATTACGCCCGCACGGAACATCTCATGGTCATCGACCACGGCCACACGAATCTTGGCTGTCTCGTTCTCGCTCATCGATGTTCTCCCTGCGCCGCTTTCAGCGCGATCGGCATATGCATTCTGACCTCGGTGCCCCAGCCGGCTCTGGACACTATCTCCACTGTACCGCCGCGCCGTTTGATGCGGCCGATAATCGATTCGCGGATGCCCAGCCGGTCGGGCGGAATGGCGTCCATATCGAAGCCTTCGCCATGGTCGCGCACGAACACTTCAACCATCGTGTCGCTGGCCTCGCAATACAAAGACACCGGCTCGCCGCCATGCGTGACCGCATTGACCAACGCCTGACGGGTGGCGTCCAGCAGCGCATCGGTCTGGGCGCTCGGCCGCGCGTCGCCCACGGTGACCACCTCAATCGGCTTGCCGTGCTCGTCCTCCACCTCGGCGGCGATCTGCTTCAATCCGGCTCCCACCGAACGATCCGATGTGGAACGTTCCTGATACAGCCATTCGCGCAGCTCGCGCTCTTGGCTACGCGCCAGGGCGAATACGGTGGTCGGTTCCTCGGAGTGCAGCTGAATCAGCGCCAACGTTTGCAGCACGCCATCATGCAGATGGGCGGTCATGTCCGCGCGCTCCTCTTCGCGCTCCTTCAATGCCTGCTCGTGGGTGAGCCGTTGCAGCATCGCGTTCGCCCACGGCATCACCGCCACCACGATACCGACGATCATCACGAATCCGCTGGCAACAATGCGTCGAGGAGAGCTGCCCCACCCGGGAATGCTGACATTATGCACATACAATGCCCATCCCATGAAAATCAGTGCGATGCCGCCCAACATAGACAACAGCTGCGTGCCTCGCGGACTAAGATTCATCCATGCCAGTGCGATGCCGCCCAACCCTACCAGCAGCGGAAGCACAATCTGGACATCCGCACCGGTGCTGGTGAGCAACAGTCCAGTGGCCATCAACGCGAAACCGGCCAATGCCACGACGGCCGGTTTCGGAGCACGTTGGATGGCCTCGGACAATGATTCCGGTGCGGCAGCCGATTCGTCGTCATGAGCGGCAAGTGGCTGATTGCCTCGCGCAAGCGGCGCCTGATTAACGGGCACTGTGCGAGCCGCAGCCGCCACCGGGTCTCCGGCAGGCATGAACACCCACAGGAATACATAAGCGATGATGCCTGCGCCGTAGAGGACGGTCAGTGCGATGAACGCAATCCGAACCCATGCCACGCCGATGCCCAAGTGCAGGGCGATGCCCTTGCACACGCCGGTGAGCCAACGGCCCTGCCGGGGGCGCATCAACGGCATGCGCGCGGGCAGCAATGGTTCGGGAGATGACGTCATACTCCTATTGTGCCGCGCTCAGGGCGTTGCGGCCGGGGTTTTACCCGGTGTTCAGGGAACAATCAGGGTGTTCCCCGAGCGTTGTGGCAGTGGTCGGGCGGTGTAATGGAATCATGAGCAATCCAAACGCGAATCCATATCAGCCACAGCCGCAGCCTGGTCCGCAAAAAAACAAGACATCGCGACGCTTCTTCACTTGGGTGCGATCCAGTGGACTGGTTCGCGGCGACGACCGGTGGATCGGCGGCGTATGCAGCGGCATCGCTTTACGGCTTGGCTGGAGCCCCACATTAGTACGTGCGTTGGTGATTGTATGTACATTGTTCTTCGGTTTTGGCGCAGCTCTGTACGCACTCGGCTGGTTTCTGATGCCGGATGTACGCGATGGGCACATCTTGGCCGAGGACCTCATTGCCGGCCAATGGGACTGGAATTGTCTGGGATGCTTCCTGTTCCTCGCCGTGGCAATCGTGATTCCAGGTGCGGGGTGGGGTTGTATTGCGCTCGCCGCCTTAGCGCTATGGCTGTTGGCCAAAAGCGGCATTCGCCAGCAGGAAGGGTACGGATTCGGGGCATCTGCGCCGCGACCGGTTTCACAGCCTGTGTCATATCCAGCTCCACAGCCTGTCTCATATCCAGCCGCGCAACCAGTACCTCAATCTCCTTTGTATTCAGCTCCGCAACCTTTTCCACAACCTGTTTCACAACCTGTTTCACAAACCGCGCCTAGTGTTTCACAGCCTGTTTCACAGCCTGTCTATCAGTCGATGCCCAGCGTGATGCCGGGTACTGTGCCCGGCGCGATGCCCGGCACAGTACCCAACGGGCCGTTTGCCCCCGACCGTATGAATGCGACGGCCTATGCCCCCACCGAGTCCAAGCGCCGCAAGCCGGCGGGCCCAATCGTGGTCTTGAGCATACTGGGCCTTACCTTCCTCTCCTTTGCCGGTCTGATGGGACTGATTTGGGTAAACGACATGGGCATTATCGGCATTATGCGTCTGGGCACCATCTGGATTGCCGCAGTATGCATAGTGATGGGGCTGGTGGTCATCATTCTCGGATTCAGAGGACGGCGTACCGGTGGTCTGATTCCTCTCGGACTGGTTGCCGGTGGATGCGCGCTCTGCATGACCATCGTTTCAGGCACGTATGGCGTGTACTACCGTGATCTTGGTGCCAGCGGCATCAATACTGTTGTTTCACTGAGCCAATCTGTCAGTGCGAGAAACAGCGACGGCATGAACGATGTGCAAAAGGATGGCATCTTCGTTGCCGATGCCAGCGATGCCACGTTTGAAACATTGCAGCAAGGTGTGGCGTTCAGCGGTGAAAACTACAACACCGATCAGGCAATCATTGATTGGTCCGATTGGGACAAGACACATGGACCGCACACGGTGAAGATGCTGGATGGCAAAACTTCCATCAGTAATTGCCCGGTCGGTACCATCACCATAGCCGCAACACAGGCGCAAGTGCATATCGTTCTGCCGGATTCCTGCACTTACGCCTTCGGCACCGCCGACTCCTACTACTCCACTTCGAGTGACGTTGGCGGCAAATACGAGATGGTATACAACAACTACATGGGTCCAAGCTTTGTTTTCTTCGAAGCTGAAAGTGCCACCAATGGGCCTGATCACGAATGGTTGTATAAGGAATCCGCCATGCCGGACAACGGCCCAGAATTAAAAATCAATATTCCCTATGTGGTGGAAGCACGTGTCAACGTGGTGTACGCCTCCGATTGGGAAGGCTCTACGTTCCAGCCGCTTGCCGATATATACGACGGCAACAGTACAAGCAAGAACACAACCGAACAATCGGAATGATCAAGCCGTTGCAACTAGGAGATGGAATCATGACTGATGAAACCAAGGAATTCGCCTCCATCGAGGATGCGACACCGACCACGGCCATACCTTCCGAAACCGACGCGACCACCGCGACCACAACCATGGTGACCGTCGATGACCGAACCGATACCACGGTGCTGCCATCCGCAGCGGATGATGACGAAACGGCTGTGCTGCCCGTCCCCGACAATCATGCGGATGCGTCGGTCTCGGATGTGGATACGCAGGCAACAGCTGCCTCTCCATCGCCCATCGAACCAACCACAGATCGGATTGCCCTGGAAACAGTTGCCGATGCCGTGGAGGGAGATGGTGGGCCGATTCCATCTGCCGATGATGTGCCGATGTACGCAGCATCTTCAGCACGACCTCCCTATGGGCAGTCTCAGACCGCCGGCAAACCATGCCAGCCTGGGGGGAGCGCCAAGAACGTCCAGAGCGCCAAGAACGTCCAGAATGCTAAGGATGTCAAGAGTGCCAAGAACATCCAGAAACAGAGCACCAGCGCGCCTACTGTGGTATTCGGACTATTAGGCGTGATTATCGGCGTGATCGCGCTGGTTTTCGGGTACATATCTCCGGATCGGATGATTTCGTTGTTCTCGCTGAATCCGCAATTGCTGACGGCTATTATTTGCGCCGTAGTGGGACTGATTCTGGTAATAGTGGCCGTTGTATGGGCCATAGTCGGTGCCGTCAAGAAGAGAAAATAGCGTTACAAACCATTGCATTACGGTCCCAGTAGAAGCACATTATGACGGGAGCCGACCGATAAGAGCCGACCGTTCTATGCTGATGGGGGGGAGGCATAGTAACTATGAAGCGGATTTCGGTGCGGCGGGTAGCGAGCGTCATCGTCACCGCGATGGCGATGACGCTGGTATTCGCCACACTTGGCTGGGCGATGATGCCGCAATGGAACACACGGCCCTACACCAAGCACATCGTTATCGCTTCTGCCGACACCACCATCACCCCTGCCCATGCGAACATTCCCCACGAGGGGCGATATCGTACGCGTGAAACCCGACTATCCATCAAGACCGGCGACGGCGTCACGCTACCCGCCGTACTACGTGAACCGGTCGGCGCTCCCGGGCCACGCCCGGCTTGTCTGTTCATTCACGGGTCCGGTACCAGTGGTGCCGAGGATTTCGGCGATATCGCCAACGCCATGGCCTCTGCCGGTATCGTGACCTTGGTGCCGGCCAAGCGCAACGACAACTACACCGTGCTGCATCGCGACTACCCGCGTTTTGCTCGCGAATACGGGCGTTCGCTCGACGTGCTGCGTGGCATAAGCGGCGTGGACCCCGCCAAAACCGGCATCTACGCCGAATCCGAAGGCACCTGGATCGCCACGATTCTAACCTCGAAACGGCAAGACATTGCCTTTGCCATACTTACATCCGCACCGGTGTTCAATGGACGTGAGCAAATGGCCATGGCTGTCAGCGCCTATACGCATGAGGTCGGCGCGCCCAAGCCCGTGGTCAAAGACATGGCCAAATTGATGTCGCTGGACTACGCGCCATTCGATCTGGCCTATGCCGACTTTGATGCCGACCGGTATCTGAAATCCCTCACCATGCCGGTGCTGGTGAACTACGGCACCTACGATACGGCCATGCCCATCGAACAGGGGGCGCAGCGGATCATCGCCACGGCCAACAAGTCCGGCAACGAGAACGTCACCGTACGCTATTTCGCCGGCAACCATCAGATGCGGGCTGGTGAGGGCTTATTCACCCCGAACCTGCCATTGGCCGAAGGCTATACGCAAGCGCTGGAAAATTGGGTGAACGGTGTGACTGCCGGAACCAAAGCCGATGGATGGGCAACGCCTCAAGTCGCCGGTGCAACACCTCACCAGCGCTTCGCCGCGCCGCAACGTACCAGATCCGGTATCGTCGGCTCGCTCGGCGTGCTGGCCGGTCTGATGGTGGCAGGGCCCGTGCTGATCGTGATGGCGGCGATATTAGGTATTGGCTTGACTGTGTTTTCTTGGCTACAGACGTTGCTGGCCGGGCGACGTAGTGTGGCGACTGTGCGGGCCATGCATGCGACGCCGAGTGGGCTGGGAGCCGCCCAACAGCGTACGTTGCACGGCATTGCCGGCTTATCTGCCGGTATCGGCACAGCGGTGATGGTGATTACTGGGCTGTTGTACGGCTATATGAGCGCCGTAGGCGTATCGGCTGTATTGGTTATGCCTCAACCGCGGCTGTTTGCCGTCGGATGGGTGGTGCTGCGAATAGCGACCATGCTGTTGGTGGTGCTGTTTGCTTGGGAAATGGAACGTGTCTGGTATTGCCGCGCCGATATCGTCGGTGTGCGGCGCGTCATATGCGTGATGGTAGCGCTCGGCACTCTCGCCACACTGATGACACTGGCATTTTGGGGCCTATTCTCGCTGTAATTCTGCCGATGTGCGCTGGTAAATGGGGCCTGGCGGGCAGGCTGCGTTGGTGGTCTGGGTGTGGGGCGATCGGCAGATTGCGTTGGCCTGGGTATGGCCGGCCGACGTACATCAGTCGGGGTGTCCGATACACAGTGAATGGCTGAGTATTACGCTTGGGAGGCTTCGGCCTCCTCTAAGGTGTCGAAACCGCCGAGCTGGACTGTGTGCAACAAGGTTTCCTCAGTGATATTGCGTTGCGGGCTGGCTGCGGCGCGCTCGCCAATCATCGCTTCGTAACGTTCGAAGGTCTGGTCGGAATACGTACCAAGCTCGCCGCGCAGATAGGTTTCGAATGAGGTGGCAGATGGTGTGTCTTCGGTGGTGGTGAGTGCGCGCATCGCCTCGCCGAGCTTGGGGTAGCGCTCGCGGAAATCCTTGGCCCAGGCGACCTGCTGGGCGATGACCTGTTCCTGACGGGCCGCGCGCTCTTCAGAGAGACGCGGAATATACGGCTCTATGTTCTTCGTGAAATTTTCCGGTGCGGTGGAGGCCATCATGCGGCCGTATTTTTCGGTCACGAGGTTGCGGCCCACGTGGTCGGCCGCGTCAAGATCAGCGGCATAGCTGGTGAGTAATGGCCGCTCCCATGTGAGGAACTGGGCCAACCGCATCTGGTGGAACACCGGCCAGTTGCCTTGGCATGCCGCGCGTCCACCCTCATTGTTGGTGCGCTGAAACTGATCCCATTCATGACGCACAATAGCCTCGCGCAGTTCATCATCAGTCAGTTCGTTGGTCATCGACGTTCCTTTCACTGATACCTCCCTCTGATGAGGGAGGTGGCACGGCGAAGCCGTGGCAGAGGGAGCTTGAATCTACAAACTTTTAAGCACCGGATCATCAGAGGCGATGTGGTCCTCGACATACGGGCGCTGCCATTCGAGGAAGGTCTCGCCGGACGTGGTCAGGTGTTCGCGTTTGAGTTCCTTGACGATATCCACCGCAATCTGCTCCACAATATCGTTGATTTTCTCGATTGCTGGAGCCGCGCCCTTGCCGCCTTCGCCAAATCCGGCCCCGCCATAGCAGGCTGCCGAACTCAATCGCATCACGGTTTCCAACTGTTCGCCCACGTTCGGCAACAGCGCGAACATCGAGCCAGACAGCTTGCGCAATGCTGCGAACTGCCACTTGTAATACGGCATATAGCCCACCACCATCGGCACGTTAACCAGGAACACCAACGAGGCGGTGGCCTGCACGAACTCGTGGATGGACAGCCATGCGGCCGCGCCGTCGCCGCGCTTCAACGAACGCGGCAGATTATATTGACCGGCCTGGGCGATCATGCCGAGTCGCTTGGAGATCAGCGCGAGCCGCACATCGTCGGGCATGTTCTTGAACCCTTGGCGCGTCTTGGAAAACAGACCGGTGGGATCGGCGAACACCTCGCCATTGGTGGCGGCGGCCAAGGTCGATTCCTGAAGCATTAGCCACTCATGCGGCGCGGTCTGCGCCGGCGCAGTGTGATACCCGGTGATCGACTCAAAGAAGTCACCGATGCGGAACACGCCGTCACGGCGATTCGCGCCCTGTGCGCGCGGCGTGACGGGGGAGAGCGGTGCATCAATCGGAGTCGTCATCGCTTCCGCCACATCAGAGGACGCCGCGCCTGACTCGGCAGTGGCGGTATCGTGCGTAGCGGTGCCGGGGGTGGGTGCGTTTGCCGCATCGGGTATGACGGTGGAGCCTGCACCTGCGGAGGGGAATGCTCCGGAAGCATCGGACCTGGCATGCGCCTCGAACGTCACGCGGCCTTGCGCATCCACGCTGAACTTGCGCGGCAGTGCCTCGTAATCGACCTCAAGTTGCTCGCCGATCGCCGCGTAATCCTCATCCGTAAGCCACAGGCAGAAGCGCGGGCCGAAATCGTGGTCCTGCGAATACGCATCATCGAATCCGAGCCATGACCCACCAGACCGGCGGCGATACGCCCGGCATACTGCGGATACTTCGCCGCAATCATCGGCTTGCCCATCTGCGTCCAGAACGCGCGGGCCAGCTTCAGTCCGGACACCGGGCATGCGGAAACGGCCTCGGCCGCGCCCGCAGAACCGGTCGACACCGAAACGGTGGATGGGGAAGATGCCGCGTTCGCACCGGTCTTGCCCTGTGCCGGGCTGTTCGGCAGCCGCGAGCCGGACTGGGGCAGCGCGCCTGCATCGCCGGCAACACCTGCATTGTCAACCGTCACCCCGGCCTGCGCCGCCGCTTCCTCGGCCTGCCGCAGATTGTCGGCGGTGATACGCCAGTAATCGGTGTCCTTGCCGTAACATTCCTCGATCACGGCCAGCGCATGCCGGTATCCAGTAACCGCATCCGCATACCGTCTCTCGGCAAAGCACACCTGCGCGAAGCCCGCCAGTGCGGAGGCATAATGCGCGGAATGTTCCAGATGGCCGGTGCGATAGATTTCCAGCGCCTTGGCTGCATGCCAATGCGCGTCCTCCAACTTGTGTTCGGTCAGCAGGGTCAACGCCAGATTCGTGTGCGAGCTGGACACGTCGATATCCGCGTCCGGGTTCACGCTCGAGGCTTCGATAATGCGCAGCGCTTCACGCAACTCCAGTTCCGCCTTGTCGGGCCGATTCGTCTCGCTGTAGAGCATCGACAGATTGTTGTGCAGTGCTGCGAGCCTACGGTCGGTGGGCGCCAGCGAATGCCGGCAGACACTCTGCGCCTGATGATACAAATCCTCGGCCTGATCGTATTGTTTGGCCGCGCGCATCGAGGTGGCGCAATTGATTAGCGTGGTGGCCCACGCCTCGGATGTGCCGGTGGTCAAGCCCATACGAGCGGCCAGTTCCAGCGCTCGCTGCACAATCCACTGATTCTCCTTGTGTCGACCTTGCGAGCGATAGAAGCCCATCGTTTCGTTGAGCACGGTGAGCAGTCCGGCCTCGTCGCCGGCGTTTTCCGCGTCCACCATCGCCTGTTCCAAGTACGGGCCGGCTTCGGTGGCGGCCGTGTGGCAATCGAAAATCGCGTCCAGTCCGTTCAGGAATTGTTGGGTATCAAAGGTTGCGGGCGATTGATCGGCATCGTCCGCAACCTGGTTCGCCGTGGAATCGGCACCTTGTGCTGCGGCCGCCGCATCGGTGTCGTCGGCATCGTCTGGACCATGCGCGAATTGCGCGGCGAATTGTTTGAGCAGTGCTTCCTCATCCATACCGCCAGACCTCCCTGAATCGTGTCTGATTTCAGTCTATTAATACTGTGAACAAACACGTCAGGGAGTTTGCTGTGAGCTTGGTCTCAGTCCACCTTGGTTTCGCGCAAGCGGTGAATGGCGTCGGTATCGGTTTCGCAGCGCCACGAGTAGAAGGCCAGCAGCCCTACGGCAAGCAGAGCCAGCGGCATACCGCCCAGGCCGGTATAGCGATAGTTCATCGAGAAGGTGGTGAGCATCGCGCCGCCGACAATCGAGCCGATGGCATTGCCGAAGTTAAACGCCACCTGTACAGCCGCGCCGGCGATCAGCTCGCCGCCGCCCTGGCCGGCTTCGGTCATCAGCAATTGCTGTGGAGCGGAAGTAAAGAACAATCCGATGGCGATCCAGAACGTCAGTACAGCGGTCATCGGCTGATTACCCGGAGTGATAAGCACCAGCAACAAGCCGAGGCAGGAGATGGACTGACCTATTGCGGCCGCGCCGGCATGCCTCCAATGGTCGGTCAGACGACCTCCAAGCAGACCGCCGATGACCATACCAAAGCCGGCAAGCATCATCAGCATCGGCACCAGGGAAGACGACCATCCGCCGGTTTTCTGCAGCCAAGGGGAGACGTAGCTCCACCAGCAGAACACACCGGCATTGCCGGTGAACACGGCGGCCAAAATCACCCACGGGCCACGGCGGGTGAGGAACTTGAACTGACCGGCGATGCCTGCGTCCTTGATCGGTGCAACGTACGGAATCCACGCCGACGCCAGCACAATCGTCATTGCCGCCCAAGCGGCCAAAATGCCGAAGGCAAGACGCCAGGAAAGGAACTCGGCCATCAAGGTGCCCGCCGGTACGCCGAGCATATTGGCCACGGTCTGTCCGGTGACCATCACGGATACGGCCTGCGCCTCCTTGCCTTCCTCCGCCAGAGTCTTGGCGATGAGTGTGGCTGTGCCGAAGAATGCGCCGTGCGGCAGGCCGGCGACGAATCGTGCGACGACCAGCATGGCGGCATTGACGGAGAATGCGGAAGCCAGATTGCCCACCAAGGCAATCACCATAAACAATATGATGAGGTCCTTCGGCGGCACCTTGCGGCCGAATACCAGAATCAGTGTGCCGAAGCACACGCCGATCGCATACGCGGAAATGTAATGGCCTGCGGTGGGGATGTCCACGCCGGTGGCGGCCGCGGCCTGCGGCAGAATGCCCATCATCACGAACTCGGCGGCACCGAGAATGAACGCGCCCGAAGCCAGTGCAAGCAGACTCTTCTTCATGGTTCCTCTAATTACTTCAGTATTACTTACAAAAACAGTGCGGCAATCGATTGATTCGAGCGATATATTACGGTGGTCCGCCAACAAATACGGGGGCTTGCCGTGATGTGGTTTGTCGCTGTGTGCGGCGGGTTGTTTACCGCTGTTCGATCGCTTGGTTTGATTGTTGGGACAGGAAACGAAAAACCGGATTGCTGATTTCTCAACAATCCGGTCCAGTTGTCGGGCTGGCGGGATTTGAACCCGCGGCCTCTTCGTCCCGAACGAAGCGCGCTACCAAGCTGCGCTACAGCCCGTTTGGCAACAGATGTAGATATTACATTGTGGTGGTGGACAATGCAAATCGGCATGTCGCGAGTGTTGCGTGATGGTGGATTCGCCATGTGTACAGGTCTCTCAAGCCTTGTGCAGGGCCGGTTTTGCGTCATGTGAGCGGGTGTTCAGATGGCCGTGCGGTCTGCCGGGCTCATAATCGCCGGCCTTGCGTACACTGATGAATCATGGCTGAAGTTGTCGAAAATACCGAAAACACTGAGAATGAAACCCCGGCCGTCCCGCAGATGAGCACCGTCGAACGTGCGGAAATGCTGCTCAAGCAGGACGCCACCATCCGCGAGAAGATCAAGTCCGGTGCCACGCTGGACGAAGCCGTGGACCCCTCCAACAAGGAGTTCGGCCCGCTGGCCCACCCCGAGCAGGTGCAGATGCGCGTGGCCAAGCGCGCGATGATGCTTGAGGCCGGCATCGCCCCCTACCCGGTGCACTTGGACGTCACCGACACCATCGAGGCGGTCCGCGCCAAGTATGACGGCAAGCTCGAGGCTGGCGAAGAGACCGAAGACATGGTCGGCATTGCTGGCCGCGTGCTGTTCCTGCGCAACGCGGGCGGCCTGTGCTTCGTGCAGCTGTCCGCCGGTGACGGCACCAAGATTCAGGGCATGATCTCCAAGAAGGAGATTGGCGCCGATTCGCTCAAGCAGTTCAAGCAGCTCGTCGACCTTGGCGATCACCTGTACCTCAAGGGCCGCGTCATCGCCTCCAAGACCGGCGAGCTGTCCGTATTCGCCACTGAGTGGGCTATCGCCTCTAAGGCCCTGCAGCCGCTGCCGGCCCTGCACAAGGACCTGAACGAAGACACCCGCACCCGCAAGCCGTACATCGGCATGATCGCGGACGAGAACATCCGCAACATGGTGCGCAACCGCTCCAAGGCCGTGGCCTCCCTGCGCCGCACCTTTGACGACCACGACTTCCTCGAGGTCGAAACCCCGATGCTGCAGACCCTGCACGGTGGCGCGGCCGCCCGCCCGTTCACCACGCACATGAACGCCTTCGACCTTGACCTGTACCTTCGCATCGCCCCGGAACTGTTCCTCAAGCGCTGCCTGGTCGGCGGCATCGATCGCGTGTTCGAAATCAACCGTGACTTCCGCAATGAGGGCGTCGACGCCACGCACGCCCCCGAATTCACCATGGTCGAGGCCTACCAGGCCTATGGCACCTATGATTCCATCGGCCAGCTGGTCAAGGAGCTCGTGCAGAAGACCGCCATGGACGTCTACGGCTCGCACAAGGTCACCCTGCTCGACGGCACCGAATACGACTTCGGCGGCGAATGGAAGACCATCAGCATGTACGACT
>OGOE01001504.1_pt1 | contig 14124 bp, 15 predicted proteins | sample 1552611 | NCBI WGS metagenome assembly OGOE01 (sample SAMEA2580129, study PRJEB22360) | human gut metagenome | biome: human gut; feature: human-associated habitat; material: faeces | place: Denmark | collected 2008/2010
CCTGCCATATCCTTGATACAGATAGAATCTGCACCTGCTTCTTCGATTCTCTTTGCATAGTCGATGTAGTACTGTTCTGTAAATACTTCACCGAGTGTGTAAGAGATAGCTATCTGAGCGTGTGCGCCTTCCTTCTTGGCAGCCTTAACGGCTGTTTCGAGATTTCTTATATCGTTGAGCGCATCGAAAATTCTGATTATATCAATACCGTTTGCTACAGACTTCTGAACGAAATATTCCAGTACATCGTCAGCATAGTGACGGTAACCGAGCATATTCTGTCCTCTGAAGAGCATCTGTAACTTTGTGTGAGGCATTTCACGTCTTAATATACGCAGTCTGTCCCAGGGATCTTCATTCAAGAAACGTAAGCATGCGTCAAATGTAGCACCGCCCCAGCATTCAACCGAATGATAGCCCACCTTGTCCATTGTGGAAAGGATAGGGAGCATTTCTTCAGTAGTCATTCTGGTTGCGATAAGCGACTGATGAGCGTCACGCAGTACGGTTTCGGTAATTCCTACTTTTGCCATAACCTTTATTATTCCTTTCAGTCAAGAGTTACGCATTGATTGTTGCAATCAGTGTGCCTGTTTCAACAGACTGACCCTTTGTAACATTGATGCTTGCAATTGTACCGTCACAGCTTGCTACAACGTCGTTTTCCATCTTCATAGCTTCGAGAACTGCGATTACTGTACCGTTAGTAACCTTAGCGCCTACTGCGAGCTTAACGTCTACGATAGTACCGGGCATGGGAGCGTTTATCTTAACGCCGCCCTGTGCGCCTGCGGGAGCAGCGGGAGCTGCAGCCTTCTTGGGAGCGGGAGCTGCTGCGGGTGCGGCAACGGGTGCTGCACTGCCGTCTGTTTCTTCAACGGTTACATCATAAGCTGTACCGTTTACTGTGATATTGTATCTTTTCATAACAAAAATCCTTTCTTATGTCGATTAATATACGAAGTTAACGTGCTTTTTAGCAGGAGTAACAACTCTCTTTGAAGAAGCCGCTTCAATTGCAGTAGTCAGTGCGGACTTTGTATCCTCGGCTGTGATAACTCTGTCAACATAGCCGTTAGCCGCAGCTGTGAATGCGTCAGCCTCATTTTCTGCATATTCCTGAGCCTGCTTTGCATTGTCTTCCGAAACACCGTTTAAGAATACAACTGCCGCTTCGGGAGTTGTGGGAGCAATAACAGCGTCTTCCCATGCAAATGTGAAGTCGCTTCCTGCCGCTGTGCTTGCGAGTGCAACATAAGCACTGCCGTAAGCCTTGCCTGTTACAACTGCAATCTTTGCCGTTGTAGCTGAAGCATAAGCCTGTGCGAGCTTTGCACTGTCACGGATGCTTCCTGCAAGCTCAGCCGCACTTGACTTTTCAAAGCCTTCACTGTCAACGAATGTAACAACGGGAATCGAATAAGCGTCGCAAAGAGTAACGAAACGTGCAATCTTTGCGCTGTCGTCGGCTGTAAGCTTTGCACCGTTGTTTGTACCAACAAAGCCTGCTGTTCTCCAGTTGAGGCTTCCTATTGCGGTAACCGCAGATGTACCGAACTGCTTGTAAAGCTCAATAACGCTTTCCTTGTCGGCTACCGAGCTGATAAGCTCGATGCCCTTGAGGTCTGCCGATACAGTCGCATCGTTTTCCATATAATAATCGTTTCCTGCTGTTTCAAGATTGTTCGCAGGGAGAACGGATAATAACTGCTTAGCCTTAGCTATAGCTTCATCGCTGTCCTTTGCAAGAATAGCCGCTACACCTGACTTTGCGGCATTCTCGGCTGTACCCGCACCTGCCGTCTTATCATCGGCTGTAAAAGGTGCTGTCATGAACAGTTCTGATTTTTCTGTCATAATGACCACATCAGCCATACAAGCTATCATAGCGGCTGTGCCTGCGCAAAGGCCGTCTACTACAGCTATCTGGGGAACAGCACCCGAAAGTGCCGCACTCATCTTGGCTATCTCGCCGTATGCACCGAGTGTCTTCATACCTTCCTTGATATCTCCGCCCTTTGAGTCAAAGATACCGATAACAGGAGCGCCGTTCTTAAGTGCCAGCTCGTAAACTTTCTTGATTTTGAGAGCTGCCGCAGTGTTTACCGCACCTGCGTTAACGCTTGTGTCCTGAGCGTACGCATATACGACTGCTCCGTCAACATAGCCGTAACCGCTTACAACGCCTGTCTTTTCACCGTTTGCTCCGACAAATTTGCCAAGCTCGACAAAGCTGTCCTCGTCAAACAGAGAGATGAGCTTGTTTGCAGCTTCGCTTGCGGCTGTCTGCTCCATTTCAGCAATTGTTTTCTTCATTGCCAGAATTCCTCCGTTCTCGCTTTTCTGTGAAGCGGTAAGCTGCTGAAACAAGCGCCGCCCGCCGTTGTATAATTATGCCCGTGGGCACATCATATTCAAGTATAATTATAGCGCATTTCAGCTTTAATAACAAGCGAAATTCGCTATTTTTTGCAACTTTTATGAGATGTGAAAAAATTATCAATGTCTGAGATGTGATTATCGTTGTTTTGCACAAAACCACGTTTCAGAAGTTCGTTCCAAACCGTTTCCGACTGCATATTTACGGTACACCTATTTATATAGTGATTGAGTGCGTAGTTCATAGCCGTTCTCATAAGTCCGTCAACAAGCATTATGTACGGTGTTTCAAGAGTTTCGACAAACAGCGTTTCACCGTCTGTGGTGCAGGTAATAGCTCCTACCGGGGCGCCGTCATCCTTTGCCTCAAACACCAGCTTGTCGGAAATGTCCTTGTTTCTCAGTATCGTTATCATTTTCTTGCCGTTCTCTTTGCCGATTTATCGCTTGAAACCAGTGCTTTCAGTCCCTTTAACTCTTCTGCGGTAAGGTCTGCCCATTCGCCCGGCTTCAGCATACCGAGCTTTACGTTTCCGACAGCGTTTCTTTTAAGACGCACTATCTGCAATTTAACCGCTTCGCACATCTTTCTTATCTGTCTGTTCTTGCCCTCTGCGATTGTAAATTCAAGCACGGTCCTGTTTTCTTCTTCGGTCAGAACCGCAACAGTGCAGGGAAGCGTAACCCCAGTGTCGATCTTTACGCCTGACGCAAGCGTTGTCAGCTTGTCATCTGTTACCTCGCCCCTTACTGTAACACGGTAACGTTTCTTTATATGACGGGACGGGTGCATAATGGCGTTTGCAAGTGCGCCGTCATTTGTGAGTATCAGCAGTCCCTCGGAATCCTTGTCAAGTCTGCCGACAGGGTAAACACGCTCGTCGATATCGTCGAGCAGGTCGGTAACTATCTTTCTGCCGTGCGTATCCGCCATAGTGGTCACATAGCCTCTCGGCTTATACAGCTTTATGTATCTGAGCTGTGTATCGTTCGTGGCTATCTTTTCGCCGTTTACTGTAATAATATCGCTCTTGGGATCTGCCTTGTCGCCTATGGAAACAGGTCTGCCGTTTACCTTTACACAGCCCTGTTCAATATATTCCTCGGCTTTTCTGCGTGAGCAGTAGCCGCTGTCTGCTATTATCTTCTGTAATCTCACTTTTTCCATTGTTCCTATAGTCCTTTCATATTCCGTTCAAGTGCAGTCAGCGTGTAAGCAGTCCTGCAATGAATTTATATATCACGGTAAAAAAATCCGTTTTCTGTTCAGTCTGTACACGGCTTTCAGTCGCTCTGAGGTCAGCCGTTGCAATAGCCTTTCCGTTCAGCTCATAGCATATTTTCCCGACTTTATCGCCTGCGGATAATCCTGCATAAATAAATCCGGGCAGATAAATCTTGACCGTTACTTTTTCTTTCTGCTCATCGCAAAGCGGCAGTTTCACACTGTCGCACTTTACGCCGACTGTTTCCTTATCCGATCCGATCACAGGCAGTACAAGCCGTGACGAATCATAAGTAAAATCGCACATCTTTACCTTTTCAAAGCCGTAATCCAGCATTTTTGTGTGGTCGCTCCAGTCGTTCGGGGCATTCAGCGTTACCGCTATAAGTTTCACACCGTCACGCTCGGCACAGCTTACAAGCGTTCTTCTCGCACTGTCGGTAAACCCTGTTTTTACACCGATACAGCCGTCATAGCTTGTGAGCAGTTTGTTGGAATTTACAAGCCACCGCTCGTTTACCGGGTTTCCGAATGCCACCTTTGCTTTTGGCAAGCCACATATTTTTGCAAAGTCTTTATTGTTCATCGCCTCCCGTGTAAGCAAGGCAAGATCATAGGCACAGGAATACTGACCGTCTGCGTCAAGCCCCGACGGTGTGACAAAGTTCGTATCGTTCATACCGATTTCTTCGGCACGTTTGTTCATAAGTTTTGCAAATTGCAATTTGCTTCCGGATATATTTACCGCCGCCGCATTTGCCGCATCGTTTCCCGAAGGCAAAAGCATACCGTAGCATAAAGCTCTGCGTGTTACAATATCGCCTTCCCGAAGTCCCATAGAGGTTCCTTCGACCTTTATGGCGGTCGGGTCTACCTCGAATTCCTTGTCGGACTCTCCTGCCTCAAGGGTCAGCAGAGCTGTCATTATCTTGGTTGTGCTTGCTATCTGTCTGTGTTCTTTTTCGTTCTTTGAAAAGAGAACCGTACCTGTATTCGCTTCAATCATTATCGCACTGACAGCCGATACTCCGATTCCGCTTTTATCGGTATTTTCAAGATAACACAGTTTTTCTCCGCTCTCGGCATAAACTGTCACAGTCGCAGTAACGGTAAAAATCACGGCAGCTGCGACAGATAGAATCTTTCTTTGCATAGCGTTGTCCTTTCCGCATAGTTTTGGTATATCTTATGCGAAAAGGACAGATGTTATTGCTTATTCTTCTGTTTTTTCTTCGGATTCTTCGTCATCCTTAGAGAAGATAGCCTTGATCTTGGAAATAAGGTCGGGTACGCCGCTGATTATACCGTCGATAGCACTGTTGCCGGTTGCACCAAGCTCAAGCATTTTAACGTCGCCGTCACGCTGTACTACGATAAAAGCCTGCGGATTTATCGTGATGCCTGCACCGCTTCCGCCTGCAAATACTTCCTTGGGAGCTTTTGTGGGCAGGTCTGAGCCGCCGGCAACGAAGCCAAAGCTTACTTTTGATACGGGGATAATTATTGTTCCGTCGGGAGAAGTGATAGGGTCGCCTATTATAGTGTTTACGTCAACAAGCTCTCTTATCTTCTCCATAGAAGTTCCCATAAGTCCGTTGATTGGATGCTGTTCTGCCATTTTGATTTCCTTTCCGAAAGCTCACGCTTTCTCTGCTTTTGGCTTTGTTTTGCTTTCAGCCGTTGCAGTTTTATTTACATTCTTTGAATTTATCTTCAAATATAATTTTGCTGTTCTGAATAAAAGCCATAAAGCGCAGCCTATGGCTGTTCCGAGCCTCAGTTTTACTTTGCACGAAAGCTCGTACTCCGTTTTTCCTGAATTGAAATCTGCTGAAATGTCTATCTTTTTAACGTCAAGCTTTACCGCTTCATATAGTAGTGCTATTGCGGTATAAACGATCCAGTTTATCTTGCCGTAATTCATCGCCGCCTGCGCCGCATCCTCGCCGCTTGCCGTTATAAACAGATAAAAGTTGGTTACACGGATATGGCTGATAAGCCGTTTAACGGGTTTTGAAGCAGATGAGATGAGCTGTTTTACAAATTCAATCGTTTCGCCGATGTCGCCGCTCAGCCCGAGCTTTGACAAAAGACCGCCATCGTTGTTGTCTGCATTTTTTTCGATTTTACCCGTTTTTTTTGCAGAGCTGTTCTTGCCGGACTTGTCAGCGTCGTTTTTATTTGTTTTTTCAACAGATTTCGCGTCATCTGTTGAAACAGACTTTCTTTTATTGTCCGTATGTTGCTTTTGTTTTTTCTGCTTTTGCTTTTTCTGCTTTTCGTCCTCCGGAGAAACAGAGAAAATCGTTATACCGGCGTATTTTATTTTTATCCTTGTTTCATCGTTAAGGTGCACGTTTACTGTTACCGACAGCATGAGAGCAAGTACGATGATGAGCAATATATCTATGAAAATAAGCCAGCCCATAAGCCCTCCGTTTTTGCCCGTATCCTGTCGGTAAAAGTATCCGCAGAGAAAAGCAATTTATTCCTCGTTTGCGCCGATATCATCAGCGGTATCGTCACCGTAATCGATATCCTGCTGTAATGCGCCAAGCTCATTCAGGTTCAGCTGACCGTCCTCATCGGGAAGGCTCGGAAGCTGTGCCAGACTTTCAAGCTTGAAGCAGCGCAGAAAGTTGTCTGTTGTCTTATATGTGATAGGTCTGCCGGGCAGTTCAAGTCTGCCTGCCTCGTATAAAAGTTCACGGTCAACAAGAGTGTTTATAACGCCCGAACTGTCAGTACCTCGTACCTGTTCGACAAACGCTTTTGTAACAGGTTGATTGTACGCAACGACTGCTAGCACTTCAAGTGCCGCAGGAGAAAGTCGTGACTGACGCTTGTTTTCCATTGCACGTTTTATATAAGGTGCGTATTCTTCTCTTGTCGCAAGCTGATACGAGTTTTCAAGCCGCAGTACTCTTATCGCACTTCCGGACACATTGTATCTTCTTTCAAGCTGGTCGATAAGCTTTGATACCGTTTCCGGCTCGATGCCGCTTGCTTCGCTCAGCCTGTCAAGTGAAATCGGTTCACCCGATGCAAACAGCAGAGCTTCGATTATACAAAGTGATTCGTTGTAATTCAATTATCCGCCGCCTCGCTTTCATCCGGTTCTCCGAAAGAGAATTCTTCTTCTATTTTATCCTTAGGCACAAAGTGAAGATATTTGTTGTCATCGGTAAACTTTATACGGCTGTTCTTCGACAGCTCTAAAAGTGCCAGAAACACAGCTACGCAGTCCGATCTGGACTGACCCTTATATAACGAATTTACTTCAACCTTATGACCGTCATTTATACGCTTTAACACATATACTATTTTTGTGAATACGCTGACAAAGCTCTTTGCGATGGCAGGCTTTACATGAGGCACGGCTTTTCGTACCGCATCCTTGTAGTTTAAGTTCGACATTGCCAGAAAAAGCTCGTCCGGCTCGTGTATGCCGAGATATGCCTTGTTTTCTTCCACCTGTACGGGCGGACGCACGAACACATCATCGCCTACCCAGCTTTGCTGTAGCTGCAATGCTATCTGCTTGCACATAGCGTATTCTATCAGTACGCCCTGAAGTTCTTTCTTCATTTCTTCCGCTTCGTGCTTTGGCAGAAGTGCGGCTGACTTTATGTAGATAAGCCTTGCCGCCATTTCGAGAAATTCGCCCGCTATTTCTATATCGGCCTGCTTCATTCGGTCAAGATACAGCATAAACTGTTCGAGCAGAAGGGAGATCTCTATATCGTAAATGTTCAGCTTATGCTTTGCGATAAGGCTCAGCATAAGATCGAGCGGCCCTTCATAGACCTCCAGCTTGAATTTCAGTTCCTGCATTTCTTATGCTCCGAGAGGTACGAGCGGAACGAAAGAGGTTGTAAAATCAAGAAAGCTCATAACCGCATTGTCAAGGAAGTTCAGCGGTGCATTAAGTACACCTGTCCAGCAGATAGCAAGTACGGCAAGCATTATATACTGCTCGTACTGCATCAGCTTGAAATATGTTCTTTCCTTTAAGAATACGAGCATTATTCTTGAACCGTCCAAGGGCGGTATGGGGAGCAGGTTGAACACTGCAAGCGAAACGTTGATGCTTGCCGCCATATCAAAAGCGTAGTAAACATATGCTACAACATCGGGATTTGAAGCACCGAAGAAGAACCATACAAGCTTTCCGATAAGTACGAAAATGTATGAGAGTATAACATTGGATAAAGGTCCTGCCGCCGCAGTCAGTGCCATGAACGTTCTTGCGGAAACCTTTCTTGCTCTGACGGGGTTTACGGGTGCGGGCTTGCCCCAGCCTAGTCCGACAGTAAGCATACCTATAGTACCCCAGAGATCCCAGTGCCTTATCGGGTTCAGCGTGATTCTGCCCGAATGAAGTCCTGTATCGTCGCCCAAAAGATATGCCGCAAAGCAGTGTGCGCATTCATGTATCGGTATGGCAATAAGCAGGATCACCGCATAAGCGAATATAGTGATGATAATGCTCCGCTGATCGCCAAGACTGTTCATTATATCAAGTAACATAGATTTTCCTTTCACATTTGAAAATTACCGCTATTAAGGCAGTATATTCATATTCTATTATACACTATTACCGCCGCATTTGCAACTGTTTTTTGCTTTATGTCTTATTTTCGGCTGTCATACGGCGGTTATGCGATAAATTATTATAGGGGATAAAAATAAACCGCTCATTAAGAGCGGTCGGAATTATTTCTTATCTTTCTTTACATTGATTTCGGGAATAGCCACATTGTCGTAATTTACCGGCTCTTCGTCTGTTTTCTCGGTATCGCTTTGTTTTTGCTCTTTTGCGTATACCTCCGGAAAAGCGAGATTGTCATAAAGAACATTGTAGTTTTCCTCCGAATGTCCTGCTTTACCATTCATTTTTTCTTTTTTCTTTTTCTGCTTGTCTTTATCTTTGCCGAACATATAAATCCCTCCAAAAAGCAAACCGCCGTAGGTTTACAGCATATTTATAAAGAACGTGATGGTGATACTGTTGAGAAAATCCGCAAACAGACTGCCTATAAGCGGAACAAGGAGATACGCCTTTACAGACGGTGCATACCTCTGACATATAGCCTGCATATTAGCCATTGCATTTGGTGTTGCGCCCATACCGAAGCCGCACATACCGGCTGTCAGTACTGCCGAGTCATAATCTCTGCCCATAATTCTGTATACGACAAAATAGGAATACAGGAACATCAGCAGTACCTGTCCGCCGAGCATGATTATCAGCGGTAATGCAAGGTCGGCAAGCTGCCAGAGCTTCAGTGTTATCATTGCTATTCCGAGAAATAACGACAGGCATATACCGCCGAGGTCGTTTATTTCGCCCATATGAATAGTGATCTTGCCCGTGTATTCGCCGATATTACGCATAAGAGCGGCAACAATCATCGCACCGATGTATATCGGGAACGTCATTCCCGTCATAGTCAGCAGGTAGGAGATTACCGTGCCTGCGCCGACAGCGAGTACAAGCTGATATACGGCGGGAGCATACATAGAGAAGTGACGCTCGTGCTTCTTGCCTTCTTCGACAAGCAGGCTGTCATCTTCGGGTACGACTGTCTTTAATAGGTCGTGCTTTACTATAAGCCGTCTGCCGATAGGTCCTCCGATAAGGCTTCCTGCGACAAGTCCGAATGTAGCCGCCGCAGTACATAGGGTGGTAGCGCCCGATACTCCGAGATCCTCAAGAACAGGACCGAATGCACCTGCCGTACCGTGACCGCCGACCATAGGAATCGAGCCTGTACACATACCTATAAGCGGATCGAGTCCGAGCAGATTTGAAAGTCCGAGTGCGGCGAAGTTCTGTCCGATTATCAGCAGTATGACCAGTATCAGAAATACTATCATTGACTTTCCGCCGCTTTTGAGGACTTTAAGGTTTGCCTGGAAGCCTACAGAGGTGAAGAACAGTACCATACAGACTTCTTTCAGTGTATCATCAAAGCTGACGTCTGCAAGACCCGTGCCGTGCAGGATGCAGGTGAGTATCGCAAACAGCAGACCGCCTATAACGGGTGCGGGAATGCAGAACTTTTCAAGGAAATGTATCTTTTTGCGCAGAAATGCGCCAAGCACCAGGACAAGCACAGCTATTGCTACTGTCTGATACATATCAAGTACTATGCTCATCTTGTTACTCCGTTTCTACGTTTATTCCGTTTTCGCCGTAATACTCGGCGGCACCCGGATGAAACGGGATATTGATGCCGTTGACAGCTGATTTTCTGTCGGTTACGATATTTACGGGAAGTGCGTTTTGTATGGTTTCCGAGTTATCGAAAATCGCCTTTGTTATCGCTTTCACTGTGTCCTTAGGGCAAGAATTTCCTGCAAGCAGTACAGCGGTAACACCTATAGTCTTGACGTCTTCGGTCTGACCGTTGTAAGTGCCTGCCGGTATCGTGCAGGCAGAGTAGTAGCCATAGGAGCTTACAAGGTTGTCTATCTTGTCGCTGTCAAGCGAAACAAGACGTGCAATGCCCTTGTCGCAGAGTGATTTTACAGTAGGATTAGGTGCGCCGATAGTGCAGAAAAATGCGTCAATAGTGCCGTTTTCAAGCTGACTTGCAGCATCCTTGTAATCAAGGTTTACCGTCTTTATCATATCCTCGGCAATGCCGTATGAAGTCAGTATCTGCCTTGCGTTATGCGCAGTACCCGATTCTTCTTCACCGATGCTTACAGTCTTTCCTTTAAGATCCGAAACGCTTTTTATATCACTGTCACTGCGTACTGTGATCTGACAGCTTTCGGTGAACAGTCCTGCTACTGCGCCGAAATCATGGTATTCTTCGGTAAAGCCGTTTCTGCCGTTCCACGCATCGTCTATTATGTCGGTCTGAACCACTGCCATCTGAAGATAGTTTTCCGAAAGCAGACGCATATTTGCGGCAGAGCCTGCCGTTCTTTTTATATTGATATTGTAGCTTTCAAGCGAATCTATAGCGTTCAGTTCACTGCCGAAAATGTAGTAATTTCCGCCCTCAGCCGCCGTGCCGATTCTCACTTTGTCGCTTAGGTCGCAGCCGCCGCATAAAAGCAATATGGCGGTGCATAACAGCGGTATCAAGAATTTTTTCATTTTTCACCTCAGGTTATATTGTATAAAAGATATTGTAGCAAGAATTTATTGTAATGTCAAGTAGGAGAAGTTGACGGTTGAGGGGATATGTGGAAGATGTTTTGATATGTTTATTGAATTCGTAAAAATCACAGTAAAATAAACCCAAAGACCTCTACAAATTTTTACTGAGATGTCGGTTATTAGTTTTCATCCCCCGAGATAAACCCTGAAATTCCTCTCAAGCAACGTTTTCACGAGCTCCTTGTTGCTCTTTATCCTGTGCTGTGTTTCAATTCCGTAGGCACTGTCAAAGTCGGTGCTGTGCAGATCGCTTCCTGTGGTGATAACCGTATCTTCGTTGCCGAAAACACGGATTGCTTTTTCGTTTTCAATATCACGGTTTCCTCTGTTGTAGCCCTCAATTCCGTCAACTATCGAAATATCCGGTACTTCATCTGGATTTTTTATGTAATCTCTGTCACGGAAAGGATGAGCGTAAGCTATAAATCCGCCGACTGAGTGAATTTCTTCCGCCCATGTTCTGAGGTCTGCGTTGCGCAGAAAAGGACGTGATAAAAGAAATTCCGGCTCAAAGCCGTAGGCTAAAAATTCCTTGCCGTTACCGTAGCCTTCTTCAATGCCGAAAAACAGGTCAAAATCAAGTTTTGCGGCGATTTTTCTGCCGTTCGTGTATGCCTTGCTGTATTGCATAATAAGCTGTTCCCACGGCAGAGAACGTGAAACACAGGTGTTGCCTCTTATGAAATGGTTTGTTACAACAGCACCCGAAAAACCGATTTTTACATACTGCTTTATCATATCTTCTACCAAGCTTACAGCGCAGGCACTGCCTTCTTTGGTGTGCATATGCAATTCGTATCTGTATTTCATAATGTGTACTCCTTTTGTTTTGCAATTTGTTATAGGTATATTGTAGCACATTTCGGCGGATTTGCAAAGGGAGAGAATGTGCGGGTTAAGTAAAGTCGCACAGCAGGAATGAATAATACAAAAAGAAAAGTCCCTCTTACGAGCGACTGTATGAAAAAAAGCTTTAAAAGGAATCAAGTATGATTTTTGGATTTTGCTGTGTTGATCGAAGCTATAAGGATACGTTTTATTTCAAGACAGTCTGTAAGCAAAGAAACGCTTGATTTTTCATCGATATATTCTGATTTATAAAGTAATTTAATCCAATATTCAGTTTCTGCTGTTTCTTTTAATGCTATATGCATTTTTGAAATAAAGTCTTTCTTACTTTGTGCAAATCTACTTTCAGCAACATTAGCACCTATAGATGTTGAACTTTTTAGTAATTGTTTTGACATAACAAATTCTTTCTTATCTATTAACAATTTATAGATTTCTATAATTAGCACTGAGAAATTTTCGCATTTTACATATATAATGCTTTTATTCACTTTATCACCTCATTAAAAGCATTGACATATATCCTCTTTTATAAACTCTTAATAAATAAACTTTTCACTATTGCTTGCAATAACTTAACCGAATTATGACTTTAGTCCATAATTCCCTTAACAAAAAAGAGACCGTTTGGTCTCTTTTTTACTATTCTTGATTTGCAAGTCTCTTGTAGTTGTTTAATCTTTCAATAGCATCAGCATGTGTCTTTTCAAATAATTGATCAGCCACTTCTGGGAATGCTTTAGCAAGAGATGCATATCTTACTTCACCCATTAAGAATTCTTTAAAGTCACCCTTAGGTTCTTTAGAATCTAAGGTAAATGGATTCTTTCCTTCAGCTTTTAATGTTGGGTTATATCTGTATAATGACCAGTATCCACAATCAACAGCCTTCTTAGCTTCTGCTTGAGAATTTGTCATCCAGATTTAATACCATGGTTAATACATGGAGCATAAGCTATTATTAATGATGGTCCATCATAGCTTTCAGCTTCTGCAATGGCTTTAAGTGTTTGATTCTTATCAGCACCCATACAGATTTGAGCTACATATACATAACCATAGCTCATTGCCATCATACCTAAATCTTTCTTCTTAGTTCTCTTTCCTGATGCAGCAAACTTAGCTATTGCAGCAGTTGGAGTAGCTTTTGAAGATTGTCCACCAGTATTTGAGTAAACTTCTGTATCAAATACTAATATGTTTACATCTTCACCAGAAGCTAATACATGGTCAACACCACCGTAACCGATGTCATAAGCCCAACCGTCACCACCAAGGATCCATTGAGATCTCTTAACTAGGTAGTCTTCTCTAGATTTTATACTTTCTATTAAAGCTTTTGCTTCTTCGTTTTCTGGTTGAGCGTTGTTTAATAATTCAACAACTGCTTTAGAAGCTTGTACTGAAACAGCACTATCTTCTTTAGCATCTACCCAAGCACCTAATACTTGAGAACATTCTTCAGAACCACAAACGTTCATTAAAGCTTTCATATCATCTTCTAATTTATTTCTCATTTGTTTAACTGCAAGTCTCATACCTAAACCATATTCAGCATTATCTTCGAATAAAGAGTTTGCCCAAGATGGACCTTTACCTTCATGGTTGCAAGTATATGGAGTTGAAGGTGCAGAACCACCCCAAATTGATGAACAACCAGTTGCATTAGCTATCATCATTCTATCTCCGAATAATTGAGTTACTAATTTGATGTATGGAGTTTCACCACATCCAGCACATGCACCACTGAACTCGATAAGTGGTTGTTTAAATTGACTTCCTTTAACACTGTTAGGGTTCATTAAGTCAACTTTTGGAGCAACTTTCTTAGTATCAACTGCAAATGCCCAGTTTTCAACTTCTTTTTCTTTTCCATTATTACTTTCCTTGACTCTTCCGTTGGATATATTATATAGTATGGAATTAGCTGCAATAAATAACACTCCTAATTGTGGAGCATACAAGCTACAATCTACAAGTCCTTGAATTATCACCATAACATTTAAAGCTGTTAATAAACATACATAATGATCGTATTTTTTATATATCCTCAGCAAATCACTAAAAATCTTAAGCTTAATAAATAAATATATACTAAAAGCTAGGATTCCTCCAGAAACTAAAAAAGTCAACCAAACATTATGGGAATGAATTACATTTCCATTATTATACATAAATTCAATTCCATGTTCTAAGGTTCCTAATGCTCCCCATCCTAACAACGGTTTAAGTAAAAACATTTCAATTGAGCCAAACCAAATATCATATCGAGAACCAAAAGAAGTTCTCACTTCCTCTATTACGGTTATTGAATTAATGCTTTTTTGTAAAAATACAAATGCTAATATTATAAATATAATGGTAACAATCATTATAATACACTTCTTAGTTTCTTTATTTTTCTCCACTAAAAAATAAGCTCCTATAGATGATAATAAAGCAATGAAGGCTCCTGTTGATTCTGTAAGTAATAATGAAGAAATCATAAGTACCA
>OGOE01001515.1_pt1 | contig 14015 bp, 13 predicted proteins | sample 1552611 | NCBI WGS metagenome assembly OGOE01 (sample SAMEA2580129, study PRJEB22360) | human gut metagenome | biome: human gut; feature: human-associated habitat; material: faeces | place: Denmark | collected 2008/2010
AAAAAGACAAGAAGGATACCAGTTAAAAGAAATAGAAAGAGTTTATAATTTGCTTCCGTTTGGCCAGAAAGTAGCAGACCAGAAGAGGGGAATCACGATGAACGAGACGGGGGTGTTTCTATGGAAGATTCTGGAAGAACCAAGACCGGAAGAAGAACTGATCAGCCTTGCTGCAGAGCATTATGGCATTGCAGGAAATGAAGAAAAAGAACAGCTGAAGAAAGATATTCTGGAATTCGTAAGTCAGCTTGAGAACCTTGGAATTCTAAGAAGAACATTTGCGGATCAATGGAGGAATGCAGAAAGTTCCTGCTATGCCGGGATGCAGATAGCCGGGATCAGGATTGGATTTCTCGGAGCGGAAGAGATGATACCGGAGAAGTTTCATGATTTTATGATAGATTTTTCGGAAAAATGGGATCAGATCATTGAATTTAAGGAGTATCCTCCGGGAAGCAGGCAGAATGGTCAGGTTCTGCTTCGGAATAAAGAACTGATCGTCAGTGAGTGGGAAGAGGGATATATACTGATATTTCCATCGATGAGCAGTATATATGAAGCGTATATGACAGAAGACGGAAGTTATGTGGAAATCTACTGTAGACGCCCATTTGGAGAAGAGGAGACGGATCAGCTGTTTCACGCAATCCGTATGTTCTATCTCTACCTGGCGCAAAAAAAAGGATATTATGCAGTGCATTCTGCTTCCATTCTATATAAGGGGAAAGCGTGGCTGTTCTCAGGACATTCCGGGATGGGAAAATCTACACATACAGCGATGTGGCATGAGCAGTTGGGAGTTCCATATCTGAATGGGGATCTGAATCTGATCGGAAGGAAAGATGGAAAAATGGTCGTCTGTGGAATCCCGTGGTGTGGTACATCGGAAATTTATACTACAGAAGATTATGAACTTGGCGGTATTGTGCTATTAGGACGAGATACAAAGGATCATGTGGAACCGCTTACCATGTATGAGAAGATCATGCGGGTGATGCAGCGGATGATCTCGCCGGTATGGAAAGAAGAACTGCTGGAGAAGAATCTGCAGTCTGCAAAAGAGATTGCAAAAGAGGTTCCGGTCTTGCATCTGTTCTGTACGAAAGAAATCAGTGCAGTAGAGACGGTGAAGAAAGAGATAGACCAACTTGGAGAAGCAAACGGTGTGAACAGTATGAACAGTACGGATAGTGCGAGATAGGAACAGGCAATATAAGGAGACAAAGAATTAAGATGAATGATAAAGTGCAGCTTATCAAAAAACATCTGAAAGATGGTACACTTCAGAAAATGTGGGTACAGACCCGGTGGATCTACCAATATGCCAGAAGGTACTGGAAAGCAATGGTTCTGTATACGGTGCTTGGACTTGCCGGAACGGGAGTATCACTGGCATCCAGTATGATCTCCAAGGATCTGGTTGATATCATTACCGGACATCAGACGGGAAAGCTTCTGAGTACATTTGTGGCGATGATCGGATTTTCCGTAGCCAATATTCTGGTGGGACAGGCATCGGGTTATGCTTCGACATTTATTAACCTGAAAGTCGATGCGGAGATTAAAAATGACATATTTGCCAAAATGCTGGTTACAGACTGGGAATCATTGACGGCGTATCATACCGGTGATCTGGTCACCAGGTGGAGTTCGGATGCATCGAATATCTCGAGCGGTATCCTGAACTGGATTCCGAACCTGATTATCTATACGGCGAAGTTCGTGAGTGCACTGTGGGTTGTAATCTATTATGATCCGACATTTGCCATCTTTGCACTGCTTGGTATTCCGTTCAGTGCATTGATGTCGAGACCGTTATTGAGGAGAATGCGCAACAATAATGAGCGGAGTGCGGCAATGAATGCGAAACTCTATGGATTTAACCAGGAGGCATTTTCAAATATACAGACGATCAAAGCGTTTGATATGATACATTTCTACATCGACAGGCTGAAAAATCTGCAGAAGGATTATATTAACATGCGTCTGGAATTCCAGAAGATGTCGATCCTGACCTCTGTGCTGATGTCAATCGTAGGTTTTGCAGTGTCATATAGTTGTTATGGATGGGGAATCTACAGAGTCTGGAGCGGAGCAATCAGTTACGGTACGATGACCATGTTCCTGTCTTTATCCGGCACACTGACGGCATCGGTAAACTCTCTGACAGGACTGATCCCGACTGCAATTTCGCTGACTATATCTGCGGGACGTCTGATGGACATCGTGGAGATGCCGCAGGAAGATTACAGTCAGGACAAAGAGGTGCGTGGATTTGCAAAAGAGTACCGTGTAGAAGGTATGGGACTGAAGATGGAGAATCTGGAATATACCTACCATAACGGAACGAATGTATTCGAACATGCGACAGTGGAGGCTTATCCGCATGAAATCGTAGCTTTAGTGGGACCTTCGGGAGAAGGAAAGACAACGATGCTGAGACTGATCCTGTCGTTACTTCGTCCACAGAGTGGAGAAGCCTGGATATGTGCGGGAGAGAATCATGAGCAGAAAGTAGAGATGTCCCCATCGACCAGATGTCTATTCTCATACGTGCCACAGGGAAATACGATGTTCTCCGGTACGATTGCAGAAAATCTTCGGAATGTAAAACCAGAAGCGACCGATGATGAGATCATTGAAGCGTTAAAACTTGCCTGTGCATGGGAATTCGTGGAGAAACTTCCGGATGGAATCAACAGCATGGTAAAAGAACGTGGAGGCGGTTTCTCCGAAGGACAGGCACAGCGTCTGTCTATTGCCAGGGCGCTTCTTCGGAAGTCTCCGATTCTACTATTGGATGAGGCAACTTCGGCACTGGATGTGGCGACAGAGCGGAAAGTACTGAAGAATATCATGACGGATACGTATCCGAGAACCTGCATTGTGACAACACACAGACCGACGGTATTGAATATCTGTGACCGGGTGTATGCAATCAGGAAGAAACGGTGTAAGGTACTGGGGCAGGATGAGATTAATCAGATGGTGAGAGATTTTTAGGGGGGAGAAAATGGAAGGATTGGGAAAAAAAGGTATAAAAAGAAACTGCGGTTGGCAGTTTCTTTTTATATCCTTTTTTTAGGACTGTGGTTGTCATGTATTAATCAGTAATAGATGTACCTGTGATTGCAAGACCTGCATCAGATGTGACAACAAGATCGCCGAATCCAATGTTGTCGGTAGGATTTTGATGATAGCTTAATTTAACTTTAAGAGTTGTTGTACCATTACCAGAGATTAATCCGGCACCACCAGATACATAAGTTACATTCTGGTTAAATGAAACAGTAAGAACCTGTGCTTCTTTTGTATGGTCCGCATGGTGTTGTCCATTTACCTGAATACGGTAGTCACCGCGACCTGTCTGAGGAGTCTGGTGAATGTATGCGGTTGCAGAGTAGCAGCCAGTGGAACCAGCACCACTTGCAGTATAAACACCTTCAGCCATTCCATCATCGATAGAAATTACTGGTTTTGAATAGTTACTCATAGTATCTTCTCCTCCTTTATTGATCAATTGATTTTTTATTTAGCGTTTGAATAGGTGTAACCTGTGCATTTTAATTGTGTTATGTCGCCATTTGCCTGAAGTGTAATATCTGCAGTAGAAGGTGCACTATACCAGTATAAAGAGAGTGATTTTCCTGAGAAAGCTTCATTTGGTTAAGATCCAAAGAGAGCGTGGATTGTCCGGATGTCCCCCAATTGTTAATAACATTTGGGCCAGAAATACCTATACTTGCACTAGAAGATCCGCTTGCAGCATAAACGCCTTCAGCCATGCCGTCATCAATAGAAACCATCGGTTTTGTATATTGTTTCATAAATAAAATTATCTCCCTTGTAATTTATTTTACAGAGTATGTAAATCCAGTCATTTTCAGATCATCAATACTTGTTCCATGATTCAGATGAATTCCGATTGTTAAAGGATTAGCTGCAGTACTTGCGAATGTAAGCGTTGCGGTTTTGCCTGAACATGATTTCTGTACAGATGCATCATCTGTTTCAATCATATCAACGCTATCATTGAATGTAATATTTAAAGTAATTGTTCCATTAAGATCAGACCAGTTTGCCATTGCCAGTCCCTTTCCACCATTCGTACCCCAGCGATCCCATACGCCATGATAGGTAACGTTTAAAGTACCCTGCGTAGCACCACTGGCAGCATACACTCCTTCTGAAAGTCCTGAATCTATGGAAACAACAGGTTTTGTATAATGTTTTGTCATTGTAGTATCCTCCTTTGTATTTTCTGCTCTTATTTTAACATAAAATTGTGAAAAATAAAGAGAAGATTGCCATTTTATGGTAAATATAAAAAACATGGTTTGGTAAAAAACTCTTTTGTAATTACATGTTGCGTTCTAAAATTCACTCGTATAAACTTATAAATAAGAATACAATTTTAAATGTATGTAAAAGCAAGAGGGAAAGGACTGAAATACAGTGGAACAAAAGACCAGAACCGAATATTCCGTGATGAATGCTTCCGTAGCAATGATTGCACAGTTTCTGGCGATTTTTATGGGATTTATAACCAGAGTTGTCTTCACGAGAACTTTGAGTGAAGGATATGTTGGAATCAATGGATTGTTTACCGATATTTTGAATATTCTTTCCCTGTCGGAACTTGGGGTAGGAACTGCGATTACTTATGCACTCTATGAACCGATAGCGAAAAAAGATATCAAACGTCAGCAGATCCTGATGCGGATGTTTAAAAATTTTTACAGAGGAACAGCCGCTTTCGTGCTGACAGCCGGATTGATGTTGATTCCATTTTTGGATGTATTGATGAAGAATCGTCCGGATGTTGATCATTTAATACTGATCTATGTATTGTATTTGTTGAATTCGGTTGTTTCATATCTTCTGATTTATAAGAAAACACTGGTCGATGCACATCAGTTGAATTATCTGACGGTGATCAACCATAATGGATTCCTTGTTTTGCAGGATCTTTGTCAGATTATTATTCTGTTGCTAACAAAAAACTTTGTTATATTTCTGCTTGCGGCTGTATTGTGTACGTTTTGTGCAAACGTAACCATGTCTAGAAAAGCAGATAAACTTTTTCCATATCTAAAAGAACCATGTAAAGAGCGGCTGCCGGAGGATGAGCATCAGGACATTGTAAAAAATGTGAAAGCAATGTTGATGCATAAGCTTGGAACAGTAGTGGTCAGTAATACAGACAACTTGTTGATCTCAAGTTTTGTCGGAGTAATCACAGCAGGAATATATTCTAACTACTTTCTGATCATCGGTTCAGTGAGACAGGTGCTGGAACAGATATTTCAGAGTATTGCAGCGAGTATAGGAAATCTTGGCGTGATGGAGAAATCAGACAAGGTACATAAAGTTTTTTTACAGTTGTTTTTTATCGGGCAGTGGATGTATGGAGTAGCAGCAATCTGTCTGTTTGAAATGTTGAATCCATTTGTGGAATTTGCATTTGGGAAAAAGTATTTGTTTGAATGGCAGATCGTACTGGTTTTATGCATTAGTTTTTTGCTAAATGGAATGAGAAGAGCGGTGACAGTATTTAAAGAATCTATGGGATTCTTCTGGAATGATAGATATAAAGCAGTTGCAGAAGCGATTTTAAATCTGGTCATATCCGTGGTGTTGGTAATAAAACTTGGCGTTGCAGGCGTTTTTATCGGAACTATAGTGAGTACACTTCTCACTACAACGTGGGTAGAGCCATATGTTATGTATAAGCATTGCTTTAAACAGCCTGTAGGATGTTTTTTCCTGAAATACATATATCATATTCTGATAATCGTTTTTGTATGGCTTTGTACCAATTATTGCTGCAGCCTGTATAATGGAAGCGCATTTCTGAATCTGTTATACAGAGGTGTTATATGTGCGCTTTTACCGAATCTATTGTTCATATTGATTTACAGAAGAAACGAGGAATGGAAAGAATTATGGAAACTTGTGAAAAAGATTGGAAAGAAAGTATTCAGGATCATAAGAAAGTGTCAGTGATCATTCCGGTGTGTAATGCAGAAAAATATCTGACCGAAGCGATAGAGAGTGTGATGGGGCAGGAATATCAGCCATTGGAACTCCTTCTGGTGGAAAATATGTCACAGGATTGTAGTATGGACATTTGCAGGGAGTATGAAGAAAATTATGAAAATGTGCATGTATATGAAGAAAAAAAAGCCGGGTGCGCATATGCCAGAAACAGAGGAATGGAAGAGGCTGACGGAGAGTATATCGTATTTCTGGACGCAGATGATTATCTGAAAGATTCTGCGAGCATTGGAAAATGGATCGATGCGCTGGAACGAGAGCATGCGGATATTGCAATCGGTAATTATGAAAGGATGTGGGATGGAAAGCTGCTTCCGGCGGTAAGTCATGAGGCATTTTCCAGAGAGGACAGAGAATCAGAAGAATTCCGATTTCAGGGATTCTTTTCGACGGGAACACTTTCCTATGTGTGGGGAAGAGCGTACAGGAGCTCTTTTCTGAAAAGACAAAATATTCATTTTTATAATTGCTCCTATGCGGAAGACAAGTTGTTCAATATGGAAAGTTATATAAAACAGGCACGTTATGCATTTATCAATGATATAGGATATGTATATAGAAGAAATGAAGCGTCAATATCTAATCGATACAAACCGGATTCCTGTGAATGCTGGCTTAAGATCGCACACAGAACAGAAGCAGAGGTATGGAAGAGCCAGAATCATGCATATGCCGGAATGGTATGCTATACGATCGCATTTGCAGCATTTTTTGATGCAAAAATGGAATATGTAGAGAAGAAAAAGTCGCTGCAAGCGACGATAGCATTATTAAAGAAATATAAAGCAGACGAACTTACAGGTAGATGCTTAAAAAATCTGGCACATGGAAAACAGATAAAAGAAATCCATTCAAGAATGTGGAAACTGATGTTAGAAGGTTTTGCCTTTGCTATGAACAGGAAATGGTACAGATGCCTGGCATTAATGATTAAGTTTCTGGTGGACTTGCGGATCGATGAAAGACTATCCGACACAGGACTCAGAGAATAAAGAGAGAAATCCTGTCCGATATGTATAATTGAGAAATGATACTCATATAATGAATTGACAATAAGAAACACGTTTAGTAGAATCGCGGTTAGAGACAACTAACCGTGATTCTTTACGTCAAAGGAGTTATTCGTATATGAGACAAAGAGTAAATGATCAATCAAAGAATAAGACACTGAATTTCCTGCGTTATCTGGGGCCGGGCCTTCTGGTAACAGTAGGATTCATAGACCCGGGAAACTGGGCTTCGAATATTGCGGCAGGCTCCGGATTCGGATATGAGCTATTGTGGATGGTGACGTTATCGACCATCATGCTGATCATATTGCAGCACAATGCAGCACATTTAGGAATTGCAACGGGACTTTGCCTTTCGGAGGCGGCAAGCAGATATATCCCAAGGATGTTAAAGAATAGTATTCTGCTGACGGCAATGCTTGCGGCAGCAGCAACTGCGATGGCAGAGATACTGGGTGGTGCGATCGCATTGCAGATGCTGTTCCGGATACCAATAAAAATAGGAAGTATGCTGATTCTTGCAGTTGCCCTTTTATGTGCATTTACAAATGCTTATAAAAGGATTGAGAAGCTGATCATCATATTCGTATCGCTGATTGGATTTTCTTTCTTATTTGAAGTTGGGATTGCGAAGATCGACTGGGGAGCAGCCGCTGCCGGATGGGTGAAACCTTCGTTTCCAGCGGGAAGTATGCTGGTGATCTTAAGTGTATTAGGAGCGGTGGTAATGCCGCACAATCTGTTCTTACATTCGGAGATCATCCAGAGCAGACAGTGGAACCTGGAAGATGATTCCGTGATCAAACAGCAGCTGAAATATGAATTTAAAGATACATTATTTTCCATGATCATAGGATGGGCGATCAACAGTGCCATGATTCTGATGGCAGCAGCTACGCTTTATCAGGGCGGAAATGGGAGGCAGATTGATGATTTGACAGTTGCAGGAAAGATGTTGTCGCCTTTGATGGGAAATGCGGCGACGGTAGTCTTTGCACTGGCACTGTTATTGGCCGGTATCTCATCGAGTATCACTGCTGGAATGGCAGGTGGAACGATTTTTTCCGGGATCTTTAATCAGCCATATGACATGAAGACAAAAGAGACGAAAGCTGGCATTTTATTGACGATGATTCTGGCAGCGGTTGTCATCCTGTTTATCAGCCAGCCGTTTAAAGGTCTGATATATTCCCAGATGCTGCTTGCGATTCAGCTTCCGATTACAATATTTACACAGATATATCTGACCTCATCTGAAAAAGCAATGGGAAAATATGCGAACAGCAGCCGTTTGAATTTTTTGCTTCTGGTGATTGCTGTGATTGTAACAGGGCTGAATATAGCATTGCTTTTTGTATAGACAGGAAGAACAGAATAAGAAGAAAGAAAAACCGGGCACTGTATAGAAACAGGCTCGGTTTTTTTGTATCAATTATTCGGTTACAGCGGAAGCGGCAACGTTTTCTTTCTCAGGAAACATCTTTCTGAAGATCAGACGGATGAATGGTCCGCAGTAGAAGATCTGCCAGAAGAAAGCAACCGGGAAGTTCATGAATGTTGTCTGACACCAGGTAGCAATCACATTACTTCCTGCGTTCTTGAACAGAATCGTTGCAACAAGACTCATGCAAGGACACATGATGCATACGATCATGGAAGAGATTGCAAGAGTGATGAAGATTGGTCTGTCCTGTGGTGTAACGATACGGAATGCAAGCATATGTGCAAGCTTGTCAACGAATGCAAATTCCAGAACGAAAGCAACCGGCCACATGATCTTCAGTTCGCCGAAAGCCATCAGGAATACTTCATTGCTCATTCCGCCCACATTCAGGCAGATATTGTAACAAATCATAACGTAAACCATCAGAAAAGACATCATCAGTGTAAAAATAACATTTTGAAATAAAGTTTTTGGCATAATTTTTGTTCTCCTTTTTATGAAATGATTAAAAATGGGTACAAAAAAGACACTTGTGTTGTTCGTTAATCAAGCATACACTTGTGTCGTTTCCAATTAAACCAAAATTATCTTATTTTTTTGTCCGAATATGAATTATACCGAACGAAAAGCTAAAAATCAAGTATTTTTTTACATAACATCCGGAAGTGGATTTATGACACCTCTCATTTCAGTTCTGATCATTCTCGGTGCGGTGTCGACAGCCGTTAAGATGGTTGCGACAATGGTAAAGCGTATCTGTAACGGGATTGAGAAGCGTTTATTAAAAAAGGGCAATTGATTAAAACTCAATTGCCCTTTTAACGGCCTCAATATCTCCCGTAAACAAGATGCTCTCCATTCCAAGTTCTTTACTTGCAATGACATTTTCCACCGTATCATCGATGAAGAAGCATTCACTTGGTAGAAGGTCATATTTATTGAACAGATGGTAATAAATATCGTGTCCCGGCTTTGCCATCTTTAGAGGTGCAGAGAAGACGATGCCATCGAATTCTTTCAGGATCGGATAATCTTCCGGTGCACGTTCTGCAAACCTGGTAGAAGCGTTGGAAAGCAGATAGATCGGAACTCCCCGGGCTTTTAACTCTTTGATGAATTCCCATGTTTCAGGAAGCGGATCGACATACTGGAACCAGTTCTCGAAAAAATCGCGGGCAGTATCTTTCAGACGGTCCGGAAGTCCTGCAATCGTATCTTCGGCATTCTGGTCATAGTCAATAGTTCCGGCATCTAAAGCTACCCAGTTTTTAAAGATGGCATCAGCAAGAATATCATAATCTTCCGGTGTAGAAGCAAATTTCCCCAGAATATAGTCTCCTTTAAATTTTCCGATTACATTTCCAAAATCAAAAATAATATTCTTGTATCTCATCTTAAGTTCCTCCCTGTATTTTATACTGCCTGTTTTATATTTTTATAAACATTATTATAGCCTTATAGATAGAAGGAATCAATATACGAATGATAAATAACATGTCAATATAAGTATGATTAATAGAAGGATGTCAGGTTTTTGTGAGATTGACAATCATCGGGAAAGTGTATATGATTTTCGGTAGGACTGTAAAAGGAAAGAGAGATTATTATGGAAATCAGTATACTTTTAATGGAACAGATCGCAGAACTGTTTCTTATGATCCTGATGGGATATATTATTGTAAAGACAGGATTGTTAAAGGGAGAAGACAGTAAAGTCATTTCTAAAATTGTATTATATCTTGTTATCCCGTGTGTGATCATCAATGCATTTCAGGTGGATTATACGAGTGAAAAGGTGAAGGAACTTTTGCTGGTATTTGCAGCGTCGGTATTATTACAGGTTATATTACTGGCAGCAGTGTGGGGTGTTGGAAAGGTATTGAAACTAAATGAAGTAGAGATGACATCCATTTATTATTCGAATTCGGGCAATTTGATCGTACCGCTGGTGACTTTTATTCTGGGAAAAGAATGGGTATTATACGGTTGTGTGTTCATGAGTGTCCAATTGGTATTTCTGTGGACGCATGGCAAGAATACAATCAGCCGGGAAGGAAAGTGGGACTGGAAAAAGATTGTATTCAATATCAATATGATCTCGGTATTTGCCGGAGTTGTGCTGTTTTTTACCAGGATCAGGCTTCCGGAAATTGTAAATCAGACCTTAAGTTCTGTGGGCAGTATGATCGGTCCGGCAAGTATGATCGTAACGGGGATGCTGATCGCAGAGATGAATCTGAAGAGTATATTTGAAAATGTGAAAGTGTATTTTATTTCATTTCTGAGACTGGTCGTGATACCTGTGATATCATTGATGATTTTAAAGATAAGCGGGCTTGTGAACATACATTCGGATGGAAAGAAATTACTGCTTATCGTATTTCTTGCGGTGATCACACCGTCTGCTTCAACGATCACACAGATGTGTCAGGTGTATGGAAATGATTCGAAATATGCCAGTGCGATCAATGTTATGACGACATTATTATCCATTGTGACAATGCCGCTCATGGTGCTCTTGTATCAGACTGTGATGTAGAAGAGAGTATAGATGAAAAGCGTGTATTTGTATATAGTTGCTGAAGAAAATTATCTGTTTTCTGATTGAAAGCGAACCAAAGGTAAGATACAATGGAGATATGAAGGAGGGGAGCAGAAGATGGCAGAATTACTTACAGCGGCGACACCGATATCTTATTATCTCGTTGCAGTAAATATTATTGCATTTATTTTATATGGAACGGATAAAGCGAAAGCAATGCATCATCAGTGGAGGATCAAAGAGGCAGTGCTGATAGGGATTGCGTTTGTCGGCGGTGCATTTGGTGCGTTTGCAGGAATGATTGTATTTCATCATAAGACAAGAAAGATGAAATTCCGAATCTTAGTTCCAATCGCTATTATCATCTGGCTGACCCTTGGCGGATTTTTGGCAGAACGTGATGTGGTAGGACTGACGAAGACAGACCGGCCAAAGAATGAATACAACGGCACAGAGATCACACCGTATCATAGCAGTGTGGATAAAGATGGTGACGGTACGGATGATCAGACCGATATTTTGAAGAATGCATTGGTTTATGTGAAGAAGCGGCCGGTTTACAAGAGCAGATATTATCAGACCGGTTATCCGGATGACAGATATGGTGTCTGTACAGATGTTGTCGGATATGCGCTTAAGAAAAGCGGATATGACCTGCGGGAACTGGTAGACAAAGATATCAGAAAGAATTCGAAGGATTATGATATTGATGAGCCGGATAAAAATATTGATTTCCGAAGAGTAAAGAACCTGAGAATATATTTTGAACATACAGCGACCAGTCTGACCATGGATGTAAATGATATTGAACAATGGCAGGGCGGCGACATTGTAGTGTTCAAGAATCATATCGGGGTAATTTCTGACAGACGGAATGTGGAAGGTGTACCATATGTGATTCATCATAATGATCCGTATCAGAAGAATTATGAGGAAGATATCCTGCAGGAGAGAACGGATATTGTCGGGCACTTTAGAATATCGTAATGGCAAAGCACTGTGAAATATTACCAAATTTCGCAGTGCTTTTTTGGCGCATTTTTCAATATGTCTTTTTATGACAAATCTTTTAATAATAAAGACTGTTCGTCTGGTTTAGCATTCTCAGCAATTACATCACGGACGTTCTGCATACGCATGTCCAGGTCGGCACTGATCTGTGCACAGGCAAGCATCTCATCCTCCAGATATTTTGCTTTGTCAGCCGGGATATCTTTCTTGTAACGCAGCTTATGTTCCAGGCTTGCCCAAAAATCCATAGCGATCGTACGAAGCTGTACTTCTACAGTCATGTTACGTTTTCCGTCCTGTAAAAAGATTGGTACACTGACAATCAGATGAAGGCTGCGGTATCCGCCCGGTTTTGGATTTTTGATATAGTCTTTCTTCTCAAGAAGTGTGATGTCATCCTGAGAAAGCAAACAGTCCGCAAGCATGTAGATATCATCCGGAAAAGAGCAGATGACACGGACGCCGGCAATATCATGGATATTTTCTTCAATAGAAGAAAGGGTGAGAGGTATGTCTTTTTTACGGATCTTTTTAATCAGGCTTTCCATGGATTTGACGCGGGACTTGATATCCTCGATCGGATTGCGGTCATATTCCAGGGAATACTGTTCGTTTAATACTTTGAATTTCGTCTCTACTTCCATGATGGCACATTGATAATAGGACATCTGTTTCTCTATTGGTTTCATATTTTTATTAACAAAATCCAGAAATTCGTCAGACATCAGACTGTTTCTGACGAAGCGTTCTTTGCGTTGTTCGATAAATGTCTCAAGGGGTCTCATGTTACATTTCTCCTTTCATTATCCAAAAATATTTTAGCATATCTGTAGTTGAAATTCTATCAACAGATAGGTGCGTTTATGGGAGAATGCGACAATGTAAAAGAATTGTAGCAAGTTGTACAAAATCAAGTCCAATTGTCGGATATATTCACAGTTAAAATTTTTCGTGGTAAGATAAATGACATAACGTAAGATATAAAGAAATAAATCATAAGGAAGTGTAAGTTTATGAATTCCAGATACAAAGGAATATTTTTCATTACATTATCGGCGTTATCATTTGCATTCATGAATGCTTTCGTAAGGTTATCCGGTGATCTGCCTTCGGTACAGAAGAGCTTTTTCAGAAATCTGGTAGCTTTTTTTATTGCGCTGATCATGATCATAAGAAGTAAGGACGGATTTAAAATCGAAAAGGGAAATCTGAAATATATGATTCTGCGTGCGACATTCGGTACGGTGGGAATCTTGTGTAATTTCTATGCGGTGGATCATCTGGTGCTGTCGGATGCATCGATGCTGAATAAGATGTCGCCGTTTTTTGTAATTATCTTTTCATTTTTATTGCTGAAAGAAAAGATGAGTCCGGCACAGGCACTGGCGGTTGCGGGTGCATTCATCGGAAGCTTATTTGTAATCAAACCGACATTTACGAATATGGCACTGGTACCGTCACTGATCGGACTGTGCGGCGGGATCTGCGCAGGTATTGCTTATGCGATGGTGCGAATCCTGGGGAAGAGAGGACAGAAAGGTTCTTCGGTTGTAATCTTCTTTTCAGGATTCTCGTGTGTGGTTACACTGCCATATCTGCTTTTGGATTTTCATCCGATGAGCGGCCTGCAGATCTTAACGCTTCTGGGTGCGGGACTTGCGGCTGCAGGCGGCCAGTTCGGAATCACGGCGGCTTATTATCATGCACCGGCGAAAGAGATATCCATTTATGATTATTCGCAGATCATCTTTTCGACGATTCTGGGCTTCTTTCTGTTCGGACAGGTACCGGATAGGTATAGCGTGCTGGGGTATGTGATCATATGTGCGATGGCGCTTTGGATGTTTGTGTATAATAAGAACCGGGAGTGAGTTGCTATTTAATTTATCATGTCGGCTGTCACCGATCGGAATAAACTTACAAGGTCCTATCCTGTGCTGACTCCAACATG